>JADEYI010000234.1_pt1 | contig 99187 bp, 88 predicted proteins | sample 8542331 | NCBI WGS metagenome assembly JADEYI01 (sample SAMN16510988, study PRJNA670497) | mine drainage metagenome | isolation source: biofilm near Copperflume 1 | place: Germany: Marsberg coppermine Kilianstollen | collected 2018-02
CACGGCGACTGGAACTACACCGTCAGTGCTCAATCAGTCGTGGCGTGAGGCCTTAACGGCCTATTCCCAGAATTACCAGCGGTAGAACCGGCGGTTTCCAGCGCTCTCGCCCCGCCCCATGGCAAAGCCCACCAGCCAAAGTATGAGGAGCACTGCAGCCACTATCCAGAGGAAGTGCAGCGCAAATCCCAATCCTGCGAATAACAGGACAACTAGAAAAGCGAGCAGAATAACCATTGGCGTGAATGTCCTTCCCTTGACCGGGCCGCTCTGACCCTCATGAAAATGATTCCCCGAGTACCGGGTCTTCAAACCAAATAGGTGAATGACTATCGGTCACCAAATGTCATGCCACAGGGTGTCCGGGCTCGAGAGGTGGCAGAGTATGAGAGGTCAGCACTCCTTGGCATTGACCCCCATCGCCCGCCACGGGGCGCGCCAGCAGTGCCTGGTGATCTCCCACATCAAACCGCTCGAGGATGAGGCATTCGATCCAGGCCGCGCAGTCGCTCAGGACCGGGGCCCCCGTCGTGCCCGGCGACCAGTGACAGTGCTGGAACTTTGCGAAATTGTCGCCGGTGTGCCCACCGAAGAGCGAAGCCAGTTCTGTCTGGTCTCTCCCCAGAATGTGGAGCACAACGCCCTCAGCCCGTTCAGCTACGAAGTAGGTGTGGTTGACCTTGGAGATGCAGATCAGGAAGCGGGGTGGACGGATACTGCATTGTGTTACGAATCCAGCCAGGCAGCCGCTGATGTCCCGGGGCGATGAAGCGGTGGTGACCACAAAGAATGAGTACTCGACCCGATCAGTGAACGCCGCCATAGCACGATCGATGGCCGCCCTTTCTGCCGACGCTGGCTTCATGGTGTCCGGGCCGCTTCAATCTCGGTGGTCAAGAACCGGGACGCACTGATTTCACGAGATCACGGGCTTTGTCCACGACTCCAGAAACGGAGTCTGGTAGCAGATTTCCCGGTGGTTCATCTGATGCCCGCGGATGGGGGCGGGGGGAAGCCGTTCTCTTGGCGTCGTGCAAGGCCTCACCGAGCTCCAGAAGCCTCTTTCGAGTCAATTGTGACCGGAGCAGGGGGAAGAGCTCATTCTCTTCCTCACGTACGTGATGGCGAACATTCTCCGCCATCACAGTCACCTTCGCTTCGAATCGTTCGTCCCTCGGATCCAAGCCGATCAGCTCTTGGAGCTGCCATTTGACGACGTGGTGCTCCTCGAGGTACTCGAGGACATCATCAGCGGGAGATCGGACCTCACTGCGGGCGGCAGGGTACAGGATCCTCTCTTCGACAACGGCATGTCGGGACAATTCGGCGATCATCCGATCGACCAACTTGCGCTTGGACTTGTATGCCGTCGTGCCCGCCTTGGAGAACGCCTTGAACAGCCGTTCGACCTCTCGGTGATCTGCCTTCAAGAGGGCAATGGCATCCAGCGCCGCTGGTTTCCGGGTCCTGGATGACGGTCCTTTGACGCTCTTCGTTGCGGCCGACGCTGGGGCAGTTCTGATTGCCACGTGGTCCCTCCTCGGGGGTGCGTGATCTCAAATTCTGTTGGTTCCGATGTACCCCGGCGTGCAAGGCAGAAACATTCCCGTTGCGCGCATAGATGCGAGGGGAATGGGAAGAGTCACGTAGAGACTGCCGACCGACAGCGGTCCGGCGCCCAGTTGCGCCGATCAGCGGAGAGGAGTTCGTGATGAAGAATGTATGGAAGGGACTAGTGCTCGGAGGGCTGACCGGAGTAGCCGCGGGTGTCGTGCTCGATGTGCTCGACCGGGGGGCGCGACAGGCGACCGCAATCGGCGACAGGGTGGCGCATCAAGCCCCAGAGGTCGTGGATCGGTTGCGCCATGCGGTGTCTGATGCCGTTGCAGAGGGCGCCAGCAGGGTTCGAGACCCTGAGGTTGCCGAGCAGGCCAAGGAGGTCACGCTGGCGGCGAAAAAGAAGACGGGGGAGGTCGTGTCCGACGGAAAGACCAGGGCGGCCGCCGCCGCCGCTGATACCAGGGAGATGATCGGAAGCGCCCTGTCCGATGGCAAGGCCAAGACGAAGTCGGTCGCCAACGCCACCAAGGAAGCGCCCTGATCGAGGCGTTCCTGATCGAGGCGTGAATCCCGTTCGGGCCGTCCTCCGGGCCGTTGACGGTGCGCAGCAGCGCACGGCATCCCTGGCGTTCGTGGTGGGCGTGATCAGGAAGTTCGGAGATGATCGGTGTGGGTCGTTGGCGGCCCTGTTGACCCACTACGGTTTCCTCTCCCTGTTCCCGCTCCTCTTGTTGCTGCTGACGGTTGTCGGGATGGCATCGGGCGGGGACCCCGCGACCATTCACCGAATCGAACACTCGGCGCTGTCCCAGTTTCCCGTCGTCGGCGAGCAGCTCGGTGCGAACATCCACCAACTTCATAACCGGGCCGGCGTCGGTCTGGCCGTCGGTATCGCCGGCCTTGTGTGGGGGTCCCAGGGGGCCATACAGGCCGCCCAGTACGCCATGGCCGAGGTGTGGAATGTGCCAAACACCGAGCGCCCTGGATTCGGTGCCCGGCTCCTTCGCACGCTCGGCACCATGGCGCTGTTGGGGGTCCTGCTGGTGGTCAGCGCGGGAATCGCCGGTTTCGTCACAGTCGGCAATGGGACCGGCCTCGAGACGCTCGGGTCGATTGCCCTATCCCTCGTCCTCAATGTCACCATCGGTGCCGTGGCCTTCCGCCTGCTGACGCCGAAGCAGATCAGCTGGCGATGGCAGGTCCCAGGCGCGGTCGTGGGCGGGGTGGGGTGGACGCTTCTCCAGTACCTCGGCGGCGCGCTGGTCGGCCATACGCTCCGCCATACCAGTCAGGTGTACGGATTCTTTGCCGTCGTGCTGGGCCTTCTTGCCTGGATCTATCTGAATGCGCAACTCACCATGTTTGCCGCCGAGATCAATGTCGTGAAGGCTCGCCATTTGTGGCCGAGGTCGCTGGTGCCACCCCCACTGACCGTCGCGGACAAGAAGGTGCTGGCGGACATCACCTTGGAGACCACAACCCGGCCTGAGCAGAGGGTCGGGGTCGCCTTCGATGAGGAGCACCCTGGCGCCCGAGACCCCAATTTCGTTCGGCCGACCTCCTGGATGGGGACCGGAGACCACTCCGGGCAGTCGAGTGACGAGAGCCAACAGTGTTCGCTCCAGTCCTGACCACACTGTCGATAAAATCCCTCGCTGCCGATCCCCCGTGTTTGACCTTCGGGATCTGGAGGCCCACACTGATCGCTGGCCCACCAGGGCCGGGCAAGGAGCCGAGGACATGGGACAGTGGAGCAGGGCCGAGCTCGAGCGGGCGTTCGCCGAGTATCAACGCAAGGCCGCCGAGGCTGGTCGATCCGGCGACTGGAAGGAGTGGGCCGACCAGTTCACGGAGGACGCCACCTACATCGAGCACCATTTCGGGACGTTCGTGGGCCGGGAGGCCATCTTCGAATGGATCGCCTCGGCCATGTCGGACTACCCGGGCCGCGACATGCCGGAGTTCCCCATCGGGTGGTACATCATCGACGATGAGCGTGGTTGGGTGGTGTGCCAGGTGTGGAACCGGATGAGGGACCCCGGCGACGGCAGCATTCATCAGGAGTACAACGTCACCCTCCTCAAGTACGCCGGAGACGATCGCTGGTCCTACGAGGAGGACATCTACAACCCGATGCGGTTCGGAGCCATGGTGGCGGAGTGGGAAGCCGCCCGCTCGGCGGCGTCGGCCGGCTGACCGGGAGGACCGAGGGTCGCTACGCCGGACTCGGCCGCACTACCCTGCCATCATGGAAGCCCGACGGCTGGGAAGGACCGGGCACCGCTCGTCGGTGGCCATTCTCGGGGGAGCGGCCTTCTGGGACTCCGACCGCGACGCCACGGCCGCAGCCTTCGATGCAGCCATGGCCGCCGGGGTCAACCACCTCGACGTGGCCCCACAGTACGGGAAGGCGCAACAACTGCTCGGGCCTCACATCCCGGCCGTGCGGGACCGACTGTTCGTGGCCTGCAAGACACTCCGCCACAGCGCCGACGGGGTGCGGGCGCAACTCGAGGAGTCGCTCGAGCTGCTGCGCTGCGATCACTTCGACCTCTACCAGCTCCACGGAGTCACCGATGTCGACGACCTGGAGACGCGGGCCGGCGCCCTCGAAGCCATCGTGACCGCCCGGGAGGAAGGCCTGTGCCGATGGGTGGGCATCACCGGCCACAACCTGACGGCCCCTGCAGCCCACCTCGAGGCACTGCGCCGGCACGACCTCGATACGGTGATGTTCCCGGTCAGTCCCCAGCTCTGGTCGGACCGGGCCTACCGAGGCGATGCGGAGGCGCTGCTGGCCCACGCCGATGAGCACGATGTCGGTGTCATGGCCATCAAGGCTGTATCCGCCCGACCCTGGGGGGACCGCGCCCACACCTCGGGGACCTGGTACGAGCCCTACACCTCGAGCGAAGACATCTCCCGAGGTGTCAGGTTCGCCCTCTCGACTCCCGGGGTCCACGCCCTGTGCACCCCGGGCGATCAACAGGTGCTCCCGGTCGTCCTCGAAGCTGCGGAACGCTACACACCGATGGACGGGGCGGAGCGAGATGCAGCCGTCGAGGCCGTGGCCGGCGAACCCAGCATCTTCCCCATGCCCACCGCCTGACGGCATGGACCTGCTCCCCGGCTCGATCCTCACCGTGGTCGCACCGGTGCAGGGAACCGTGGTATCGGTGCCGGTCGCCCCGGGGGATGCGGTGGACCGTGGTGCCCCGGTGGCGGTCCTCGAGTCCATGAAGATGGAGCACGTCGTAGCCGCCGCTTCGGCCGGCGCCGTCCGTTCGGTGGCCGTGGAGCCGGGAGCACTGGTGGCCGCGGGCGATCCGCTGGTCGTGGTGGAGGTATCCGCCGACTCGGGGACCAGAATGGGCGAGGAAGTGCCTGTCGACCTCGATGTCATTCGAGCCGATCTGGCCGAGCTCGGCCGGCGCCAGTCCGGGGTGCTCGATGCCGCCCGCCCCGATGTGGTGGCGCGGCGTCACCGGCGGGGGAGGCGCACGGCGCGGGAGAACGTCGCCGATCTGTGCGACCCGGGGACCTTCACCGAGTACGGGTCACTGGCCATCGCCGCGCAGCGGGCCCGCCGCCCACTCGAGGAGCTCATCGAGCGGACCCCGGCCGACGGGCTGGTGGCCGGCATCGGCAGGGTGAACGGGAGCCAGTTCGATGACCGGCGATCATCGTGCGCCGTGCTCTCCTACGACTACACCGTGCTGGCCGGGACCCAGGGCCAACAGAACCATCGGAAGAAGGACCGCCTGTTCGAGCTCATCGAGCGCCTGCGATTGCCGGTGGTCCTGTTCGCCGAGGGCGGGGGAGGCCGGCCCGGGGATACGGACTATGCCGTCATCACCGGTCTCGACACCCTGGCCTTCTCGCTGTTCGGACGGTTGAGTGGCCTGGTGCCCATGGTGGGGATCGCATCCGGATGGTGCTTTGCCGGCAACGCCGCCCTCCTCGGCTGCTGCGACGTGATCATCGCCACCAGGGATGCCTCCATCGGAATGGGTGGACCGGCCATGATCGAGGGGGGCGGGCTCGGGACCTATGGGCCCGAGGAGGTCGGCCCCCTCGATGTCCAGGTCCCCAACGGGGTCGTGGACCTGGTGGCCGACGACGACGCCGACGCCGTCCGCCTGGCCCGGTCGTACCTCTCGTACTTCCAAGGGCCCAGCGAAGGATGGTCCTGCGCCGACCAGCGACTGCTGCGCTCGGCCATTCCCGAGGAGCGGGTGCGGGTCTACGACGTTCGGCAACTCATCGGCATCCTGGCTGACGAAGACTCGGTGATGGAGTTGCGTCAGGGGTTCGCCGGGGGCATGGTGACCGCCCTCGTCAGAGTGGAGGGCAGGACCGTCGGTGTGGTCGCCAACAACCCCGGCCACCTCGGCGGTGCCATCGACAGCGATGGAGCCGACAAGGCCGCCCGCTTCCTCCAGCTGTGCGACGCCCACGACGTCCCGATCCTGTTCCTGTGCGATACGCCGGGCTTCATGGTCGGCCCGGAGGCGGAGCGGACGGCCCAGGTCCGCCACTTCGGCCGTCTCTTCGTGATCGGAGCCAGCCTCACCGTCCCCTTCTTCACCATGGTACTGCGCAAGGGTTACGGGCTGGGGGCCCAGGCCATGGCCGGGGGGAGCTTCCGTTCGCCCATCTTCACGGTGGCGTGGCCGAGCGGTGAGCTGGGCGGCATGGGGTTGGAGGGCGCCGTCCGGCTCGGGTTCCGAAGGGAGCTCGAGGCGGTGGAAGATCCCGAACAACGGGAGGCCCAGTTCCAGAGCATGGTCGAACGGGCCTACCAGCACGGGCGGGCCATCAATGTGGCGACGGCATTCGAGATCGACGACGTGATCGACCCCGCGGACTCGCGCCGGAGGATCGTCGATGCGCTCCGAGCAGCGCCGCCTCCACCGCCGCGTACAGGCAAGAAGCGATCCTGTGTGGACACGTGGTGATCCACTGCTGTGATCTGCCGGTGATTCTCTGAGGATCGGGGCCGTTCGTCCTCAACGAGGAGGTCGTTCAGCAGGGGTGTTCTCTCAGCCGGGTAGGAGGCCGTCGGTGAACTCCCGCACGGACCTCCACGCGGCTTCCGCCTCGGGTACCCCGAGGTTGACGAGTCCCTGGATGCCGTGGACCCCGCCCGCCACCACATCGAGTTGGGCGTCCACGCCCGCCTCCCGGGCGCGCACCCACGCCTGTTCCGCGTCGAGGCGGCACACATCCGTCTCGCCGACCTGGAAGAGGAGGGGCGGAAGCCCGTCGAGGGCCGCCCTTCCCGGCGAGGCCCACACGCCGTGGGGGTCACCGCCGGCTCCGAGGTAGTCCAAGGCCCGGGCCCGCAGGAACCCCTCGGAGATGAACGGGTCCCGGGTGCTCGGTCCGTCCGGCCCGTAGCCCTGGGTGTCGAGGTCGATCCAGCCGGACAGGCAGACCAGTCCGGCGGGAAGCGGGAGGTCGGCGTCGCGGGCCCGGAGGAGCGTGGCCAAGGCCAGGCCTCCCCCACATGAGTCGCCCACGAAGACGAGACGGTCGGGCGCCTGCCCCTCCTCGAGGAGGCCCTCGTAGGCCGCCATGCAGTCATCCAGGCCGGCGGGGTAGGGGTGCTCGGGTGCCAGCCGGTAGTCCACGGTCAGAACCGGGACCCCGATTCCGTCGGCGATGAATTCGGCGTAGAAGAGGTAGGCGGCGAGGTCGCAGGAGACGAAGGCGCCCCCGTGGAAGAAGAGAGCGGCGCCGCGGTCGGGATCGCTCGAGGAAGAGGTCAGCCAACCGGCGCGCACGCCCCCCACCTCTGAGCGCCGTACCGATGTGTCCGGCCTCAGCGGTTGGCCGTGCAGCGGGGCGAACTTCTCCCTGGTGCTCAGGTAGTCGTCACGCGGATCGGCGAAGTCCGCCGGCATGCCGGAGATGACCTGGTTGAGCAGCTCGCTGGTCATGGTCGTGGACCAGGGTCCATTCCGTCAGGCCGAACGGTTCAGCGCGGCCCGGCGCACCGTCCCGATGTGGCGCAGCTGATCGGCACCCGGACCCCCGGTCGTCGGAGCCTCGGAAGTAGGGGCGGCATCGACCAGGGCGCCGAGGGTGGCGGACGTCGATGACCGCAGTGCCTCGAGGTCGTACCCTCCTTCGAGGAACAGCACCATGCGCCCGGGCGCCGGCGCGAACTCGGCGGTGGTCCGGGCCAGCCGGGCGAAGTCTCCTGCCGACAGTGCCATCTCGGCCAGAGGATCGTCCCGATGGGCGTCGAATCCCGCTGAGACCAGCACCCATGAGGGCATGAAGTCGGCCACAGCCGGCGCCACCAGCTGATCGAAGGCTCGTCCCATGACGTCACCGGTGGTGCCGGCGGGCAGCGGGAGGTTCATGGTGCTTCCTCTCCCTCGTGGCCCTCCGATGTCGTCCGCCCGACCGGTCCCGGGGTAGAACGGCCACTGGTGGGTGGAGACGTAGAGCACCTCAGGGTGATCCCAGAAGAGCGCCTGGGTGCCGTTGCCGTGATGGACGTCCCAGTCGACGATCAGCACCAGTTCTCCAGCCGCGGCCAGGGATGCGGCTGCCACCGCCACGTTGTTGAGCAGGCAGAAGCCCATGGCCCGATCGAAGAGGGCGTGGTGCCCGGGGGGGCGGGCGGCCACGAAGGCCACCCCCGTGCCACGGGTCCTGAGTGCGTCGACGGCCACCAACCCACCGCCGGCGGCCAGGCGCGCCGCCTCCCACGACCCCGCCGTGGCATAGGTGTCGGCGTCGAGAGGTCCACCGCCTTGGGCGCTGAACCGTTGCAGTCGCTCGAGGTAGTCGGCCGAGTGCACCAGTCTGAGCTCATCGATGTCGGCAGGTCGGGAGGGGATCTCCACCAGGTCGGAGTCCAGGTGGAGATCGGCGACGCCTCCCATGACGGCCCCGATCCGACTCGGCCGCTCCGGATGTCGAGGCCGTTCGTGCTGCTCGGACGCAACCGGCCCGACCACGATCAGCATGGTCGCCCGTCGGAATACCCGGTGCCTGGGACCATGGTCTGCGAGGCTCGAGGGCTGCTCCCCGGGGACCCGGTGCGGACCGAGCCGGCGGCGGACTCGACCCACATGGCGGCGGCGTGGGGAATGTCGGCTCGGGGCACGGCCGCGATCGACCGCTCAGCCGCCGGGCCGGCGCCCGCCCGAATACGGCACCGACGTCACGGCGTGGCCCGCTGGACGGAGAGCCAGTCGCGCGCTTCGAGATAGGGGGCGAAGGCCGCGACGATGGTGTCGATGTCCGCCGGGCTCTTGGGACGCTGCATCTCGTACAGATGGGGAAACCGGAGCCAACCGGTGACGTGTTCCCAGAGGCGCACCGCCTCGGCGCCGGCGGGGGGATTGACCAGGACCGGACCGAAGAGGGCCTGACCGTCGTCGAAGACGAGGGTCGGGACCCCGAAGCCTCCCTTGGACGTGACGTTCTGGTGCTCGCGGAGAACCTCGTCACCGGTCGAGGGATCGTCGATGGCCGCCTTCACGATCCCGGGGTCGAGACCGAGCTCGGTGAGCAGGACCTCGGCCACCTCGGGCCGGTGCGGCTTCCGTCCTTCGACGTGGAGGGCCCTGCCCGCCCCGGCGTACCACCGGTCGAGGAGGCTCATGTCCTGGCGACGGAGGTAGGCCCCGATGCGCATCATGGACCAGCCGTAGGACCATGCGCGCTCCCAAGGGTGCTTCTTACCCTCGCCGCGGTTGATCTCCTCCAGGCTGAAGAACCGCCACCGCACGTCGATGCCGGTCAGGTCGCGGACCTCGCGCATCCACAGCGACGTGTGGTAGGCGTACGGGCACATGATGTCGAAGTGGAAGTCGACTCCCGTCGGATGGTCCACCGTGATCGCGCTCCTCTCCGATGCTGCGGCCAGGGAAGGCCTGACCATGGGCACCGTACACTCCGCCGGACGTGATCCGTTCCTCAGAAGTGACCGAGAACCGGGTGGGGCACGTAGGGCTCCTCGAGCCTGGCCACCTCTTCGGCGCCGAGCTCCAGGTGTTCGGCGGCCAATGCGTCGACGAGGTGGCCGAGCTTGGTGGCGCCGACGATCGGGGCGGTGACTCCCGGCCGCTGCAGGAGCCAGGCCAGCGCCACCTGGGCCGGCGGCACCTGGCGTTCGGCGGCGACCTCGGCCACACGCTCGACCACGTCGAAGTCGGTGGGCTGGCTGTAGAGGTAGTCGGTGAAGCCGTCGGTGTCCGAACGGGTGGTGTTGCGGGCACCCTCTCTCGTGCGGTTGCCGGCCAGCACCCCACGGGCCAACGGGCTCCACGGGATGATCCCCACACCCTGGTCGATGCACAGGGGGATCATCTCTCGCTCCTCCTCGCGGTAGATGAGGTTGTAGTGGGGCTGCATGGAGACGAACCTGGTCCAGTTGTTGAGGTCGGCGACGTGTTGGGCCTTGGCGAACTGCCACGAGAACATGCTGCTGGCTCCGATGTACCGCGCCTTTCCGGCCCGGACCACGTCATGGAGCGCCTCCATCGTCTCCTCGATCGGGGTCCGGGAGTCCCACCGATGGATCTGGTAGAGGTCGACGTATTCCATGTCCAACCGGGCCAGCGAGGCGTCGACGGCGGACATGATGTGCTTGCGGGACAGACCGCCTCCGTTCTCCCCCGGTGTCATCGGCATGAAGACCTTGGTGGCCACCACCATCTCCTCGCGGCTGAGGAATTTGGGCAGCAGCCGCCCCGTGGCTACTTCACTGGCGCCGTTGGAGTACGTGTCGGCGGTGTCGAAGAACGTGACCCCTCCTTCCACCGCAGCCTTGACGATGGGCTCGGTTTCCGCTTCGTCCAGCACCCAGGGACGGTCGCTGTCGTTGCCGAAGCTCATCATGCCCAGGCACACACGCGACACCCGCAGACCGGTGTTGCCCAGATTCACGTAGTTCATGGTCCCTCCAGGGTTGACGTCTCATACGCACCGCGACGAGGGTCGGACCCGACCGGATGGTCGAGCCCGCCCGCACTCGGGGGTCCCTTCCACACTTGCCGGGCCCCACCGCCGACTCTACTGGTGGTCGATCCGGATACGACACTGACATGACCGGCCCGAGGCGAGCCGGATGGCGGACGCATCACCCGGCGGATAGGTTCTCCAGTCGTTGTGAGAGTGGACACCTGATGTCGAGGGGCCAGCGTTCGGGGGTGAGACGATCGACGGGACGTCGGATGTCTGGTTTGCTGCACCAATGATGGCGTCTCTGTCCCGCTCGGCTCTGTCCCGCTCGGCCCGAAGTCTCCCGACCCGCGGGTGGCGGCCGAGCGCCGGGCACCGGGGGGATCGATGACGGGTCCGACGGTCGAGGGCACCCCCTTCATCACCCGGATCCGCACCATGGCCGACGAGCACCCCGACATGGTGGCGGTGAGCCTGGTGGACGAGCAGGGGTCGGTGACCGAGTTGAGCTGGCGCCACCTCGACGAACGTTCCAACCAGGTGGGCAGGGCCATGACCGCCCGCGGCGTCGGCGTAGGCGACCGGGTGGGCCTCGAACTGCCCAACTCGAGGGGGATGGTCGAGGCGGTGCTGGCGGCCTGGAAGGTCGGGGCCGCTCCGGTCCCGGTGCGCTGGGACCTGCCGGACTGGGAGCGAGACCGGGTCGCTCAGGTACTCGACGCCGCCCTGATGGTCGGCCGTGAAAGCTCTGACCTCTTCGTCGAAGCCGACGCGTTGTCGTCCGCACCACTCCCACCCGTGGTGTCGCCCTCGGTCAGCGGCATCTGCAGCAGTGGCTCGACCGGCACGCCCAAGGTGATCATGGATCACAATCCGGCGGTGCTGCTGCCGTCCTCCAAGCCGTTCCCAGCGGCCTGGGGGGTCGACGTCGGCACGCAGCGGATCCTGGTCCCGACCGCGCTCTACCACACCAACGGGTTTGCCCAGTTCACCTATCTGCTGGCCGGGGACTCGCTTACCATCATGGTCAAGTTCGACGCCGCGCTGGCCGTCGACCTCATCGAGCGCCAGAGGATCACCACATTTACGGCCACGCCTACCATGCTGGCCCGTATCGCCCGGCTGCCCGGCATCGACCGTCGAGACTTCTCGAGTCTGGTGTGGGTCCAGCAGGGGGCGGCATCGTTCCCGCCGGCCCTGGTGCGCACCTGGATCGATCTGGTCGGCGGCGATCGGCTGTACATGTGCTACGGGATGACCGAACGGATCGGGCTCACCGCCATCCGCGGCGACGAGTGGCTCGAGCACCCGGGGAGCATCGGGCGGGGCTTTCGGGGCACGGAGCTCCGGATCCTCGACCAGGACCAGCACGAGGTGCCCGTCGACGAGGTCGGTGAGATCTACATGCGGTCGACGACGACGGGAATGTACGGCTATCTCGGCTCGAGCCAGTCGCTCCCCACCACGGCCGACGGCTTCGCCACCGCCGGCGACCTCGGGCGTCTGGATGCCGAGGGCTACCTGTTCATCGCCGACCGGCGGGTCGACATGATCGTGAGCGGCGGGGCGAACGTGTTCCCGGCCGAGGTGGAAGCGGCCCTGTCCGAACACCCCGCCATTGCCGACGTCGTGGTCATCGGGCTACCCGATCCGGAGTGGGGGCACCGGGTGCACGCCATCGTCGAGCCGGAACGGCCGGACGGGCCGCCGTCGGAGGATGAGGTCAGGGGCTTCGCCAAGCAACGCCTGGCGGGCTACAAAGTGCCCAAGACGGTCGAGTTCGTCGACGCCATCCCCCGGAGCGCCGCCACCAAGGTGAACCGCGCCCAGCTGGTGGCGGAACGGACATCGGACCCCGTCATGACCGACCTCAACGGGTGAGGATGACCACGCTGGTGTTGGCCCCTCTGCCGATGGTGTGGGCCAGGCCGACCCTGGCACCCTCGACCTGACGGGAACCGCACTCGCCGCGCAGCTGGCGAACCAACTCGACCACCTGTCCGAGCGCCGACGCCCCCAGGGGCTCGCCCTTGGACAACAGCCCCCCACTGGCGTTGACCGGGACCCGCCCGCCCATGGCGGTCGACCCGTCGCGGATCAACCCGGGCGAGCAGCCCGGCTCGCACAGGCCCAGTTCCTCGTAGGCCAGCAGCTCACGGGCGGCGTCGGTGTCCTGGCACTCGACCAGGTCGAGGTCGCCGGGTCCGAGGTCCGATTCGCCGTAGGCCGCCTGGGCCGCCCTCCAGGTCGGGGACGGGATGGCGTCGTCGCAACTCCCCGAAAGGGGTGTCGACTCGCTCAGCACCGGCCCCGGAAGGTGCGAGAGCACCACCGACGACCGGAGTCGGACCCCGGTCCAGTCGCGGTCGGCCCGGCGCAGCACGACCGCGGCCGCACCCTCATTCGGGGAGCACAGCATCCACAGCCGGAGAGGGGCGCACACCATCCGGGAGTGGAGGACGGCCTCGGCCGTGACCTCGGAGCGGAACATGGCATCGGGGTTGGCCGACCCGTGCCGACGGTTCTTCACCACCACGGCGGTGAGGTCCTCCTCGGTCACCCCGGAGTTGGACATGAGCCGCTGGGCCCGGAGGGCGAAGTAGGCGGGGGTGGCGGTGAGCCCCGCGGCTTCCTGCCACGGCTCGAAGAACGAGGAGCGGATGATCCCCTTCGGCATCTTCTCGATCCCGAAGGCGAGGACCCTCTCGTACTGGCCGCTGCGAATGGAGGCGGCGGCCAACATGAGGGCGGCTGCCCCGCTGGCACATCCCGCTTCGACGTCGATGATCGGCATCCCGGTCATTCCCAAACGGCCCAGCACGCGATGGCCGGAGGCGACGCCTCCGTAGGCCGTGCCGCAGAAGGCGGCCTGCGGGGAGGTGGCCGCACCGGCCTCGGCCAGCGCGGCGCGGACGGCGTCGACGCCGAGGTCGGTGACCGTATGATCCGGGAAGCGGCCGAAGGGGTGGATGCCGACCCCGGCCACCCCGACGCCGATCACGGGGTCTCCGGAGCGAAGGCCCAGGACAGCAGGGGTTCATCCGCGCCGTCACCGACATCGTCGAGGACCAGACGCATGGCCTGGCCGGCGTGCAGCGAGGCCGGGTCCGACTCGGTCAGCCGGGTCACCACGCGGATGCAGTCCCCGAGCTCCACCACGCCGAAGCCGTAGGGGACCGTACCGTGGTACCCGGGCGGAGGGGAGGTCACCGCGGTCCACGCCCACAGGCGGCCGACCGAGGGCAGCTCGCAGGGGTCGACGGCGTCCGCTCCGCAGTAGGGGCAGGTGTCGGTGGCGGGGAAGTGCTGGCGCCCACAGGACCGACAGCGGGCCCCGATGAGGTGGGGATCCGTCCCCTCGGTGAACAGGCCCTCCTGTACGGCGGTCACGGGTCGGGAGCGTAGCAACGACGACGTCCCCGCCGAGGGGTCCGGGGTCCGGCCATCAGACGGGCATCAGATGATGCCCGCAGCGAGGAGGGTTTCCAGTTGGTCTTCGTCCAATCCGACCAGATCGCACCAGATCTCGCGGTTGTGCTGGCCGAGGGACGGGGCGGGGGAAGGGGCCGAGGGCCTCCGGTCGTCGAGGCGGGGGAACGGCCCCTGCTGGAGGTGGGGTCCGGCAAACGGGTCATCAACCTCGACCAGGTCGCCGCGGGCTATCACGTGGGGGTCGGCGATGATCTCGGCCGCATCGTGGGCCACGCCCACCGGGACGCCGTAGGCCACGCAGACCGCCTCGATCTCGCGGGCGGTGCGGGCGGCGGCCCACTCGGCCACCAGGTCGTTGATGGTGTCGGCGTCCGCGACCCGGCGGCTCAAGGTCGACCAGCGGGGGTCCTCGGCCAGTTCCGTCCGTCCCATGGCGCGGCACAGCCGCTTGAAGTTGGCATCCGAACCACCGACGATGCACACATAGCGCCCGTCCGAGGTGGCGTAGTTGTCGAGTGGGGCCGAATTGGAGAGCCGGTTGCCCTGTCGCTGGCGGGTCATCCCGAGCCGGTCCTGGCCGGCGATGGTCCATTCGAGGATGCGGAGCACCGCTCCGTAGAGGGGGGCGTCCACCACGCCACCCCGCCCGGTTCCCGTGCCGGGACGATCGCGGCGGTAGAGGGCGGCCAGCACGGCTTCGGCGGCAAAGACCCCGGTCAGGTAGTCCGAGATGGTCACGCCGGGACGGACGGGGGGCCGGTCGGGATAGCCGGTGATGGCCAACAGCCCGCCATAGGCGATACCCATGCGGTCCAGTCCCGGCCGCTCGGAGTACGGCCCGTCCTGGCCGAAGACGCTGATGCGGGCCCAGACCAGGCGGGGGTCGCAGTCATCGGGACCGACATCCCACCCTTCCAAGGTGCCGGGCCGGAAGTTCTCGCACACCACGTCGGCGGTGGCCACCAGGCGTCGGAAGAGATCCTGTCCCTGCGGCTGGCGGAGATCAAGGGTGATCCCCTTGCGACCCCGGCCCTCGACGGCCCACCACAGTGAGTAGTCGTGGCCGTCCGCATCCACCGCGAAGGGCCCGATGGTCCGCATGAAGTCGCCGCCGTCAGGCTGTTCGACCTTGATGACCTCGGCACCCATCTCGCCCAGGAGCCCGGCACAGAACGGGGCACTGATCCTGGTCCCCACATCGATGACCCGCAGGCCGGACAAGGGGGCATCGGGCGCCGCCTCCGACACCCCACCCGCGCCGGCAGGGATCGAGTCGCTCAACGCACGCCGGGGAAGTCGGGCGAGCGGCGCTCCTTGAACGCCGCCATCCCCTCGGCCATCTCGGGAGAGGTGGCCGCCATGGCCTGGGCCTGGCCCTCCCGCTCGAGCGACTCGGGCAACGATGTCTCGAAACTGGAGTTGAGCAGCACCTTGGACAGGCCGAGGGAGCGGGTCGGACCCGCGGCCAGGCGGACGGCCAACTCGGAGGCTCCGGCGGCCAACTCGTCCGGTGTGGGGACGCACCGGTAGGCGAGGCCAAGGCCCACAGCTTCCGCCCCGCCCACCTTGTCGCCGAGCATCACCATCGCCTTTGCCTTGGGCAGACCGACCAGACGAGGCAGGAGGTAGGCCCCACCGGCGTCGACCACCAGCCCCCAACGGGCGAACGACCAGACGAAGGTGGTCTGCTCACAAGTAAGCACGAAATCGCACGCCAGGGCCAAGTGGGCCCCCGGGCCGACGGCCGTGCCGTTGACGGCGGCAACCGTCGGCTTGTCGAGCTCCCACAGTTCGCGGATGAACGCCTGCACGCCCACCCGGAGGGCCTCGCTGGTGGTCCGGGGATCGAAGCCGGCGCCCCCGGCGGATCCCACGGTCGACTGCCGGAGGTCCATGCCCGAGCAAAAGGCGTCGCCCACGCCGGTGATGAGCAGCGATCTGACCCGGCTGTCGGCCCGAGCGTCCCGCACCCGGGCCACGATGTCGTCGCGCATCTCGACGCTCAGGGCGTTCTTGGCCTCGGGTCGATCGAGGGTCAGCCGGGCGACATGGTCGTCACCGACCTCGTAGCGGATCATGGCGTCAGTGTAACGACGCCGACTTTCTCGAATGGGGTGGCCGGCTCAACTACGGTCTGCGCCTGTGCGCCAGAACCCTGTCCGCTCATGAATTCCCCCCTTGTCTCTCTCGAAGAGGCGGTGGGGCGTCATGTCGAGGCCGGGGATGCCATCCATGTGGTGACGGGGCACTCGCGTTGGACGGCGGCGGCACGCGAGGTGGTGCGACAGTGGTGGGGTCGCGACCCGCAGTTCACCCTGGTCATGCTCAGCCTGTCCAGCCTCGGAACCGTGCTGTTCCGAGGGAGGCTGCTCAAGCGGGTGGTGACCGGCTACTCGGGTGACGTCTTCCCCAACTTCACGCCCAACAAGTGGTTCGCGGACGCCTACCTGAGCGGGGAGGTGGAGGTGGAGCACTGGTCGTTTCTGACCTTCCTCCAACGCCTGGAGGCGGCGGCCCGTGGGCTGCCCGCCGTCACCACCCTTTCGCTCCGTGGCTCGAGCATGGAGGCGAACGAGGGCTTCGCCGTCGTCGACTCGCCCTTCGGCGGCCAGGTCGGGTTGCTGGCCCCCTACGCACCCGACATCGCCCTCCTCCACGCCCCCCTGGCCGACCGCCAGGGCAACGTCGCCCTCAGCCCCCCGCTCCTCGAGGGGGTCTGGGGCGTGCTGGCAGCCCGGCGCGGCGCCATCGTGACGGTGGAGCGCATCGTCGACGACATCCGTCCCTGGGCCCACCTGGTCAAGGTTCCCGCCCACCGCGTGCTCGCCCTGTGCGAGGTGCCGCTGGGCGCCCATCCCGGCGGCCTGTACACACCTCACCTCCCGGTCGAGGCGTACGGCGAAGACCTCGAGTTCTGGGAGGAGACCCGGGAGGCCAGCCGCGGGCCGGACTTCGACGCTTGGATCCGGCGCTGGGTGTTGGACCCGGCGAACCAGACCGACTACCTCGAACAGCTGGGCCAGGCTCGGACCGCCCGATTGCGCCGTCGGGCCGATCCGGACTCGTGGCGCGACGACGAGGACGCCCACCCTCCGGACCTGGACGCACCCGTCGGAGCCTGGGAGAGGGCCGCGGTCTACGGAGCCCGCCATGTCGCCGCCAGGGTCTCGGACGGCGGATTCGACGCCGTACTGGCCGGGGCGGGCGTGGCCAACCTGTCGGCCTGGCTGGCCATCCGGACGTCCCGCGATGCCGGGTCTCACGCCGTGCTCACCGCCGAGCTCGGATTGTGGGGCTACGAGCCCACGCCGGCCGACCCGTTCGTGTTCAATCACCGCACCTTCCCGAGCGCCACCATGGTCAGTGACAGCGAGACGGTGCTCTCGACGTTGACGGGAGGTCCCGGCACCCGCCTGCTCGGGTGCCTCGGGGCGGCCCAGATCGACCGGCACGGCAACATCAATTCGACGGTGATCCCCGGTCGGGCCTTCTTGGTGGGGTCAGGCGGGGGCAACGACGTGGCCACGGCCGCCGACGAGGTGGTGGTGGTGGCCACCCTGGCCCCCCGCCGCACCGTGGACGAGGTGCCCTACATCACCTCACCGGGTGTCAGGGTGCGGGCCCTGGTGACCGACCTGGCCACCTTCGAGCGCGAGGAGGGTGCGTTCGTGTTGACCGCCGTGCCCGAGGGGCCCGAACCCCTCGAGGAACGCGTCGAGAGGGTCCGCCGGATCTGCGGTTGGGAGGTCACGGTCGCCGACCATGTGGGCGAATTGGGGAACCCGACCGACGACGAGGTCGAGGCCCTTCGTCGCTGGGATCCACAACAACGCTTCCTGCGCCCCGACCTGCCCGGCTGAGCGGGCGACCGAGCCAAACCTCGCCGGCGGAACCCAGGTCCCCCCTTGGCAGGTCCCCGGGCTGAGCGGGGTGGTCGGCAAGTAGCATGCCGACGTGTCGCTGTCCTCAGGTGTTGATCCCATGGGCGAGGATCCGGACCAGACCGCGCTCCGGGAGCTGGCCCGCCAGATCGGCGGCCGCGAGGTCGGTCCGAGGGCCGGAGAGAGCGACGAGTCGGGCGAGGTCCCCAGGGAGGCGATCAAGGCGCTGGCGACGGCGGACCTGTTCCGGGTGACCATCGGCACCGAATGGGGAGGCTTGGGGCTGGGCGACGTCGAGGCGGCCATCGTGCTCGAGGAGATCGCGCGCTTCGACGTGTCGACCGCCATCTGTTGCCAGCTGGCCTACAACGGGCCCAGTCGGGGGATCGAGCATCTCGGCGGCCAGGCACTGAAGGAGCGCTACCTCCCGACGGTGGCGTCGGGGGATTGCATTATCAGCATCGGCATCACCGAGCCGGACGCGGGCTCGGCTGTGCAGAACATGCGCGCCGCCTTGCGGGCTGACGGCCCCGGGCGGTGGCGGCTCAACGGCTACAAGAACTATTCGACGCTCGGCCATGTCGCATCGGCCGTCCTGGTGTGGTGCCGATGGCCGGGCGGCGACGGCGCCAAGGGCATCGGCGCGGTCGTCGTGCCCATGGACCGCGACGGAGTGAGCGTGACCGGGCGCCATCGGGGCATGGGCATCCACGCCGCCACCGAGGCGGAGATCGCCCTCGACGACGTTGCCATCACCGAGGAAGACGTGCTCCTGGCAGGCGACCCGGGGTCGACCGAATCGTTCAAGACGCTGCTCGCGCACCTCAACCACGAGCGCTGCGGCAACGCCGCCATGTGCATCGGTGCCGCCCAGGGGGCCATGGAGCTTGCGGTGACCTACGCCCGTGACCGGGTCGTCGGCGGGCGTCCGATCGCAGAGTTGCAGGGGATCCAATGGAAGTTCGCCGACATGGCCGTTGCCCTCGAGGGAGCGCGTCTGCTGCTCGGACGGGCAGTCCGGCTGGCCGGGCCGGGTGGCACGCCGCCCCCGCTCGAGACGGCGATGGCCAAGACGGCCGCCAACCTGGCGGCCAAGCTGGTGTGCGACGAGTCCATGCAGATCCACGGCGGCTACGGCTACAGCCGGGAGTATCCGCTAGAACGTGCCTATCGGGACATCCGGGGCCTGTGCTTCGGTGCGGGCACCGTGGAGGCACAGAAGAACTTCATCGGCTCCAGCGTGGCCAAGGGGAAGGCCACCAGCTCGCCCGGGTGGAGGGATCAGACCAAGGGTTGACCAGGCGAAGGCGACGCCAACGGTGTGGTCATCGCCATTTCCAATTGGGCCGGCGCTTCTCGGCGAAGGCCGAACGGGCCTCGGTGGCATCATCGAACCTCGACAGCCGGGCCGTGTAGTCCTGCTCGGTTCGGTATGCCTCCTTGAGAGACAGGTACTCGACACGGTTCATGCTCTCCTTGGCCAGGCGGAGGGCGATGGGGCTCTTGGCCGCCAGCTCCTGGGCGAGCGCCTGAGCGGTGGCCAGGAGGTCCTCACGGGGTACGACGCCACGCACCGCCCCCAGCCGGTGCAACTCTGCCGCGCTGACCTCTTCTCCGGTGAAGTACATCTCCCTGGCCTTGTAGCGACCGACGAGCATCGACACATGGGCACTGGCGCCGAGCAGACCCACGTTGATCTCGGGCGCACCGAAACTGGCCCCCTCGGCCGCCACCAGCATGTCGCAGCAGGCGGCGAAGGCCAGCCCGGCGCCCAGCGCAGGGCCATTGATGGCGCCGATGACCGGCACGGCACAGTCCGTGATCGCCCACATGGCATCACGTGCCACCCGCGGTGGATCGGTCACCAGGGTGGGCGCGACCTCATCCGGAGGCCCGGCCGTCTGTCCGACCGATCGCAGGTCGACCCCAGCCATGAAGGCCCGGTCCCCGGCGGCGGTGAAGATGGCGGCCCGAACCTCCCGGTTGTCGTCGAAACTCCGAAAGGCGTCGCGAATCTCCGCCATCGTCCCGCGATCGATGGCGTTGACGGGCGGACGGTCGAGGGTCACCGTGGCGACGTGCTCGTCGATCTCGATGGTCAGGTCAGGCACGGTCGCCCCTCTCCGAGGTGGTGGCCGGTCCGACCCGGCGACGTCCGGCCTGGTACCTGGCGACCCGAGTGCATCCGACGAGGTTACCGGTGGCCGGAGTCGGCGGCTGGTAGGCCGGTGCCCGTACCCGGACGGACTTCGGGTGCCGACGCCCTGCGGCCGCATGGGCGCACCCGGGGCGCAAACCGGGCCTGGGCCGTGGTCCAGGGGCGGGGCGGGCCGAATCGGTAAACTCCGTGATCGCTTCGCCGCTGTCGGCGATCGGCCTGAACGAAGGGACCTTCATGGAGTCGCACGCCTCGGACGTCGCTCTCTTGTTGCTCAGGGTGACCGCGGGCGGGATCTTCCTGGCCCACGGATTCAACCACGTGTTCGGAGGAGGCAAGATCGCCGGGACGGGGCGATGGTTCGAGAGCCTGGGCATGCGACCCGGATGGCTCCATGCCTGGACCGCCAGCCTCACCGAGATCGGCGCCGGGTTCCTGCTCATCGCCGGTCTGCTGACGCCGTTTGCCGCCGCAGGCGTGGTGGGGGTCATGCTGGTGGCGTGGATCACCAACCATCGGGGAAACGGCTTCTTCATCTTCCGCCCCGGCGAGGGTTGGGAGTACGTGATGACCCTCACGGTCGTCGGGGTGGTGATCGGGATCCTCGGCCCGGGCCGGTGGAGCCTGGATGATGTTGCCGGACTGCTCGGGCTCGGCGGGTGGACGGGCTGGTGGATCGTGCTCGCCCTCGGGGGTGGGGGCGCGGCCCTGCTCCTGGCCGGTTTCTGGCGGCCTCCGGTGAAGGCATCGGCGGCCGAGTAGCGAACAGCCAGGACCGGTGGCGACCGAAGGCTCTCCGTCCGCTTGTTGCGCTCAGCTGAATTCGGGCATCACCGTCTCGGCGAAGAGCTCGAGAGTCCGGGGGTCGGCCCGGTCGTGGGTGAAGAAGACGAAGAGGGAGATCCCCTTGTCCACCAACTGGGCGATCCGATCGCGCACCATGGACGGAGTGCCCACGTAGCCGCCCGCCTCCATCCCCCAACCTTCGCCGCCGTAGCGCCGCTCGGCGGCGGCCCTGGCCGTCCGCAGGGACGACTGGTCAGGGGCCAGGACCAGTACCGCCTCGTGGGATCGGCGGATGGTCGCCGGGTCCCGATCGATCCGGGCGCATTCCTCCTCCAAGCGGTCCTTGCTCGCCTCCCACCCGGCGAGCCCGTAGGTGGGGATGTTCCAGACGTCGGCGTAGCGGGCCACCAGGGGCAAGGTGCGGAGCGGCCCGATCCCCCCGATGTGGATCGGCGGATGCGGGGTCTGCGCCGGGGCCGGCAGGTTGGGCAGGTCGGTGACCTGGAAGTGCCGACCGGTGAAGGTCGTGGTCGCCCGGGTGAACATGCGGGTCAGGATCTCCAACGACTCGGCCAACCGATCGGACCGCTCGGGGAATGCGCCCCAGGGCATGCCGGACTGCACATGCTCGGCGTTCACCGAGCCGCTGCCGATACCGAGCTCGAGTCGTCCCCCCGACAGGACGTCGAGGGTCGTCGCCATCTTGGCCAGCAGGGCGGGGTGGCGGAAGTTGTTGCAGAGGACGAGATGGCCCACCCGCAACGTGGTCGTCTGGGCCAGGAGGTAGGAGGCCAGCGTCCACCCTTCGAGCGAGTCGAGCTCCGGCTGACCGGGGCTGTAGAGGTGGTCGTAGAGCCAGAGCGAGTCGAAGCCCACCGATTCGGCCACGCGGGCTCGCTCGAGCATCTGCGAATAGGTGAACGAGACCTGGGGGACGTAGACGCCGAACTCCGTCGTCGAACCTGCGGTCATCCGGTCAACCGGGCGACGACCTGCCGGCGCAGCAGTTTGCCCGTTTCGGTCCGGGGGAGCTCCGGCCAGAATTCGATGGTCTCGGGGGTCTTGGACGAGCGGAGCCGTGTCCGGACCACCTCCCTCAGCTCATCCCCGCTCATCGATCCGCGCTCACTCGCCACCACCACGGCCGCCAGGCGCTGTCCCCATTCGTCGTCGGGCAGGCCGACAACCACCGCGTCCACGACGCCGTCGCACGCCAGGAGCACGTCCTCGATCTCGTCCGGTGCGATGTTCTCGCCCCCCCGGATGATGGTGTCGTCGGCTCGTCCTTCGATGAACAGGTAGCCGTCCTCGTCGATGCGCCCCCGGTCGCGGCTGGAGAACCACCCGTCCCCGTCCAGCACGCTGACCCCGGCGTACTCGCCGGAGATCTGCTCGCCTCGGAGGAACAGCAGACCGAGCTCTCCGGCGGGGAGGGGTTCGCCCGCCTCGTCCCGCACCTGCAACTCGATCCCGGGCAGCAGCCGCCCGACCGACCCCAACCGGGCCCGGACGGCCGGATCCTCACTGGTGAAGGCGGCCCGGTGGTCGTCTGGGCCGAGCAGCGCGATGGTCGAGCTGGTCTCGGTCAGGCCGTAGGCGTTCACGAACCCCGTGGTCGGAAAGAGCTCCATCGCCCGGCGCAGCACGGGGGTCGGCATGCGTGCCCCGCCGTAGGACAGGGCATTCAGGCTGGGTGTGTCGGCATCACCGGCTCCCTGGAGGTGGGCCACCACCCGGGCCAACATGGTAGGGATGACCATGGCCTGGGTGACCTTGTGGTCTCGGACCGTGCGCAGCCAGAGCTCGGGGTCGAACCGGTCGAGATAGATGATGCGACGACCTGCGTAGACGTTGCTCAGCAGGTTGGCCACCCCGGCGATGTGGTAGGGCGGGACGGACACCAGCGAGATCTGGCGCTCGTCGGCACTGGCGAACTCGACGGTGCCCAGCAGGTAGGACATGAGATGACGGTGACGCAGGACGGCGGCCTTGGGGGCCGCCGTGGTCCCACTGGTGTAGAGCAGCACGCAGGGAAGGTCGGGATCCTGGGGCGGCGGAGGTTCCACACGGGCCCCGGACAGCGACTCGGCGAACTCCTGGCACTGGGCCGACCGTGCTGGATCCGCACCAGCCGGTGGCTCGGTCCCGTATACGACGAATGCGCCGGGGTGGGCATCGATCTGGGCGGCCAGCTGCTCGGCCCCCAGTCGGTAGTTGAGCGGGATGAAGGGCACTCCTGCGCCGGCGGCACCGAAGAGCGAAAGCGGGTAGGCGGCATGATTGCCTCCCAGGTAGACGACGGCGGGCACCCCGAGCTCGAGGAAGCGGGCCGATGCCGCCCACGAACGTTCGGCCAACCGGGCGTAGTCGATGCTGTCCCCGTCGGCGGTCAGCGCGGTCCGGTCCCCGTAGCCGGCGTGGACCATGTCGAGCACGAGGCCGAGGTGCATGGCCGCGGTTCAGTCCGAGGAGGGGAGTGGCTTCGCGCTCTTCAGCCGGAGCGGGAGCCCGTCGACGGCGAGCTCGCCCTCACCCGGCTTCGTGCACAGCAGTTCCAGCGTGTCGGACTCGTCCACGTACCGCTTGCCGAGAACGACGGCACCCTCGTGACCCGGTTGGATCTCCCGCTTCGGGGAGGCGTCATCGCCGCTCAGAACGGGCAGCCCTCCGCAGGTGACGGCGACGGCTCCTCCGGGGGTGCGGATCACGATCACCTCCGCTTCGCTCACCGCGCTGCGCAACCGAGCCCCTACCGTCAGCTCCATGAACTAGTCCCTCCTCCGATGCATCTGATGGGCCGTCCCGACGGAAGCAACTGGCCTCTGCCGGCATCGAGTTGAACGAAACGCCGACGCGGCACGATCCACCTGCCGGTCGGCTGCCGGGCCTGCAGTGCCGGATCCCCTCTGAAGACTCTTCCCTCACTCCGACGATCGAGCAATTCGGCGACATCGTACCCCTGACTGCTCCCATGACTGGCACCGTGGGATTCTGAGGCTCGGGCTGTCCACCGACAGGGCCTCGCTAGTCTCGTCTGCGTGTCGGACCTGCCTGTCCCTCCCGAAGGTACCTCCACAGCAGTGGACACGGTGGGCCGGCTGGTCGCCGGGCTCGGTCGTCACGGCATCGCCGTGGCCCCCGACGCCAGCGAGGGCGTGGCCGGCACGGCACCCGCGGCCTGCCCGGTGCTGCGATGGGCGGCGTCGGGGGCCATGTCCTTGACCGGCTGGCCGGGCGAGGCTCCCCAATGGCCGACCGGTGACGTGGTCGGACGGCTGGATGGCGCGGCCCGCCTCCTCGGCGTCATGGCCCGAGGATTCGGGACGGACCTGGCGCTGGACATCGGCGCCCTGCTGACCCAGCGCGCCGCCGCCCGGGGTGTTGCCCGCTCAGGTGCCGTCTCCGTGGGTGGGCGCTGCCGGCTCGTCCGCGCCAGCGACGGTTGGGTGGCGGTCAGCCTGGCCCGCCCCAGCGATCTCGAGCTGGTCCCCGCCTTGACGGGTGGCTTCGTCACGGCCTGCTCCGACCCAGACCTTCCCGGAGAGGTGTGGGACGGACTGAGGGAGTTCGTGAGGCGCCGACCGGGGGACGAGGTGGTGGCGAGGGCGCAGCTGCTCGGTCTCCCGGCGGCCCGGCTGCCGGCCTCGGCACCAGGCTCCGGACTGCCCTGGGTGATCCAACAGTTGGGCCAGAGGGCGCCGACGCCGACCCGGCCGCCGGTGGTCGTGGATTTCTCCGCCATGTGGGCGGGTCCACTCTGTGCTCATCTCCTGGGCCGGTGCGGCGCCCACGTGATGAAGGTGGAGGACGTCGGCCGCCCGGACGGGGCGCGCCGGGGGGACCCCTGGCTGTTCACCGAGCTCCATCGGCATCACGACCAGGTGCTGCTCGACTTCCGGAGCCCGACCGACCGACGGGCGCTGGGAAGGCTCGTCGACTCCGCCGACATGGTGGTCGAGAGCTCCCGTCCCCGGGCCTTGGCCTCCCTCGGGTTCAGCCCCCAGGAATTCCTCGGGGCGCGGTCCGGACGGACCTGGGTGTCGATCACCGGCTACGGCCGCGACGGACCCCGGTCGAATTGGGTGGCATTCGGTGACGACGCCGCCGTGTCCGCGAAACTGGTCGGCACCAGTGGTGGCGCGCGCTCGCCCGTGTTCTGCGCCGACGCCATCGCCGATCCGGTCAGCGGCCTGTGCGCGGCGGCGGGGGCAGCCGCCTCCTTTGCCGCCGGCGGGGGCTACCTCGTCGACTGTTCCATGCAGGCCTCCAGCGCGTTCGCCAACCGGGACGGGAGTTGTGCCGGAGAGCACCGGGTGGAACGGCACGGTTCGACGTGGACGGCATATCACGATGACGCATCACAGAGAGTCGAGAGCGAGGCTGATCCGCGGGGCCGGTGGCGGGACGAGCGGCGCCTCTCCGCGTGACCCCTTCACCGCCGGGGGCCGCGGCGCCGCCGTTGGTGTTCACGGACGTGGAGATCGAGGGCCGTCCGGGCCAGACGGTCGTCGCCGTGGCCGGCGTCGTCACCTTCGTCGGCGACGGAGATGATGCCCGCCGTGAGGTCCGGAGGCACCGGCGGGACGACACCGTGACCATCGACGGCCGGGGTGGCGCCCTCCTTCCGGGCCTCCACGACCACCACCTCCATCTCCTCAGCCTGGCGGCACGGGACGCCTCGGTGGACTGCAGCCAGCCGGCCGTGTTGGACCGCGCCGGGCTGGGCCAGGCCTTGCGGACGGCGGCCGCCGGCCGCCCACCGGGCCATTGGGTGCGGGGCTACGGGTATGACGAGTCCAGCACCGGTGCGCTCGACCGAGCCGGACTCGACGAACTGCTGGGTGGCCTTCGCAGCATCCCGGTGAGGATCCAACACCGCAGTGGCCATCAATGGGTTCTGAACACGGCCGGGGTGGCCGCCATCCGCCGCGTGTCGGGAGAGGACCGATGGCCGGGCCCCGATGGCCTGATGCCATCGGACGGCATCTTCTCCGATGTCGACGGGATCCTCCGTCCGCTGTGGTCCGCAGGGCAGGGACCGGAGCTGGGTGGAGTCGGTGCCCGGCTGGCTCGTTTCGGGGTCACCGGCGTTACCGATGCCACGGTCACCAATGGCATGGCCGAGATCGAGGTGGTGGCCGCCGAACAGACGAGGGGCGCGCTCGGCCAGCGGGTGCTCATGCTGGGGGACGGGTTGCCGGCCCGGTCGGGGTCGATGCTGTGCACCGGGGCCCTCAAGCTGGTCCTGACCGACACCGACCTCCCCTCACTCGACGAGTTGACGGCGGCCATCGTCGCGGCCGGAGCCCGGGGCGTCGCCTTGCACTGCGTCAGCCGCCAGTCGCTGGTCCTGGCCGCTGTGGCACTGCGCGAGGCGGGCGGAGGTCCTCATCGCATCGAGCACGCCAGCGTGGCACCTCCCGAGGCCATGGCGCTGTTGCGTGGCCTACCGGTCACCGTCGTCACCCAACCCGGGTTCATCACCGAGCACGGTGACCGCTACCGCCGCGAGGTCGATCCGAGCGATCGAACCTGGCTCTACCGGCTACGCGCCTGGACCCTGGTCGGTGTCCCGCTGGCCGGCAGCACGGATGCGCCGTTCGGTGATCCCGACCCCTGGGCGGCAATGCGTGCCGCGGTGTCCCGCCGGACGGCGGGTGGCGCCGTCATGGGTGGCGCAGAGCGCCTGAGTGAGGAGCAGGCCCTCGGCCTGTTCCTCACACCGCTGGAGGACCCCGGGGGTCTGCCACGTCGAGTGGCCGTGGGGGCCAGCGCCGATCTCTGCCTGCTCTCCGTGGCGTGGCGCGAGGCCCGGCACCGGCTCGACCATCAGCTGGTGCGGGCCACCTTCGTCGACGGCAAGGCCATCTGGGGCGGGTGAGGCCAGCGGCTGCCGTCGACTCCGCCCTTCGATGGGTCGCGGGCGAAGGCGGCGGGATAGCATGCGGGGACAGCGCACCGGCGGCACCAAACAGTGGCCCGACCGCCGCCGACGACGGGGGAGAATCGATGACCGCAACGACCAACGGCACCGGGACCGCGGCCGGTGAGCAACGGATGCTCATCGACGGAAAGCTCGTCGAGGCCAAGTCGGGAAAGCTGTTCGACAACGTCAACCCGGCCACGGAGGCGGTGCTCGGCCAGGTGGCCGACGCCGGCCACGAGGACGTCGAGGAGGCCATCAGTGCGGGCCGGAGGGCGTTCGACGAGTCGGACTGGTCCACTGACAGGCAGCTGCGTCAACGATGCCTCCGTCAGCTCCAGACCGCCCTCGAGGAAGAGCAGGAACTGCTGCGGGCTGAACTCGTGGCCGAGGTGGGGACTCCGGTGCTGCTCACCTATGGTCCGCAGCTCGACGCCCCGCTGGCCGAGGGGTTCCGGTGGCCGACCGACTTCATCGATGAGTTCCAGTGGGAGCGCGACATCCCCGAGGGCCGCGCCTTCGGCACCCGGAGTTGGCGCAAGGTGACCAAGGAGCCGGTGGGGGTGGTGGCCGCCATCGTCCCCTGGAACTACCCCTTCGAGGTGACCGTCAACAAGCTGGGACCGGCGCTGGCCACGGGGAACACCGTGATTCTCAAGGCGGCACCGAACACGCCGTGGAACGCCACCCGCATCGGTCGCCTGGTGGCGGAGCGGACAGACTTCCCCCCTGGCGTCCTCCAGGTGGTGACGACGTCAGACAACGCCGTGGCCGAGGACCTGGTCACCGACCCGCGCGTCGACCTCATCTCCTTCACCGGGTCCACCGCCGTCGGGCGCCGGATCATGGAGAAGGGCGCCCCCACCCTCAAGCGACTCTTCCTCGAGCTGGGAGGGAAGTCGGCGGACATCCTCCTCGATGACGCCGACTTCGAGGCCAAGCTGTCCATGGCGTGGACGGTGTGCGTCCACGGGGGCCAGGGATGCGTGATGCTCACCAGGATGCTGCTGCCCCGGTCCCGCTACGACGAGGGCATGGCCCTCATCGAGGCCGGGTTCCAGAACGTCCCCTACGGTGATCCCACGGACCCGGGCAACCTCCAGGGGCCCCAGATCAGCGCCCTGCAGCGCGAGCGGGTGCTCGGCTATATCGAGAAGGGCGTGGCGGAGGGGGCCCGGCTGGTGGCCGGGGGCGGTCGGCCTCCCCAGTTCGACAAGGGGTTCTACGTCGAGCCGACCCTGTTCGCCGACGTCGACAACTCGATGACCATCGCCCAGGAGGAGATCTTCGGACCCGTTCTGGTCGTGGTGCCCTTCGATGACGACGACGACGCCGTGCGGCTGGCCAACGACAGCCACTACGGGCTTGGCGTCGGGGTGACCTCCGGCTCGGAGGAACGGGCACTGGCCGTGGCCCGGCGGGTCAGGGCGGGGACGGTGGCCGTCAACGGCGGTGTCTGGTACGGCGCCGACGCGCCCTTCGGCGGGTACAAGGCCAGCGGCATCGGGCGGCAGAACGGGCCCGAGGGGTTCGAGCAGTACACCGAGACCAAGACCTACGCCGGTGGCCTGCCCCCGTTGACGGAGTAGCAACCGGGTATGCGGCCGGAGCTGCACCACGAATGACCCGAGCCGACAATGGCGGAATGGAGATGCGCATGGACGTCAGGTCGATGGAGGACGTGAGCCCGGTCATCGAGCACAATGGGACCACACCGGTGTGGTGGCTCGTTCCGCCGGGCCAGATGCAGGAGGCCACCGACGGCGGCTTCCTCGAGCTGGTCAGTGAGTGGATCGTCGAGGGCGGTGGCATGGTCGATCCGCACTCCCACCCGACCCACGAGTTCTATTACATCGTCGCCGGCCGGGGGATCATGAAGATCGGGGACGAGGAGCGGGAGGTGGGTCAGGGAGACCTGGTGTACACGCCACCGGACACCACGCACAGCATCTGGCCCGCGACCAACAACGCGCCGTTGCACGGGCTGGCCTTCGCCATCGGGGTGAAGGGAGCGGGCCCGGTCGACTACACGACCTGAGCAGCAGGCCGATCGAGCGGGGTCTGCGTTCAGCGCCTCGCTCGGCCGAGGGGGGTGGTGGACGCCAACTCGGCGGCCGCTCGCATGGTGTCGAGCACCACGTACTCGTAGGCGGCCATGCTCGGGTTGTCCGCCTGGCCGGAGACCACGCGTGCGTAACCGGCCTCGAGGACGATGGCCAGCTTGAAACGAGCCAAGATCACGTAGTAGTCGATCTCGTCGACATCCCGCCCGCTCACACTGGCGTAGTGCTCCAGTGCTTCCGCCCGGCTGGGCATCCCGGTCGAGTCCACGTAGCCCTTGGTCCGGTCCTCATCGGGATCCGTCCAGCCGCTCATGACCCACCCGAGGTCCAGGAGGGGATCACCGACGGTGGACATCTCCCAGTCGACCATGGCCGCCAACCGGGCCGGTGCCCCGTGGCCGAACATGACATTGGCGAACTGGTAGTCCCCGTGAATGATCCCGGGCACCCAGTGCGTGGGCTTGTGGGCGCGCAGCCAATCCGAGGCCACATCGAGCCCGGGTAGCTCGCGGAACTGGACGGCATTGAGGTGGGCCAACCACCGGTCCACCTGACGATCGTGAAAGCCCTCCGGCTTGCCGAATCCCTCCAACCCCCGGGCACGCCAGTCGACCCGAGCCAGCCGGGCAATGCCGTCGATCAACTCGATCCCCAGTCCGTAGCGCGCCTCGAGGTCGGTATCGAAGGGGGCGGGCCATCCGTCCATGTTCATCGGGGACCACCCGTCGACCAGGCTCATGAGGTAGAAGGACGACCCGATCACCTCCGGGTCGCTGCACGAGGCAAACGCCTCGGGGTGGGGCACATCGGTGCCGTTCAGCGCCTCGAGGACGCGGAACTCGCGCAGCATGGTCTCGTTCCGGCCCTTGGGGACGATCCGGGGTGGCCGTCGGAGCACGGCGTGAAACCCGCCCCGCCGGATCTCGAAGATCTCGTTGGAGGCGCCGCCGCTGATGAAGCTGGACGTGACCGGCTCGCCCTGTCCGGGGAGATCCTCTCCGTCCATCCATCGGCCCAGGCGTTGGACGTCCACCAGCCCGTCGGTGCGGACGGCAATGGCTTCTTCCTCTTCCGCGGTTCGCTTGGCCAACGGTCAGCCTCCTTCGTCGTCGGGATAGGGCTCTGCGAAACCGGCGTCGGGCACGTCGGCCAGACCCTGGTGCAGCTCGACCGGCGGCGCCGTCGTCGGGGGGTCGGGAACGCGTGGGGCCATGATGCCCTCACGCCTGCGCAGCGCGAACATGCTCTCTCGCCGACCGGAGTAGGAGGGTGGTTGGCGCACCATCCAGACGATCCCTTCGGCGGCCACGGCTGACGGTTCCCAGTTCGAGTGGTCGACTCCGGGGGTGTTGGCCACGAATCCCTCGGAGGCCACGGCCACGTCGATGCGAAAGCAATTGACGGCGATGTTCGAAGGCGCCAGCTGGAGTGCGGCGTCCACCGTCAGGCGCTCGAGGCCGATCTTCGAGATGCCATAGGCCATCAGCGACGAGTGGGGGTACATGGCGGCAACAGACGAGACGTTGATGACAACGCCGCCGCCCGTCGCGCCCATGGCCGGGACCGCCTGGCGCAGGGCGATCATGGGGGCGCGCAGATTGACCTGCATGATGAGGTCATAGCGGGACAAGGGGATGTCCAGACCACCGACGAAGGTGATGGCGGCATTGTTCACCAGGATGTCGAGGCGTCCGAAGTGCTCGACGGCCCGGTCCACCATCGCCTCCACCTGTGCATCGACGGCCAGATTGGTCGGGATGGCCAGCCCCCGGCGACCCGCCTGTTCGATGGCGGCCACCGTCTCATCGAGCGTCCCGGGCGTCCGCCGGGGCTCGATTCTGGTGGACCGGGCGGCGCAGGCCACATGGCACCCGGCCTGGGCCAGCGCCACCGCGGTGGCGGCGCCGACCCCCCGGCTGGCCCCGGTGACCAGGGCCACTCTCCCGTCCAGATCGTCCATGTCCGTGCCTTTACTCCGCCCGGTCGGGGTCGTCCCGTCCCGGGCCCTCGGCACCGCAGGCGCCCGGGGCAAACAGTATGTATGTTGGATACGTCATGAATCAAGCGCACCGGACGATCATCGGACGAGGCCCGGCCACCAGTTCCACGGCCATCGGTTCCGACGGCCTCCCGTGTCCGGGCTCTGCCAGTGCTCCGGGCGTGTCGGACCGGCGGCAGGCACGTTGAGGCCCGCCGGTGGTGATCCGGGGCTCCGGGCCGCCCACGTGCAGGACACCCGACGGGCGCTCATCGCCACGGCCCGACAGCTGTTCGCCGAAGACGGGTTCCAAGCCACCCGGACCGAGGAGATCGTGCAGCGGGCCGGGCTCACCCGGGGGGCCCTCTACCACCACTTTCGCGACAAGGAGGATCTCTTCCGCGCCGTGTTCGAGGAGGTGTCGGGCGAAGTGGTCCAACTGCTGCGCCGTCGATCGAGCGACGGGGACACCAACGCCTGGGACCTCTTCCGCATCAACAGCGAGGTCTACCTCGATGCGGCGTCGACCAACCAGGCCTACCGACAGATCGTCCTCATCGACGGCCCGGCGGTCCTGGGCTGGACGACGTGGTCGGAGCGTGGGGACGGTCCGACCCACAAGATCATCGAGTATCTGCGGGACGCGGTGGCCGAAGGACTGCTCGAACCCCAACCGATCGAGCCGTTGGCCCACCTGCTGACGGCGCTGGGCGTCGGGTCGGCCATGTACGTCGCCCACGCCGACGATCCGTTGACGGCCCGACGGGAGATCGGCCAATGCAACGATCGATTCCTCACCGGACTGGGCCTGAGGACCCGGGGCCCCGAACCGGCCCGCCTCTCGTGACTGACCGGACCCTGCAGCCAACGGGCGGCGCCACCGGTGCCGACGCCCTGAAGACCTGAAGAAAGGACCTCGATGAGCTGGGATTTCTCAACCGAACCGGAGTTCCAAGCCAAACTCGATTGGGCTCGCACCTTCGTCGAGGAGCGAGTCGAGCCCCTCGACCTCCTCTATCCCCACCGACAATTCCACCCCCTCGACGACGAACTGCGGCCGCTGGTCGACCCGATGAAGCAGGAGGTACGGGACCACGACCTCTGGGCCGCGCACCTCGGGCCGGAGCTCGGAGGGAAGGGGTACGGGCAGCTCAGGCTGGCCCTCCTGAACGAGATCCTGGGTGTGTCGGGTTGGGCGCCCATCGTCTTCGGGACCCAAGCCCCCGACACCGGCAACGCCGAGATCATCGCCCACTACGGCACGGAGGCGCAGAAGGCGACCTACCTGCAGCCGTTGCTCGACGGCGAGGTGTTCTCCTGCTACTCGATGACCGAGCCGCAGGCCGGATCGGACCCGAAGCAGTTCACGACCCGCGCTGTCCGCGACGGGGACGAATGGGTGCTCAACGGGTGGAAGTTCTTCTCCTCCAACGCCCGCACGGCAGCGTTCCTGATCGTCATGGCCATCACCGACCCGGAGGTCAGCGTGTACCAGGGCGCGTCCATGTTCCTGGTCCCCACGGACACGCCCGGCGTGGACATGGTCCGCCACATCGGGCTGGCCGGCGAGTCCGAGGACGAGGGCATGCACGCCCTGATCCACTACCAGGACGTCCGGGTACCCGCCGACAGTCTGCTCGGCGGCGAGGGCCAGGCGTTCGCCATCGCCCAGACCCGGCTCGGAGGGGGTCGGGTGCACCACGCCATGCGGTCGGTGGCCACCTGCCAGCGGGCACTCGACCTGCTGTGTGAGCGGGTGCTCAGTCGTGAGACGCAGGGGAGCCTGCTGGCCCGCAAGGAGTTCATGCAGGGCGACATCGCCGATTCGTATGCCGAGCTGGCCCAGTTCCGGTTGCTGGTGCTGTACACCGCCTGGGAGATCGACACCTACAAGGACTATCGGCGTACCCGAAAGAACATCGCCGCCATCAAGGCGCTCACCCCCAAGGTGGTGCACGACGCCGTGTGGCGGTCGATGCACGCCCATGGCGCCCTCGGGGTGTCAAACGAGATGCCCTTCGGAGGCATGTGGATGATGGCTCCCGTGATGAGCGTGGTGGACGGCCCCACCGAGGTCCACAAGGTCACGGTGGCCCGGGAGGTGCTGAAGGACTACGAGCCCGCCCCGGGTCTGTGGCCGACGGCCCACCTGCCGGCCCAGAGGGAGGCGGCCCGCGCCAAGCTGGCCACGTATCTCGAGCACGTGGTCGGAAATTCTTGAGCTTAGTCTCCCCCGGTCGAGACGAAGATCTCCCACGCCCCTCTGACGCTGGCATCAGGGCGATCCTGGCCTTGTCCGACGTGAGCATGGAGCAATTCGCCCTCGGACTCCTCCGCCGCTTCGAGTGGGCCGACAAACGGGTGCTCGGGCGGCGGGTCCATCGAGTCCACCCCGTCATCCCGCACCAGCGCGGTGGGGCTCCCATCAGAGAACCAGCGGGCCAAGTGCTGCCGGTACGGGTCGCGGTACCAGCCCTGGGCCCTGTGGAGCGTCTGGGGCAGCGTTCTGTTCATGGACTCCAGTTTACCGTACGTTCACCTAACCGTCACCGTACGTTCACTTTTCCATCCCTGACAGGAGAGCGCAAAGAGCCGGGAAGGCCCGCCCCGAGCGCACGGCCCGGGTGGAGGCAACCAGGTACCGTTGGGCCTGGCCAGCGATGTGCGGGGTGGCCGCAGGCCCCAACTGCAGGGCCCGATCCATGGAACGGCGGTCCAGGAGGTGTCGTGAAACCACCGGCTCTTACCACCAACCTGCCTGGGCGATCCTGCTTCGGCCCCCTCCTTCGGCTGGCCCCGTAGTGCTCCTCCTGCCCGAAGCCGCCGGTCCCATGGACCCTGCTCCCACGACCCCCAGCCGCCCGCCGGGTTCGATCCGGAGGACCTCCAGCATCGACACGGCTCGACCTGACGGGCTGCGGGGAGACCTCTTCATCACTGCTCGGGCCCGGGACCTGCGCACCGACCTCGACGGGACCGCCTCGGTGGTGGGCGAGGCCGAGCTGGATGCCCGGGTGGACGGGACGACCCGGGAGCTCCGCTCCCTCGTCACGATGCCGGCGCTTCCCGCACTCGACCTGCTCATCGGGACCGTGGTCGGCCCCGGGTTCCGGCGCCGTCTGGCCGACGAGGTGCCCCGCGAGCAGGAGGTGGGGTCCTTGCTGCACCTGCTGCTGGACGACCTGCCCGGCGCCGCCCTGGTGTCGGGATACGCCCTTCAGCGGGGAGGTGCCCTCGAGGATCTCGAGCCCCGAGCAGCATCGCCGGAGGGTTCGACGGCCGGAGCCGCCGCCCTTGGCGTGCGCGATGACCTCTGTGCCGGCTGGGCGCACGACGCCACCATGATGGTGACGATCCGCACCCGGGGGGCCATTCCCATGGCGATGGGGCCGCCCGCTCCGATCCTCGAGCCGCCGGACGATCCGTGGTCGTGGCACGAGATGCCCCCGCTGGCGCCCCATGCCATGCGACGCCGCCGCCGGCTGGACGTCCTCCCGTCCACAGCGCCCGAGACGGCCCACGGGGTCGACGTCCATTTCCGGGACAGCCACATGGACGCGGACGGTGCCGAGTCCGTGGTCCACGAGTACTCCGTGTCCGGTGCGGTGGAGGGCGTCGAGGGGCGGGTGACAGCGATGGCCGCTCGCGCCCGCGTGCTGCCGTGGATGGAGTGCCCGGCCGCTGTGGCCAGCGCTGACCGCCTGATCGGCATGCCCGTGGGCGAGCTCCGGACCTGGGTCCGGCGGGAGATGACGGGCGCATCCACGTGCACCCACCTGAACGACACCCTGCGCGCCCTGGGCGACGTGACGGTGCTGGCGTCGGCGCTCGACAATACGGATGCGGGGGACACCCCCGGCGTGTGAGCCCTCGGGCGGGAGGCGGTTGCCTGTGACAAGATCCCCGGGCCGAGGGTGCCCTTGTCGAAGCGAAGGGCTCGCCGGGGGTACGGGACCTCGGGCGACGTGTGCCCACCGGGGAGAGTCCGACATGTCCGAACCGTCCGGATTGCGAAGCGTGCTCGACCTCGAGCCGGCAGGGAAGGGCCGGTTCCGGGCCCGGAACTTCGACACCGGATTCGGAGGCGTGGTGTTCGGAGGCCAGCTGCTGGCCCAGACCATCGTGGCCGGGTCATCCGTGGACCCGACCAAGGAGGTCAAGTCGGTCCACACCGTCTTCGCCCGCGGGGGCGCCATGGATCAGGAGCTGGACATCGACGTCGAGCCCATGCATGTCGGACGGGCGCTGGCCAGCGCCACGGTGACCATCCGGCAGGCCGACCGGCTCTGCACCCGTTCGCTCGTCCTCCTCAGCGCGGTCGAACCCGACCTCATCCGGCACGGGGCGGGTGCACCCGCCGTCGGGGCACCTGACGACGCGCCGCGCTCGGGTGGAGCCGAGGCGTTCTGGGAGATCCGGGTGGTCGACGGGATCGACATCGCCGACCCCGAAGCGGTCGGTCCGGCCGAGCTCTTCGTGTGGGTCCGCTTCCCCGGGGGAGCGGCGACCGGTGTTGTCGGCCAGGCCATGCTGGCCTACGCCACGGACGGCTTTCTCATCGGCACGGCCATGCGCCCCCATGCGGGCATCGGGCAGTCGATGTCCCACGTGTCCATCTCGACCAGCGTCCTGAGCCACACCCTGACGTTCCACGAACCGATCGACGCCACGGCGTGGCATCTCCTGGCCCATGAGAGCCCGTATGCGGGACGCGGCCGTTCCTACGGTCGGGCCAACATCTTCACCGAGGATGGTCGTCTGGTGGCCTCGTTCGTCCAGGACAACATGGTCCGCGCCTTCCCCGACGGCCAACAGCCCGGGACCACGGGCCGTTCGAAGTTCTGAGCCGACATGGAACTGAGCGGTGCAGCAGCAGTGGTCACCGGCGGCGCCGGGGGGTTGGGCGAGGCGACGGTGCGACGCCTCGTGGCGGCGGGGGCCAGGGTGGTCATCGCCGACCTGGCCCGGGAGAAGGCGGAGGCCCTGGCGGGCGAGATGGGCGCCGCGGCAGCGTTCGTAGAGACGGACGTGACCGAGGAGGACAGCGTGTCGAGGGCTCTGGACTGCGCCTCCGCCATGGGACCGTTGCGCGTGGCGGTGGCCGTCCACGGGGGTTTCGGCGGAGGGGGGAGGACGCTGCGGTCCGACGGGACCCCGCATGCCTTGGAGGACTTCCGTCGGACAGTCGACCACTACCTGGTGGGGACGTTCAATGTCCTCCGGCTGGCCGCGCAGGCCATGGCCAGCACGGACCCCGGGGAGGACGGTGAGCGCGGCGTGATCATCAACACAGCCTCCATCGCCGGCTACGAGGGCACCATCGGTACGGTCGCCTATGCCGCCGCCAAGGGCGGCGTCATCGGCATGACCCTGACCGCGGCCCGAGACCTGGCCGTGGTGGGCGTCCGGGTGGTGACGATCGCCCCCGGGACGTTCATCACCCCCGCCTACGGGATGGAGCCGGAGAAGGTCGAGGCCATGTGGGCTCCGGCGGTCCCCTTCCCCAAACGGATGGGACAGCCGCGCGAGTATGCCCACCTGGTGCAGGCCATCTGCGAGAACTCGTACCTCAACGGTGAGGTCATCCGGATCGATGGGGCCATCCGGTTCGGGCCAAAGGGCCCTCGGTGATCCACGGGGCGTGAGCCTGGGCCCTCGGCGCAGGCAGGATCAGGCGGGCGCCTATCCGATGGTGGGCAGGATCCTGTCCTGCAGGAAGTCGACCACCGCATCGGAGAAGGCGTCGTTGCGGTCGCCGGCGATCATGTGGGCCGCTCCTTCGACCCCCACCACCGTGGCGTCGGGAATGCGGGCCAGGAGGTCGTCCACGCCCTCCTGGGTGACGACGTCGCTGAGGAGACCTCGAACCAGAAGGGTGGGAACGCGTATGTTGCTCATGGCGACATCCAGGAGCCCGACCAGGCGATCGGGAACGACCTCGGTCCGCTCCTGGCGGATGAGTCGCGGGTCCCAGTGCCAGTACCAGCGACCGTCGCGCTGGCGCAGCACCTTCATGAGGCCCGCCGGGTTCACCCGCTTGGCCCGCTGGGGGGTGTAGGCGGCGATGGCATCGGCCGCCGCCTCCAAGGTGTCGAACCCGTCCAGCCCGGACTGCATGAAGGTGGCGATGCGCTGGATCCCGGCGGGGTTGCTCTTCGGCGTGATGTCCACCAGCACCAGGCCGCAGGAGACGGTGCGGTCGCTGGTGCCTTCGGCCAGCATGGCCGACATGCCCCCCAGGGAGGCGCCGATCAGGACCGGCGGTTTGCCCAGTTGGTCGACGACGGCCAGGCAGTCCCCTCCGAAGGCCGTGAAGGAGTAGTCGCCGTTGGGGGCCCAATCGCTGTCCCCGTGACCGCGGAGATCGAGGGCGACGGTGCGCCATCCATGGGTTGCCACCGTGTCGGCTGTCGATCCCCACGCATACCGGGTCTGGCCCCCTCCGTGCAGGAAGAGGACGGGCCAGGCGTCGGGGTCGCCCCGGACGTCCGCCACCAGCCGCACACCCTCGAATCCCTCAAAGACCACTCGTTCGGCGTTCATGGCTCCATCGTCGCACCTCGTCACCGATCGGGGGACGTGGAGGCGATGGAGTCGGAGGCGCCTTCCCCGTTCAGGCGGTGCGGCCGCCCGCCCGGGCACGGCGGCGGTAGCGTTCCGGGATGATCGATGATGGGCTGATGGCCGAGTCGGTCCACGACACCGGCATTCGGCGATTGCAGCACGCCTACGCCGACGTGGTCAACCGGCGGGCCTGGGCCGAGCTGGACCAGCTGTTCCTCCCCGACGCACCGATCGTCATCGACCGGCGGGCCGGGGATCCTCTTGTCCTGACCGGCGGCACCGACCTGGGCCAATTCATCGGACGCTCCATCGAACCGTTCGAGTTCTTCGAATTCGTCATCCTCAACGCCCACATCGTGTTCCCCGAGGGAGCCTCGGCCGGCTCCGCGGTGGGCCGCCTCTTCATGAGCGAGCTCCGCCAACAGCGGGAGGGCGGCCACTGGTCGACCATCTTCGGGCTCTATCACGACCGCTATGTCCTCGACGGTGGCCGTTGGTGGTTCGCCGAACGCAGGTATCACTCCTTGGCCCGGAGTAGTCGAGATCTCGACGTGTTCCCCCTTCCCCTCCATCCGGGGATCGAGGTGCCGGCGGTCGAGGTGTAGCCCTCGCCGGCGCCGGCCGGCGGACCCAGCGCCGGTGGGCGGGCCGCCCATCGTCCATCGGTGCTCCGGGGCATGGGAGCATCATGGGCATGCCGCTGCTGCTGGTCCGGCACGGGCATGCCGGGAGACGGAGCGCCTACCAGGGCGATGACCGGGCGCGCCCGCTCTCGAAGCGGGGGGTGGCACAAGCCCGCGCCCTGGTCCCACTGCTGAGCGACTTCCGACCCCAGCGCATTCTGAGCAGTCCCTTCGTCCGCTGCTGTGAGACGGTGCGCCCGACGGCGGAGGCACTGGAGCTCTCCGTGGAGTCCATCGATGAGCTGGCCGAAGGGCATGGAGCCGATGCGTTGCGATTGATGGAGCGGATGGCGGGCGAGTCTGCCGTCCTCTGCACCCACGGGGATGTGGCCACCGAGGCGCTCGAGGCCCTGACCCCCGACAGCAGCGAGCGGAAGCGGCAGTCGATGCGTCTGCAGAAGGGCGACGTGTGGGTCATCCAGTCGACCGGCACCTCGCTGGCCATCGTCAGGCGCATCCGACCGGGCAGGGAGGCTGACCAATGACCGGGCCATCCCATCCGCTCCGCCGCCGCCTCCCGGCGGGGGCCTGACCCGGGTCCGCCGGCCCGACCCCAGGTGAGCCGGTCGCCGGCGGTTGGGACGACCACCAGTACGCTGATGCGGCCATGAGCGACCCCGACCGGTTCAATCCGGACGACTTCGAAGCGTTTCGCGTCCTCGACCGATCCTTCGACCAACGGTCGCGGACCGCCTCGCTCCACTATGCGTTGGACCGGGGGCCGTCATTCGTCGAGACCATCACGTTCGAGACCGCGACCGGGGCATCGACGCCGGTGGACACGGCGGCGTTGGAGCGGGCCCTGCTCCACCTGCACATTGCCGCCGGTACCAGTTACTACAAGACGGCGGCACCGCCGGTGGTGTCCGTCGAATCCGATGACCTCAGCCCTGCGGAGGTGGCCTTCCACCGGCACCTGTACGACGAAGGGCTACGCGAGTTCGCGGTGGGCAACGGGCTCCCGGTGCCCCGGCCGGTCACCGTTGCCCCCCGGTCGTCGGCGTCCCGCCGGCCCCTGTCGGCGCGACCGGGAGGACCCCGGCGGCTGGTGGTCCCGATCGGGGGCGGAAAGGACTCGATGGTCCTCATCGAGGCCCTGCGACCCCTCAACCCGCAGCTGTTGGCGGTCAATCCCCATCGACTGGTCACCGATCTGGCCGAGCAGGCCGGTCTGGATCTGCTGGTGGTGAGGCGAGAGCTCTCGCCGAACCTCTCGGCGCTCAATCGAGCCGGCGCCCGCAACGGCCACGTGCCCATCACGGCCATCATCTCGCTCATCGCTGCCCTCGGCAGCACGATCTACGGCTATGACACCATCGCCATGGCCATCGAGCGCTCGGCCAGCGAGGAGACCGTGCTGGTCGACGGGGTCCCGGTCAACCACCAGTATTCGAAGAGCGTCGCGTTCGAGCGCCTGCTGGCCGGTCTGGTAGCCACCTCGATCGATCCCGGCCTCACCTACGCCTCGGCGCTGCGTCCCTATTCGGAGTTGGCCATCGCCCGGGCCTTCGCCCCGCTCACCCGCTACCACCCCAACTTCTGCAGCTGCAACACGGTGTTCCGACAGTCGGCCGGAGCCGAGGACCGTTGGTGCGGCGAGTGCGCCAAGTGTCGGTTCGTCGGGCTGATGCTGGCCCCGTTCATGAGCCCGGAGGCGCTGTCCGCCGTCATCGGGCGTGACATGTTCGCCGATCGACTCCAGGTCGCCGGCTTTGCCGCCCTGATGAGCGACGACGACAAGCCGTTCGAGTGCGTGGGGGAGCGCCGCGAGTCGGCCGCCGCCCTGAGGATGCTGTCCGACCGGCCGGAGTGGAAGCAGTCGCCCGTGGTGGCAGCGCTGGCCGCCCGGGCCCGGGCCATGGTGTCGGACGCCGACATCGAGATGCTCCTGACCCCTGCGCCTGATCTGGCCTTCCCGGATCCCGAGGTGGCCGCGGCGGTCGACCGCTTCGTGGCCGTGCCGGCGTGAACCTCGACCAGCTGTGCGGCCGGCGGGTGGCAGTCTGGGGCCTCGGACAGGAGGGCCTGGCCATGGCCGCCTTGCTGGCCGGACGGGGCGTGATCCCGGTGCTGATCGACGATGACGTCGATGCCGCCTCGGCCCAGGCGGTCGCCGTGCTCGGCGGGGACTCCGTCGTGGTCGGCCCGGCCACCGTGACCTGGTCGGACCTCGACGCAGTGGTGCGGTCGCCCGGCGTGAGCCGGTATCGACCGGAACTGCTCGCCGCCGCCGCCTCGGGCGTCACCGTCACCACCGCCATGGCCCTGTGGCTGGAGGACTTCGCCGAGGCGCGTGTGGTGGCGATCACCGGCACCAAGGGGAAGAGCACCACGGCCGCCCTCACCGCCTCGATCCTCCGTGAGGAAGGCATGGAGGTGGCGCTGATCGGCAACATCGGGGTGCCGGTCACCGACATGTACGACCGTCCCCTGGTCGACGCCTACGTGGTGGAGGTGTCGTCGTACCAGGCCGCCGACGTCACCGTCTCGCCCGGGGTCTGCGTGTTGACCAGCCTGGCGCCGGACCATCTCGACTGGCACGGCGGCCAGGAGCCCTACTACCGGGACAAGCTGCGTCTCATCGAGGCCGGGCCTCCCGGCGCCCTGGCGGTCAGTGCAGCCAGCCCCGAGGCGGTGCAGCGGACCGAGCGTCACCCGGGCCGGACCCTGTTCGGACCCTCGGGCCGGGTCCGGGTCGCCCCATCCGGAGTGATCGAAGTCGACGGGGAGCCCCTAGTCGATTCCCGACGGCTTCGAGCACCGGGCTGGCACAACCAGTGGAACCTCTGCGGTGCCGTTGCCGGCACCATGCTGCTCGAGGGCCGGCCTCCCTCGGCCCGCTCGGTCGCAGCCGCGGTGGACGCGTTCGAGGGCCTGCCGTCGCGCTGTTACACCATCGGCCGGCGTGACGGTCTCACGTTCGTCGATGACGCCCTGGCCTCCAACCCGTTCGCCACCATGGCATCGGTCGAGGCGTTCCCCGGGCGCCAGCTGACGGTCATCCTGGGCGGGGCCGACCGGGGCATCGACGTGGGTCCTCTGGTCGAGGCGCTTGCCCGTCGGTCACCGATCCCGACGGTGGTCGTGCTCCCACCCGATGGCCAGCGGCTGCGTGTCGCCCTCGACTCGCTCCCTGCCGCCGATCGGCCGCCCGTGCCGGTGCGAGAGGCCGATGACATGGTCGGCGCCGTGAGGGAGGCGGTGGCGTCGACGGCCGGCGGTGGCGTGATCCTCTTCTCGCCGGCCGCCCCCACTCCCGACGGTCAGGGAGGCTTCCGCGAACGCAGCCGCCAGTTCGCCGCCGCCTCGGGCGTGCCGGCGCCGCCGGCGCCCGGTCCCGGGCCGGGATCCTGAAGATTGACAATGGCGACGCTCCGGGGCCACGGTAGGGGAGGAGCCGGGAGGGGCGTGGCATGAGCCAGATCACGATCATCGAGGAGCACGCCCGAACGGTGGAGGCCGATCCCGACGCCGAGCACACGACGTTCCTCATCGACTCCGATCGGCTCCCCGATGCCCTGGGGTGGGAGTTGAAGCCCGCCGGCCTGTGCCAGGAGGACACCTGTGTCCCCGTCCTCCATCCTGCCGGCCTGTGCGTGGGGGACCGTCTCGACCTGGCGGCCGTGGCCGCGGCGCTGGGTCGACCGGCGGTCATCGACGTCGACGCCGGGCTCATGGCCGTGGCCCTGCCCGCCGAACTCCGGCGACAGGCGCTCGACGACCTGAGGGCCCCCGTGTTCGAGTTGCCGGATGTCGACGGGAAGCGACACCACCTCGACGAGTGGCTCGGCCTCAAGCGGTTGCTGGTGACCTTCTCGAGCTGGTGCGGTTGCCGCTACGACCTGCCGGGCTGGCAGGCACTGCACGACGAACTGCGTCCCCTGGGTTTCACCGTCATCGCCGTGGCCATCGACCACAGTCCCGACGATGTCCGGCCCTGGATCGAGGGGATCACCATGCCCGTTCTCTACGATCCCTACCATCTCCTGACCGAGCTCTATGCCATCTCCAACGTGCCCACCGTCGTGTGGATCGACGAGGAGGGCCACATCGCCCGGCCCATCGGCGCCGCCCACGGCAGCGACCTCTTCGTCGAGTTCACCGGCATCGAGGCCAAGCCCCATCTCGACGAGGTGCGCCGGTGGGTCAGGGAGGGGGTCCTGCCCCTCACCGAGGACGATGCCCGCCTGGCGGTGGCCGATCTGTCCGAGGAGGAGGTGCAGGCCCGCCTGCACTTTCGAGTGGCCTCGGCGGCCCATCGGGAAGGCAGGGAAGAGGTCACCCGCCGTCACATCGCCCGGGCCTCCGAACTTGCCCCCGACGACCTCACCATCTGGCGGGCGGGCATGCCCCTGGTGGGGGAGGATCCCTTCGGCGATGGCTTCATGGTGAAGTATGAGGCGTGGCTGGGGCGGGGGAGTCCCGCCCACGGGCTGCCGCCGGTGGCGGGCCCGGGCCCGGCGGCCTGAACCAGGCCGGAGGTTGCGCGCTACGGTGCGCATCGGGCACCCTAGGGCCCGCCCGGTGGCGATCGCCACGACGACGCGTTCCGGTGAGCTGTTCGACAACAGGGGAGGAGCCCCAGGTGGCAGACGACGTCCTGGACAAGATCATCGGCAAGCCGACGGGAACCACGGTGGTGACCGTCGAGCGCGGCCAGCTGGGTCTGTTCGCCCAGGCGGTCAAGGATGAGAGCCCCATCTACCGCGACCCGAGGGCGGCAGCGGCGGCCGGGCTCCCCGGCATCCCCGCGCCGCCCACCTACCCCTTCGTCATGGGCAACTTCGGGGTCTTCCCCGAGCTGCAGACAGAAGAGGCTCCGGTCGGCAATCCGATGGCCGAGGTCCTCGGGCCCCTCATGGCCAAGGGCGGGATCATCCTCCACGGTGAGCAGGAGTTCACCTACCACCGACCGGTGCTGGCCGGTGATGTCCTGGTCGGGGAGGGGAAGGTCGTGGACGCCTATCAAAAGGAGTCCAAGGGGAAGACCATGACCTTCGTGGTGGTCGAGACGGCGTGGAGCCAGCGGGGCACCGGCGAGCCGGTCTGCACGTCGCGCATGAACATCATCCACCGGATCTGATGCCGGAAACCAGGGCGGACTCCCAGGCGGAGCTGGCGTCCGGCACCGTGCTCCGGCGGATCGAGGAGGGGGTGGCCTGGATCACGCTCAACCGACCCGAGGCGGGAAACGCCCTCACCGCCGAGATGCGCGAGCAGCTCATCGCCTGGCTCGACGAAGCCTCGGCCGACCTGGCGGTGAGGGCGGTGGTCCTCACGGGAGCGGGAGAGAAGGGCTTCTGCACCGGAGCCGACCTCCGTTCGCCGATTGCCGGCCCGGCCCGACCCGAGGGCGCACCCGCCCGGGCGGTGGGTGACGCGGCCCGGATGATCCGCACCGGTTGGCAGCGCCTGGTGAGCGCCGTGCTCGACTGTGAGAAGCCCGTGATCGCCGCGGTCAACGCCACCGCGGCCGGAGGCGGGATGAGCCTGGCCATGGCCTGCGACCTGGTCCTGGCGGCCGAGGAGGCCAAGTTCATCGCCGTGTTCGTGCGTCGGGGGATCGCCCCCGACGCCGGTGCGGCCTATCTGCTGGCCCGGCTGGTCGGGCCCCAACGGGCCAAGGAGCTGTTCTTCTTCGGGGACGACGTCCCGGCCCGGGAGGCCGAGCGGCTCGGGCTCGTCAATCGTGTCGTCCCGGCGGCCGAGTTGGCGGCGGTCGCCGGCGCTTGGGCCACCAGGCTCGCCGCCGGCCCGACCAAGGCCATCGGCATGGCCAAGTACCTGACCAATCGGGCCCTCGAGTCGGATCGGGCGGCTGCGCTGTGGGACGAGGCGGTGGCCCAGGAGCTGGTCACCGGCAGCCAGGACTGCGGCGAGGGCCTGGCTGCCTTCGCCGAGCGCCGGTCCCCGGTGTTCAAGGGTTGGTAGCCGGTACCGCCCGATTTCTAGAACCGGTTCTGGTTCTGGACGGCGAACTGCTAGAAAGTCCCTCATGAAGGCAACCCGACTCCCCGGGGGCTGACGGTGCCCATCGGTATTCGCGACGAGCACGAGGAGCTGCGGGAGTCGGTCGAGCGTTGGATCGAGTCCCGCTGCCCGCCGGCTGCCACGCGGGCCGCCCTGGACTCGGCGGCAGATGAACTCCCCTCCTTCTGGCCTGATCTGGCCGGCCAGGGCACCCTCGGGATCCATCTAGCCGAGGAGTCCGGAGGCCAGGGCGCGGGGTTCGTCGAACTGGCGGTTGTGGCCGAAGCCCTCGGACGGGCCGCGGCCCCGGGCCCGTGGGCGACCACCGCCGTGGTCGGCGCCGTGGTGTCGGAATGCGGCGGCCCGACCCAGGCCAAGGACATCCTCCCCGGTCTGGCTGACGGGACCACGCCGGCGTCACTGGTGGTCCCGACCGGTGCGCCCGACGGGGCGGCGGTGGCGCGGTCCGGCCTGTCCGGACGGAGTGGCGGGGATGGCACCGTGACGGTCGACGGCGCCATCGGGCCCATCCCCAACGGAGCCGTGGCCGCGTTGGTGCTGGTCCCGGTCTGGGTGGCGGGCTCGGTGCGGTGGGTGATGCTCGAGCAGGGTGACGCCGCCGGCGTCGACACCCTCGCCAGTCTCGACCCGACCCGGCGGTCGGCACGCTGGACGCTCCGTGGCACGACCGTGCCCGCCGGGCGGATGCTGCCCGGTGACCCGACGGAGCGGATCCGCGACCTGGCGTTGATCGTCGCCTCCGCCGAAGCGGTGGGCGGGGCCCGATGGTGTCTGGAGACAGCGGCTGCGCACGCCGGGACCCGTCACCAGTTCGGCCGGCCCATCGGTCAGTTCCAGGGGGTCAAACACCGCCTGGCCGACATGTTGGTCTCCGTGGAACAGGCGGTGGCGGCCACCTGGGACGCGGCCACCGCGGCAGACCACCAGCGCCTGGTGGACTCCGACACCCCTGGTCCCGGACTCGGGGCCGGGGGCGACCAGGTCCGTCTGGCGGCCTACTTGGCGGCGACCCTGGCCTTGGACGGCTACGTGGAGGCGGCCAAGGGGGCCATCCAGGTCCTCGGGGGCATGGGCTTCACCTGGGACCACGACGCCCACATCCACTTGCGCCGGGCCACTACCTTGCGTCAGCTCCTCGGGGGGACCGCCCCGCTTCGGGCCGGAGCCGCCCGGCTGGCCCTGGGTGGCCAGCGGCGTCGGCTGACCATCGACCTTCCACCGGAGGCAGAGGGCCTGCGTCGTGAGCTGACTCCGCTGATCAGTTCTCTCGCCTCCATCGCCGACCCGGCCGAGCGGCGACGGGGCCTGGCGGAGGCCGGGCTGATGGCGCCGCACTGGCCGTCCCCCTGGGGTCGCGGTGCCGGGGCCGTCGAGCAATTGGTGATCGATCAACTGTTCGCCGATCAGGGCCTGCAGCGACCCAACCTCGCCGTCGCGGCCTGGGCCCTCCCGACCATCATCGCCCACGGGACTGCCGAGCAGGCCGACCGCTGGGTGGGGCCGACCCTGCGCGGCGAGCTGCTGTGGTGCCAGTTGTTCAGCGAGCCCGGAGCCGGGTCCGACCTCGCCGCGCTGTCGACGCGGGCTACCAGAGTGGCCGGAGGCTGGTCCCTGGCGGGCCAGAAGGTGTGGACCTCCGTGGCGGCTCGGGCCGATATGGGCATCTGCCTGGCCCGAACCGACCCCGACGCGCCCAAGCACCGGGGCATCACCTATTTCCTGGTGGACATGAAGTCACCCGGCATCGAGGTTCGGCCGCTCCGTGAGATCACCGGGCACGAACTGTTCAACGAGGTCTTCCTCGACGGCTGCTTCGTGCCCGATTCGTGCGTGGTGGGCGACGTGGACGGCGGCTGGAAGCTGGCCCGGACCACGTTGGCCAACGAACGGGTGTCGTTGTCGACGGGCTCGGCATTCGGTGGGGTCTTGGAGGGGGTCCTGGATCAGGTGGCGGCTCGTCCCGAGCGCCACGACCCGGTCACCCTCGATCGGCTCGGACTCCTGTTGGCGGAGGCCCAGTCGCTGGCCCAACTGGGCATGCGGGCCACGCTCCGCTCGGTGGGTGGACTGCAACCCGGCTCCGAATCGAGCGTCGGCAAGCTGGTGGGGGCCGAATTCGAACAGCGGGTGCACGAGTTCGGGCTCGGCCTGTGTGGTCCTGACGGAGCCCTCATCGACGGTGAGGCGGCAGTGTCGGCCCACGGGGTGCTCCACAGCAGGTGCCTGACCATCGCCGGGGGTACCAGCGAAGTGCAGCGCAACGTCATCGGGGAACGGCTGCTGGGCCTGCCTCGCGATCCGGAGCCGGGGCAGTGACTGTGCCATCATCTGTGTGTCCTGCGCACCGGAAGGATGGAGGTTGATCGATGGGTGACCACGTGTTGTGTTTCGAGGACGTCGCCGAAGGTGACGAAGCCCCCGTGAGGTCGCATGTCCTGAGCCGCACCGACCTGGTCGCCTATGCCGGAGCATCGGGCGACTTCAATCCCATGCACCACGATGAGGTGAAGGCCACCGCCGCCGGTCAGCCCAGCGTGTTCGGGCACGGGATGTTCTCGATGGGGTTCCTCGGCTCGGCCATCACCGACTATGTCGGGGTCGGGCACGTCCGCCGGTTCCAGGCCCGCTTCGCCAAGCAGACCTGGCCCGACGAGGTCCTGCGCACCAAGATCGTCGTCACTGGCAAACGGATGGACGGTGACGAGGCCCTGGTGGATCTCGATGTGCGCTTGCACAATGCCGAGGGCGAGGAGAAGGTCGTCGGCGAGGCCACCGCCGTGGTCCCGCTGCGCTCCTGACCGGCCTCTGAGAAGCGGCCGGGCCCGTCCCGAGCGGCGACCCCGTCGGCCGGAGGGCGCAAGCGCCCGCGTGGCTAGGCGATGTTGAAGGGCGGCACTCCCGACGACACCCCTTTGAACAACTCGCCCTTGGCCGCGGCCAGCTCCCCGGGGGTCCACATGGAATCGCGATGGATCTCGCCCACCACGTGGTGCCCGCCCATGGCCCAGATGTCGCCGCCGTAGACGATGAAATTCTGCCCGCTGATGTCGGCAGCCTCGTCGGAGGCGAGGAAGGCCACCAGTTGGGCCACATTGCGGGGATCGAACTTGTCGAAGCCCTCCTCGGCCTTGGCCATCTCGCCGAACAGGTCCTCGGTCATCCGGGTCCGCGCCCGGGGGGAGATCGAGTTGACGTTGATGCCGTAGCGCCCGAGCTCGCGGGCCAGGACCCAGGTGAGGGAGGCGATCCCGCCCTTGGCAGCGGCGTAGTTGGCCTGGCCGGCATTCCCGAACAGCCCGGACTCCGACGAGGTGTTGACGATCCGGCCGGTGAACGTCTCGCCGGCCTTGGCTCTGGCCCTCCAGTGGACGGCGGCATGGTGGGAGGGGGCGAAGTGCCCCTTCAGATGGACACGGATGACGTCGTCCCAGTCCGATTCCTCCATGTTGAAGCTCATCTTGTCGCGCAGGATGCCGGCATTGTTGACCAGGATGTCGAGTTGTCCGAAGGTGTCGACGGCCTGAGCCACCAGGTCCTTGGCCCCCTGCCACGAGCTCACGTCGGAGGCGTTGACGGCACCGTCGCTACCCCCGGCCTTGATCAGCTCGACCACCTCTTCAGCCGGGTGCTTGTCACCCCCTTCGCCCTTCACGGACGCACCCACGTCGTTCACGATCACCTTGGCCCCGAGGGAGGCCATCAACAGGGCCTCCTCCCGGCCGATGCCGCGCCCGGCGCCGGTCACGATCGCTACTTTGCCGTCGAGCATTCCCATCATGTCCTCCTGGATCCGATTCCCCATGGCCGTGCACGCTGATGCCGCGACGGAACCGGGGAAGCATGGCCGAAATGCACCCCTCCCGGCAAGACCGGGTGCACCGTGGGCCGGTTCACGGGCGAACGGCAGGGGCCACGGGGTGGTCCCGGACGACCGGCAGGACCTCGTCGGCGAAGCGCCGGATGGCCTCGATGGCGTCCTTGCCCCTGGCCCAGGGCTTGACCAGGGCCCGTCCCACCCCGGCGTCGGCCAATCGCCGGAGATCGTCTCGGCCGACGCCCCCGGCCCCGAGGGTGATCTCCACGGTTCCGGGACGCCCCGACTCCTCTCGAAGCTGGGCCAGGCGGGCGGCGGCCGCGGGGATCTGCTCGATGGTGTGGTTCATGGGGATCCAACCGTCACCCACCAACGCGGCGCGGCGCAGTGCGGCCGGTCCGTCGCCACCGATGTGGAGCGGCGGCCATGGCTGGTGGCTCGGCTTGGGTTCGAACATCACGGGGGCGAAGTCGAAGAACTCGCCGTGGTGCTCGACCACCGGTTCGCTCCACAGCCGCCGGCACACCTCGATGGCCTCGTCGACCCGCCGACCCCGGCTGGCGAAGTCGAGGCCGACGGCCTCCCATTCCGCCTGCAGCCAGCTGGCCCCGATGCCGAACTCCACCCGTCCCCCGGAGACGACGTCGAGGGTGGTGACGGCTCGGGCCACGATGAACGGGTGGCGCAGGCCGATGTTGTAGACCTGCGTCCCCAAGTGGATCCGTTCGGTCTGCCCGGCGAGGAAGCCGAGGTAGGCGAAGACGTCGAAGATCGGGACGTCGGACGGGATGGGGGGGTGGTCGGACCCCGCAAAGGGGCTGCCGTCGGCCGCAACCGGGACGACCAGGTGCTCGGGCATCCAGACGGACTCGTAGCCCAACCGGTCGGCCTCACGGGTCGCCTCGGCCCACAGGGCGGGCCTGAGCACTCCGAGCGAGATCCCGATCTTCACCGAACCCACCTCCGACGTGATGGGCGTGCCGGATCCGGAGGCCCGGGCTCCGACGACTCGCCCCGGATCGGTCTGCGCTGCGCCCCTCGCGCCCACCAGGCGATCATACGCCGGGAGGGGGATCACTGACATCAGCGTCATACAACCCGTCGACGAGGGCGGTAGCATCAGCGCGGAACGCCGGGCACCGCGCCGGCATGGTTGCCGGAGGAAGCTGTTGACGCCTTGTCCCGTCGAGAAGTACCGAGCGCTGGCGGGGGCCATCGTCCCGGTCCACGCCCCGACCTCCGTCCGGCCCGCCGGCCGGCGTGACCCCGGCCGGGGGCACGGTTGACGGCGTCCGGTCGGGTTCGGGCGCGACTGATCGAGCTCGATCTCGAGCTCTACGGGCCGCATCCGCCCCACGATCCGCTGGACGCGGTGGTGGTGCACGGCGGGGTTGCCCGCACCTCTGGCCAGCTCCCGAGGATCGACGGCGTCCTGACCTGTTCGGGTGTGCTGGGGCGGACGGTGACCGTCGCCGAGGGCAGGCGGGCCGCGGAAGTCTGCGCCCTCAATGCGCTGTCGGTGCTGGAGGTGGCCCTCGGCACCCTCGATCGGGTGGAGCGGGTGCTGTCGGTGACCGCCTACGTGGCCTCCGACCCCGACTTCCACGAACAACCGGCGGTGGTGGACGGCGCCAGCGCGGTGCTGTTCGACGTGTTCGGCGAGGCCGGGCGGCACACACGGTCGGCCATCGGCGTGGCGGCCCTTCCCCGGGGTGGCGCAGTGGAGATCGAGGTGATCGTCGCCATCACCGGGGACGGAGGGGTGTCGTGATGAGGCAGAGCGAGAGGGAGATGGTCGATGGGTGACGAATCGGTGGGCAACCCGACGGGGCAGTCGGACACGTCCGAGCAGCTGCAACGGATGGGCTCGGCCACCTTGGGGGAGTCGGGAGCACTGACCCTGCCACCCCGGTTGCGACCGGTCTGGCCGGGTGCCGCCCTGGCCGCCCCGGCCTTCCCCGTCATGTGCACACCCGGAGACAACCTCGCCCTGCACGTGGCGGTCACCCATGCCCCCGATGGCTCGGCCCTGGTGGTGGACGTCGGCGAGGTGGCCGAACGCGGCTACTGGGGGGAGGTGCTGACCACGGCGGCCGAGGCGCGGGGGATCGTCGGCCTGGTCATCGACGGCGGCGTGCGCGACGTGGACGCGCTGCAGTCCCATGGGTTTCCGGTCTTCTCGTCCCTCGTCTCCCTGCCCGGGGCGACCAAGCAGTCCCGTGGCCGGGTGGGAGCGCCCATCCGGTTCGCCGGGGCGCCGGTGACGATGGGCGACTGGGTGGTGGGTGACGTCGACGGCGTCGTCATCGTCCCTGGCGACGCCCTCGGCGCCGTGCTGGCCGCCGCCCGGAGCCGGACGGCCAAGGAGGCCGGCTACTTCGAGGAGTTGCGGGCCGGGGTGACCACCGTCGAGCTTCTCGGCCTGGACACTTCGGCGGTGGTCGTGGGCCCGGGCTGACCCGACCGTCGGGTCACCGGCCCGGTCAGGCCCGGACGAGGTGCTCGGGGGTGCGGCCGGCCAGCACGTCACAGATGGCCTGGCTGGCCATCCGGGCCATGGCCGTCCTGGTCTGGGTGGAGGCGCTGCCGATGTGGGGCAGGAGCACCGTTCTCGGTGCCGCCAGCAGATCCGGGTCGATGGCGGGCTCCTCGGAGTACACGTCGATGCCGGCGGCGAAGATGTCGCCCTTCTCGAGGGCCCGGGCCAACGCGGCTTCGTCCACGACGGCGCCGCGGGCGGTGTTCACGAGCACGGCCGTGGGCTTCATGAGCGCCAGCTCCTCGGCCCCGATGAGATGCCGCGTGGACGGGGTGAGCGGGACGTGCAGGCTCACGGTGTCCGAGCGGGCCAGAAGCTCGGGGAGGGCGGCAACGTAGCCCGGCGCCCCGGTGTCCGTCCGGGAGTGGTGGAGGACCTCCATCCCGAACCCCTCGGCCCGGCGGGCGACGGCCCGGGCGATCCTCCCGCACCCCACCAGGCCGAGGCATGTGCCGTGCACGTCGCGGCCCAGGTGGTCGGTGATGCCCCATCCCTGCCACCGGCCGGCCCGCAGGTCCCGCTCGGCGTCTGAGGCCAGCCGGCCGGCGGAGAGAATCAACAGGAAGGCCAGGTCGGCGGTGGTCTCGTCGAGGACTCCGGGGGTGTTGCAGACGACGATGCCGAGCGCAGCTGCTTCGGCCACGTCCACATTGTCGTAGCCGACGGCGGCCACGCTGACCACGCGGAGCCGGGCCGCCGCCCCCGCTCGCAGGACGCGCTCGTCGATCCGGTCGGTGAGCATGCACAGGACGCCGTCGACGTCTGCGACCAGGCCGGCCAGGTCGGGTGCGGGCCCCTCCGCCAACACGATCTCATGGCCGGCGTCGAGGATGGGGTCGGTCCCGCCCTCGGGGACGGGCCGGGTGAGCAGGACCCGCGCCACTCAGTGGTTGGTGTAGTCGATGGGGCCGGCGTCCGGAGTGCCGATGGCGAAGCAGAAGCAGTGGATGGCGGCGTTGTCGCTGACGGGCCGCAACGTGTGGACGGCGTCCGGTGGGATGTGGATGAGGTCGCCCTGGCCGACCGGCCGCTCCTCCTGCCCGATCGTCATGATCCCCCGGCCCCGGAGCACGTAGTAGAACTCGTGCGTGGGGTGGGAATGGGGCTCGACCCGACCTCCCCCCGGCACCTCGAACTCGTTCACCAGCTCGAGGAACCCCCCCTTGGTGACGTCCCGGAGCTCCCGGGGATTGACCATCCACCACACGGGCACGGTGCCGTTGTGCTCGACGACCGGCGCGGCGTCCTCGATGTTGCGTATGTCCATCGTCATGGCCGTGGCCACCTCCCGTTCAGTCGGTTCATTCGGACTCGGCGTGCGCAATCGGTAGAGTGCATCCTGATACCGGTGTCAGGTTAGATCAGGTCGGGGAGGGTGCATGGGTGGCGCGGTTGGCCGGATCAGGCCGGAAGCACTGACACCGGAGGCATGGGCCCCGTTCGGCTGGGTTCCGGTGTGCGACACCGACCCGGAGGACGGAACCGGGCGATTGTCGTTCGCCTGGGACGACGTCCACGTCAATCTCATCGGCCATCGCCGCGACGAGGTGCCGGCCGTCGACGGGGGTCTGCGGTGCGAGGTCCTCTTCCGGCACGCCACCCATACGCAGGTGGTGATGCCTCTCGATGTGGCCGCGGTGGTCGTGGTCGCACCGGCGGGAGCGGATCTGGACAGCCCCGGAGGGTGGGAGGCGATCCGTGCGTTCACCCTGCCCGTACTGTCGTCCGTGGTGCTGCACCGCGGGACCTGGCACTGGGGCCCCTATCCGGTCGACGCCGAGTCGGTCCAGCTCTTCAACGTCCAAGGGCTCCGTTACCGCGAGGACAACGACAGCATCGACCTGGCGGCCCTGGGGGAGTCCGTGGACGTGTTGCTCGTCTGACCCCGCCCGGGTCCCGACCGGTGGTCCGCTTCGCGCTCAGCCGGGTGAGGAGGGGAAGAGGGCCCGGTGGACCATGGTCGTCAGCGTGTCGAGAGCGGCCTCATCGGTCGGCTCGCCCATGAAGTCCCGCATGAAATGAAATCGGTCGAGCATGGCGATGACTGCCATCCCGGCCACTTCGGGGTCGAGGTCCCCGGTCGGGCCGGCGGAGGCGATCCGCGACGCCATGGCGTGGATGTGGGCGGCCACCATCCTCCGGTTCTGGTCACCGACGACGGGGTCGATGGAGGCCAGGTCGGTCCACGACCGGAACAGGGGCGCGTACCGGGACCACAGTGCTGAATAGTCCGCCACCCACTGGCGCAGGTTGTCCCAGCTCTCGATATCGAGCTTGCTGCCCGCCTCCGAGACGGCGTAGAGGCTCGAGGCCTCGGAGGTCGCTTCGATGGTGAGGGCCCGGATCAGGTCCTCCTTGTTCGAGAAGTACAGATAGAAGGTGCCATGGGAGGTGTTGGCGATGTCGACGACGTCTTTGACCCGTGTGCCGTGGTACCCCCGCTCGTCGATCGCCTCCATGGCGGCGTCGAGAAGATTGCGCATGGTTTGCCGGCCCTGGCTTCGCAGCGCCCGCTTGCTGGCCGGAACGCCGACCGCCGAGGCATCCGCCGGCGCTCCGTCCACCAGCGCGCCATCCCCAGGTTGCGGGGGAGTTGAGGGCGGCCGCGGGTTACGCGACGCCGACCCGGTTGCCGGCCCCCTCGGGGGCCGTCGGGGCCGATCGGGTCCCTTGCCTGCGGTTTTGGCCATTGGAGGCTCGGAGTCGTCCGTTCGCCGCCCCTACCCGGGCGACGGTCCGCCTGTGCGACTGGTCATGAGCTGCTCCATTGCTTCCTTCGCCTGACCCGCGGGCCCCGAATACGCCACCGTGCCGTGCTCGAGGATCACTGCCGTCTGGGCCAGCGCCACGGCCCGGTCCACCTGCTGCTCGACCACCAGCAGGGCGGTGCCGGCCTCGTTGATCCTCCGGAGTCCCTCATAGACCGTTTCGATGACCACGGGGGCCAGTCCGAGCGAGAGCTCGTCGGCCACGAACAGACGGGGTGGCGCCACCAGGACCTTGGCCAGGGACAGCAGCCGTTGCTGACCTCCCGACAGCGTGCCCCCGCGCTGCTTGCGGCGCTCGCCCAGCACGGGGAACCCCTGGTAAGCCCGGTCGAGGGCGTCCTGCACCTGCTTGCGCCCGAGCCGTTGCCGAAAGGCCAGCACCAGGTTCTCCTCGACGGTGAGGTTGGCGAAGATCCCGCGGCCCTCGGGAACGTGGGCCATGCCGGCCCGGGCGATCCGGTAGGCCGCCTGTCCGGTGACGTCCTTCCCGCCCGTGCGGATGGCACCGCTGGTGCTGGGCATCAGCCCGCTCACCACCCGGGCCACCGTGGACTTGCCCGCACCGTTGGAGCCGAGCAGCGCGGTGATGCCACCGGCGGGCACGGCAAAGGAGATGTCGAAGAGGGCGCGATAGGGCCCGTAGGCCGCGCTCACGTGGTCCACCTCCAGGGCATGTGGAGCGCTGTCGGGCGCGGGCCGGTTGCCGTTGGGACTGGCGGTGCCCGCGGTCTCGATCATTCGCTGATCCCGAGATAGGCGTCGCGCACCCGGGGGTCGGCCATCACCTCGTCGAACGTGCCCTCGGCCACCCGGCTGCCGAGGTCCATGACAATGGTCCGGTCCACCACCGCGCCGACCATGGTGAGGTCGTGCTCGACCAGGAGCACGGCCATGCCGTGCTCCTTCTGCAGGGTGCGGAGCACGCCGGCCAGCTCCTTGGTCTCCTGCACGTCGAGACCCGAGGAGGGCTCGTCGGCCAACAGGAGCATCGGGTCCCCGACCAGGGCCCGGGCCAGCTCGACGAGCCGGCACAAACCGAGGCCGAGGGCGCTCACCGGGGTGTCACCCCGATCAGCGATGCCGATGAGCTCGAGCACGTTGGCCACCCGGGCCAGCTCGTCGGCGGCCGGCTTGCTCTTGTGGCACAGGTCACGCCACAGCCGCCCGTCACCGCGCCGGGCTCGTTCGGCCACGAGAAGGTGTTGTCGCACGGTCATGTCCGGGAAGACCTCGACCCGCTGGTAGGTCCGCCCGATCCCGAGCCGGGCCCGTTGGTAGACGGCCAACCCGTCGATGGCCGTGCCGGACAGCTCGACCCGCCCGCGCTCGGGGCGGAGCTGCCCGCAGATGCAATTGAACAGGGTGGTCTTACCCGCCCCATTGGGGCCGACCAGGCCGACGCTCTCGCCGGCCGACACCGTCAAGCTCATGTTGCTGACGGCGGCGATGCCTCCGAACGACTTGGAGACGTCGGTGACTTGTAGCAGCGGTCGCCCGGGCGGTCCCGCTCCGGCCCCGTTCTGAGCCACGTCGACTCGCCAACCGTCGGTCATGGCCCGGCTCTCCCCGGCCGCTCGGAGGCCGAGGGGTCGATGCGAACCTGTCCGACGGCCGTCGGACTCGGGCCCGCTTCCGACGGGGCCGTAACCGGCGGCCCGAGCGACACCGGTACCGCGGCGTGGCGGTCACCGAAGAGCAGTTGTTCCATGCGGAGCGTCCATTTGCTCTTCTGGAACTCGAGGATGCCCTCGGGGTGGTTGGCGTACTGGAGCGCACCGAAGGCGAAGAGGACGATGACCAGGCTCTCGCCGCCCACCCGGGCGGGCAGGTAGGTCAGGAGCTGTTGGATGACCACAAAGGCGAAGCCGGCATTGATGGCCCCCTCCACCGTGCTGACCCCGGTGGTGACCACGATGACGACGAAGACCAGGGAGAACTGGTAGTTGAACTGGGCGGCGTTGACGGTCTGCTGCTGGAGGATGAGCACGGTGCCGCCCAGTCCGGCCACCATCCCCGAGAGGGCGAAGATCAGTACCCGCTGCCAGGTGAGGTTGATGCCGAGGCCGGCCGCCGCCGTCTCGCTGCCTCGCATGGCCGACAGGTACTGGCCCGTGGTGCCGCTGCGCACCAGCAGTACGCCGATGGTGCAGACCACCAGTACCAGAATGCTGAGAACGAACAGGGCGTGCCCGTTGGGGTTGAAGATGCCGAGCCCTATCCACTTGGACTGCACACTCAGGGCCGCGCCGTTGCTGATCGTGCCCTGGGTGAACACCGAGTTGTCGAAGAAGAGTGCGGCGGCGATGGTCATCAGCGCCAGGCCGAGTCCTTTGAGCCGGAGTGAGACGAGAGCCAGCACCACGGCCACGGCGCCGGCCAGCAGCATCCCGAACACGGCGCCGGCCAGGAGGCTCAGTCCGAGATGGTTGGCCAGCTGGGCGGCGGTGAACGCGCCCACGCCGGCCAGGGTGGCCTGGCACAGCGAGAGCTGGCCACCCATTCCGGTGATGAGGGTGATGGACAGGAAGATGATGGAGTAGGCCAGGCCGGCGTTGAACACGCTCTCCCAGGTGGCGGGGATCCAGGTGAGCATGGACACGCAGAACGCGGCCAGCAGCACATACCAGGCCGGGCGGATGACCCGGTTGAGTTGCGGGGCCCGCACGGCAGCGGTGGTCGGCGGTGTCGGTGGGTCGACCGAGGCCAGGGGGTCCTTCGATTCGTCCAGGCTCCGCATGCCCGGCACGAACAGCAGGGCGCCCACCAGGACGATGAACGGCAGCGATGGGAGCACTGCGGCCGACAGTGTGCTGGAGGAGGGAAGGTACCCTTGCAGCAACGTCGAGGCCACGCCCATGAGGATCCCGACCAGGGCGGCGAGGGGCAGGGAGCGGAGGGACGCCCAGGCCGCGGCGGCGAAGGCGGCGACCAACAGGGTGGCGTAGTCCTGGGCCTGGAGTTGCCCGTAGATGGGTGCCAGCATGACCCCGGCCAAACCGGCCAGGAAACTCGAGATGGCCCAGGCCGTGGCCACCACGGCACTCGAATTGACCCCGTCCAGCGCAACCAGCCGCCGGCTCTCGACCGCACCCCGCATCTGCAGCCCGAGGTTGGTGAAGCGCATGAGGACGACGAGGGCGACGAGCACGACTGCCGTGATGACGAACGAGCTCAGGTAGATCCCGTTGATGGGCTGGCTCACCACCCGGAAGTAGACGGTGTTCGGGTCGAACAGGATGCTCGGCGAGTTGAACTGGTTCTGGTTGCCGAAGAGCACCGGCAGTAGAGCCGGGATGCCGACGAACAAGCTGATCCCCATGACTAGCTTGGCGGTGGTGTTGGTGCTCGGGATCTTGCGGAACAGCAATCGGTCGAAGATCAGTCCGAGGGCGGGGGCCAGGATGACCACCGACAGGAAGAAGGCTAGCCAGATGGGCATGTGCTCGTTCTGGACCAGCTTGGTATAGACGAAGGCCGAGGTGTAGGCCTGGGCACCGAAGGCGAAGTTGAACACCCCGGTGGCCTGGTAGGTGAGCACCAGGCTGACGGCCACGATGGCGTAGGTGCAGCCGTAGGGGACGCCGGGGATGGCGAAGCCGAGGAAGTGCTCCACTTCCCGACCGCCCTAGCCCTTCTCGCCGATGGCGGCGATGGTCACGTTCCCGGGGTCCCGGCGGGGGGCGTTGCCAACACGGGGTTCGTCAGGCTGACGTCCTTGGCGAAGCAAACGATCGTCTGTGGCGGCTTGGCCACGGCGGGGACGAACTTGGTCCCGCTCACCTTGACGAAGGCCGAGCAGCCCGGAAACGAGGTGAGCGTGTTCGTGTGGAGCTTCGTCCAGTCAACGGTCGACGAGACGCCGCCGGCGGTGAAGTTGGTGAGCGTATTGATCTGGTTGATGACGTTGGCCTGGGTCAGGTTGTTCCCGGCCATTCTGATGCCCTGGACCAGCAAGGCGGCCGACTCCCATCCCTGGAGGGCCAGGAGCGAGTAGGCGTTCGCAGGCGAGTACTTGTTCATGGCGGCCAGGTACTGGTCCATGCCCGGGTACTTCCCCGGGTAGGCCGTGGCCACCTGGAACGGGACATTGCCGTTGAGATTGAAATAGACGCCCTGCATGAGATTGCTGTACTGGCTGAGGAGGGCATTGTCGTAGCCGCTGAACCACAGCTGGTGGACATTGAGGCCGTACTGCTTGATGGCCCGGGCCAGGGTGACATTGTCCGAGCTCTGCATGCAGGTGAAGACGAAGTCCGCCCCTGCCTGCTGCATCCGCTGGACGGCCGGGGTGTAGTCGCCCCCGAGCGACTCGTCGAGGTTGGTGTAGACCACCTTGATCCCGGCCGCCTGGAGCTTCTGGGCGCTGGTGTGGCAGGCGGCGTAGGACGAGGTGATGGCCGGCCCATAGCTCATGACCACCGCCGACTTGGCGTTGAGCTGCTTCATCAGGTAGGCGATGCTCTGGGCCCCGTAGTTGTAGTCCTGGGTCGAGCCGCCGGCCCCGAAGAGATTCGGATCCGGCGTCCAGTTGCCACTGGTGTTGTAGCCGAAGGTCGGGGTCTTGGTCTGGACGAAGAGGCCGGGTGTGAAGAAGAAGGTGGAGATGAAGGCGGCGAACACCCCGTCCTGCTGGATGAGGGTGTGCGACAGCTGGTTGAAGGAGGTGCCGGCGTCATCGAGGTTGGCGGTCAGGACGATCTTGCGTCCGCCGACACCGCCGTTGGCGTTCACGGTGTTGAGATAGGCCTGGATCCCGGGGACGAAGGAGGCAAAATCTGCGGCGATGGACCCGGTGAGGGAGGCGATCGAACCCACACTGATTTGGGTGGCCGTGACTCCAGGCGCTGGCCCACTGGCGGTGCCCGACGTGGACGACGAACCCGAGGACGGTTTGGCGGTGGTGGTGCTGGGGGAGGTCGAACTGGAGCAACTGGCGATCAGTGCCGAGGCGAGCAGTACCGCGCCGATGGCGGCCGGAACTCGTACCTTTGATCCACCCGTGCGGTGTCGCATATATCCCCCATGTTCTGTGCGTGGTGCCGCTGATCGGAACCTATCGTGCCTCTCGGCATGCCCCCAAGACTGGTCAGCGCCACCTTCATCGGTCCGCAGGTTGCGGTGCCAATGACGAAGGTAACCGAAACCGGTCCGATGTGCTTTGTATGATAACCGTGTCAGAGTTCGCGGTGCTGAAGGTAGCTCAAACGGGGCGACACCCTCTTCACCTGACCAACGCTCTGTTGCACCCCCCGGTGGTCGGTCGGTGCGGAGCGGATTGCCCAGGCAGAGAAGAGACGGTGCCAATGGATGTCGACGACAAGGACCCGGAGGTGGCCGTGGAGGTTGCCGACCTGGTCAAGCGCTACCCGAAGGCGCCGGTCGATTCGGTTGGAGGCATCAGCTTCGGTGTCCGACGGGGCGAAGTGTTCGGCTTTCTAGGGCCGAATGGCGCCGGCAAGACCACGACCATCGGGATCCTCACCACCAGGATCCGACCCACGGCCGGTCGTGCCCGGGTCGCCGGGGTCGATGTGATGGCCGACCCTGTGGGTGCCCGGCGGGTGCTCGGGGTGGTCCCCCAGCAGAACAACCTCGACCGCTCCCTGTCGGTGCGCCAGAACCTGCTGTTCCACGCCAGTTACCACGGTGTGCCCCGCGCCGTCAGGAAGACACGGGCGGACGAATTGTTGGCCCAGTTCGGGTTGGCCGACCGGCCCAACGGGAGGCCGGATGATTTCTCCGGGGGGCAGATCCAACGCATGATGATCGCCCGGGCCCTCATGCACGACCCGACGGTGCTGTTCCTCGACGAGCCCTCGACCGGCCTCGATCCGGCCGCCCGGCTCTTCACGTGGGAGCGGGTCGCCCAGCTCAAGGCGGAGGGGACCACGGTGGTGATCACCACCCACGACATGGAGGAGGCGGCGACGTTGAGCGACCGGGTGGCGATCATCGACCACGGAAAGCTCCTGGCCCTCGACACCCCCAACGCCTTGGTGAGGGGCATGGCCGGCGAGCGCACACTCGACTGTCTGGTTGAGGCGGAGCATGCTTCCGACCCGGCCGCCGTCCATGGGCCGCTCGACGGGCTTGCCGCCGTCGACCGGGTGGAGGAGCTCGACGATCCCGAGGTGAGCGGATGGCGCTTCCGGGTCTACGTCCAGTCCGATCCGGCCTCGCTGGTGGCGCTCGTCGCGCAGGTCATCAGTGACGCCGGCGCTCGGCTTGTCGACGTCCGTCTCGGTGAGCCGACGCTCGAGGACGTCTTCATCCACCTCACCGGCAGGTCGTTGCGATGACCTCCGTGGCGGGTGGTGTTGGAGGGACAGTGACCACGGTGCGCGCCGGGCGCGGCCGCCCGTGGAGTCCGTGGCGGGCCTTCCTCGCCATTCTGCGTCGGGACCTCTACGTCACGGGCCGGGAGTTCCCGTTCTTCCTGGCCCAGGTGATCCTCCAGCCATTGTTCCTCCTCTTCGTATTCGGAAAGGTCCTCACCCAGCTCGGCTACGCACGGCCCGGTTACGTGGACGTGCTCTTCCCGGGGCTGGTGGCATTGGCCGCCGTCCTCACCGGGTTCCAGAGCACCGCGCTCCCTCTGGTCATCGAGTTCTCCTACAGCAACGAGATCGAGGACCGCTTGTTGGCACCGCTCCCCATCGGGGCGGTTGCCCTCGAGAAGGTGGTCGTCTCCGCCATGCGGGGAACGATCGCTGCCGCGGTCATGTTTCCGATCGGGCTCTGGCTGCTCGGATCCATCCCATGGACCGCCGGAGCGGCCGTCGGCGTGTCGGTGATGACGGTCGTGGGCGCCCTCATCGGAGCGGCCATGGGACTCGTGCTGGGCACCTTCGTCTCGCCCAACCGCATCAATCTCACGTTTGCCCTGGTCACAACGCCGTTGTTGTTCACCGGGTCGAGTCAGTACCCCTGGCCTTCCCTCACCCACATCCGCTGGTTCCAGGTGGTCTCGGCCCTGAATCCGATGACCTACGTGAGCGAGGGACTCCGGGGCCTGATGGCCCCGAACGTGCCCCACATCCAGACGTGGATCTGTTTCGTTGCCGCCATCGGATCGCTGGTGGTGCTCACGGCGGTGGGCATGGTCGGCTTCCTGCGCCGGGCATTGGGTTGAGCGCATGACGGCGGGTTCGACCAGAGTGGGGGTGCGAGCTGCATCGGACAGCACGGGAAGGGAGAGAGATCAGTGAGTGGATCGAGGGGCCGTCGCTCGGCGCTGCAAGTGGACCAACTCAGGACCATGGCGGAGGCCTACCCCGACGAGATCGGGTACCGGGTGATGGGGAAGGGGCAACTGACGTTCTCCCGTTGGGACGGGGACGCCAACCGGCTGGCAAGGGGCCTGACGGCACGAGGCATCGTTCACGGTGACCGCGTGGCCATCCGCCTGAGCGCGTCCAACGCCCTCCGTTGGGTCATTGCCTACGCCGCCATCCACAAGGCCGGCGGGGTGGCGGTGCCGCTCGATCCTCGACTGGCCCCGGCGGAAGTGGACCGGATGTTCGTCCACGCCCATGTGGTGGCCCAGGTGGCTGACGACGACCGGGTCGGGATGCGTGCGTCGGGTTCCCCGTCCGGCTCGGGAACCGGCTCCCCGGTGGAACTGGTGATCGACGCCTCGCTCGATGATGCCGGCTCGTCCCGGCCCACCGCAGAGGACGGGCAGACCGTCGCGGGCGCCACGCCCGGGCCACGTCTCCTCTCCTGGGATGAGGCGCTCGACGACGACGGATCCGGGTACCAGGTCCCGGTCGACGACGACGATCTCGCCGACATCATGTTCACCTCGGGCACCACCGGTCATCCGAAGGGGGTGGCGGTTCGTCACGTCAACGCGTCGACCGTCCCCAACTCCGAGCCCACGTGGAGTGGGAGCCTGTGGCTCCACGCCAGCCCGTTGACCACCTTTGCCGGCCTGGCCTTCGTCTACGCCCCGATGAAACTGGGGATGACCTGCGTGTACCAGCCCCGCTTCGACGTCGACGAGTGGCTGGACTTCATCGAATCGGATGCCCCCCAAGCGGTGTTCCTGGTGCCGTCGATGGTCCAGTTGCTCCTCGGCCACCCCCGCTTCGAGCGGGTGGACTTCTCCTCGGTGAGCCTCTGCTCGGTGGGCAGCGCACCGTTGGCACCGACGGCCATCGATCGCCTACAGGAGCGGATGCCCGACGCCGTCGTGTCCAACAACTACGGGATGACAGAAGCCGGGTCGGTCTACTGCGTGATGCCCAAAGGCGAGGCAGTGCGACGCCCCGGCTCCGTCGGAAAGCCTCTTCCCCCTGCCGAGGTCCGGTGTGTCGACGACGACGGCGCCGTTGTCCCCGCCGGTGCGTACGGGGAGATCGAGCTGCGGATACCCGGTCGTCAGCGCGAGTACTTCAATGACCCGGAGGCGACCGCTGCGACCTGGGTCGACGGTTGGCTGCATACAGGCGACATCGGCCGGCTGGACGAGGACGGCTATCTCTACATCGGTGGACGGGCCAAGGACGTGATCATCCGGGGCGGGTCCAACGTCTATGCCGTCGACGTGGAGTACGCCATCCTCTCGCATCCCGGCGTGGAAGAGGTTGCGGTCATCGGCGTCCCTCACGACGTCCTCGGCGAGGACCTGGCCGCAGTGATCGTGGCCCGCCCCGGTCAGGACCTCGATGCGGAGGTGCTGCGCCAGCACTGCCTGGCCGCCTTGGCCGCCTACAAGGTACCGAGGCGGTGGGCGTTCGTCGACGAGCTGCCACGAAATCCAGCCGGCAAGGTGCTCAAGCACGAGCTGCAGGTCCGATTCGCCGACGGCATCCCCGTCACCGGCGGACCCTGACCGGAATGGTGGCGGACCTCAGGTGCGCTTGCCCAGCAGCGGATGGCTGGGCATGCCCACCGGTTGCAGGTGTTGACCGAGCACCTCGTGGAAGTGGGCCGCGACCTCGTCCGGGGTCCATCCCCCGTCCTGCCACATGGTGGCGATCTGGCGGGGGGTCTGGAAGAGGGTGTACCCGTAGCCGGTCCGGCCCAGGACCTGGCCGTTGACGAAGGACGCCGCCTCGGAGGCCAGGAAGGCCACCATAGGGGCATTGAGGGCGGGGTCCTCGCTGGCCGGCGGCTCGGATCCCTCGTAGAGGCCCTCGGTCATCCGGGTGGTGCCCGACGGGGCCAGGGCGTTGACGGTGATCCCGTACTTGCCGAGCTCGACGGCCCACACGAAGGTCATGCCCATGATGGCCGCCTTGGCCGCTCCGTAGTTGGTCTGGCCGAAGTTTCCCCGCAGGCCGGCGGACGACGTCATGTTCACGATGCGGCCGTACCCGGCCTCCTTCATGTGCGGGGCGGCGTGACGGGTGGCGTTGAAGGTTCCCTTCTGGTGCACGCCGATGACGGCGTCGTAGTCCTCCTCGGTCATCTTCAGCAGCGAGCGGTCGCGCACGATGCCCGCATTGTTGACCAGGATGTCGACCTGTCCGAAGGCGTCCATGGCCGTGTCGACGATCCGGCCTGCAGCCTCGAAGTCGCTCACCGAGTCGTGGCTGACCACGGCCTGACCCCCGGCCGCGGCGATCTCTTGGCAGACCTGGGCGGCGGGGTCATCCTCCGCGCCCATGGCGCCGTTGCCGTCACGACCGTCGAGACCGACCCCGATGTCGTTGACCACCACCTTGGCCCCCTCGGAGGCCAGGCTCAGGGCCACCTGGCGGCCGATCCCCCTGCCGGCTCCGGTGACGATGGCAACGCGGTTGTCGAGGAGGCTCATGGCGTCAGACTAGCCAGTGGGCCAGTTCACTGACTCTGCCGTCAGAGGCAAACGGTGCCCCCGCCAACGCTCCCGTCTCGGAGGTCAGGCGACGGCGGCGTCCCTTCCCGGCCCACGAGATCCGCTTAGCAGCGGTAGACGCGCTCCGCGTTGGTGGCGAATAGCTTGTCGCGAGACTCGCTGTCCAAGCCGGCCACGACAGTGCTGAACGTGGCGTAGAGCTCGTCGAAGGTGCCGTACATGGCGTCAACCGGGAAGTTGCTGGCGAACATGCAGCGGTCGACACCGAAGGCCTCGATGGCGTATTCGAGCCACGGGGCGAGGGCGTCGACGTGGATGGACTCCAACGGCATGGCCAGGCCCGAGAGCTTGCACACGACGTTGTCACCCAGGCCGGCCAGCGCGTCGATGCCCGGCCGCCAGAGAGCACGTTCCTCATCGGAATTCGACCGGGGCCATCCGGTGTGCTCGACGACAACGGCCAGATCATCGAAGCCGACGAGCTGCGCCGCCGCCGCCCGAAGCTGGTCGGTGTGGGTCATCAGCTCGAACACCAGATTCCGCTCCTGCAACGCACCGAGCACTCCGACATCGGGGAGCGGACCATCGTGTATACCCATCGGGCGGACTCCGCGGAAGCGTGACGCGGTCATCTGCCGGTCGAGGAGATCGACGGCCTCGGCCACCGTGTCGGTCGGGGGGAGACCGCCGATGATGGCGTCGGGGCCACCGGTCGAATCCACGTTGCTATCGAGCTCGATGGTCTCCTCGATCGAGTGACGACCGGTGGCGGCGGCAACGTTGACGAACTTCTCGACGTTCCATCGGGCCGTCTCCCCCTGATAGGTGCCGGCGTCGAAGCGGCGATACATCCTCGACGCATCGCCGGCGCCCTGTGTCGGAGGATGCGAGAGGTACGGGTACCAATCGGTGCGAGCGGGGTCCCAGAGGTGCACGTGGGCGTCGACCACACGGGTGGGATGAGCGGTCACCCGGCCTCCGTGTGCGGTGGATGGCCGACGGATCCGACCATCTCCCGGAGGGTGGCGTCGAGCCAATCGGGCACGGCCGGACCACCGTACGTGATGCTGCCCAGTGGCCGGGGGTGGCCGCGGAGCCCCAACCAGCCGGCGCCGATCACCAGCTCCGCACCGGCGAGAGAGGCTGCTTCGGAACGGCCGAGCAAGTGGCCGACCAGTTCGCCGGCCGGCAGGACCGCGGCTGCCTCCGGGGCCTCGATGCTCGCCGCGAAGGCCGTCACACGCCCTTTCGTCGTACCCGCGGCAGCTCGCCCATGCTGCGCCGCGGCCTGAGCTCGACTACGACCTCCACCAGTTGTCGCATCGGTGAGGGTCACGAGCTGGACCGGGCGGGCGGCGCTGGCGGCGTATTCGGCGGCCGCTCGGGCCCATCCGGCGTCGGTGTGGATGTCCTCGACAATGCCGCCGTGCTCGGCGAGCGTCCGCTCCCAACCGTCCGTCGAGATGGCGCTCGGCTGACGACCGGCGGGCGCGACGACGATGGCATCGATCGGCCCGGCAGAGGCGACGACCGAATGCAGCGTGTCGCCGGCCTTGCCGAAGCTGCGAGCGACATCGAGCAGGTGGCAGGTGATGGATCGGGCTTCGAGCGCCGCGGTCAGCGATGCGGCCAACCGGGGGCGGTCGGTGACGACGGCACAGGATCGCACCTGGGACGAAGCCACTTCGGCGGGGGCCGGCTCGTCGAAGATGGGGCCGAACCGGGGGTTGCCGCCACCGCCGGTCGCCTGGGCGCTCTCGGCCGGGGCGAAGGCGCGTGGGAGCACGGCCTCGAGCACCCGGGACAGCGAGACCCCCGCGTCAGTGCGCACCACCTCGAGGAGGCGGGGCTCGTCGATGACCGCCACTTCCGAACCACCGGCGAAGAGCGCCCGACCGCTGCACCACCCGAATTCGTCACCCACGAGGTGGGCGGCGAGGGGTGCGAGGTCCTCGGGGCCCGGCATCGACGCAAAGAGGGAGACCCCGCCCCCGCCCCCGGTCATGCCCGCCTGACGAGCTCGCTCAGCCGCGGCGGCGACCATCCGGGTGGCGGCGATGGGCGACATTGCATTGATGGTGACGCCCGGTGGCGCCTGCCGGCCCAGCTGCCACGTGAGCGAGGCGACGGCCCGCTTGGCACAGCTGTAGGCGCCGGCATCCGCGGCCCGCCACCCTGATCCAGAGGTGACGCCGACGATGCGTCCGTGCCCGGCGGCAGCCATGAGTGGCAGTGCGGCGTTGAGCACGTTGAGGTAGCCCTCGAGGTGCACGGCAAGCAACGTGAGCCAGTCCTCCTCGGTGCCCAGTCCGAAGTAGGTCTGCCGGGTGATGCCGGCGACATTGATGACGGCGTCGAGCCCGCCGCGCTCGTCGACCAACTCCCGGAAGAGACCGCCGACCGCCTCGCCGTCCGTCACCGATGCCGATGACGCCCGGGCCGAGCCACCGGCCGCCACGATGCGGCCGGCAGTGGTCTCGTCCGGCTCCGGCAGGCGCTCGGAGCCGTCGAGGGTCACGAGGGGATCGACGGTGACGACGAACCAACCGCCGCGGCCGAGCTCCTCGGCCACCGCTGCTCCGATCCCGCCCCCACCGCCGGTCACGACAGCGACCCGCTGACGCGCGCTCACGATGCCGTCGACCGGGCCTCGAGCTCCAGGCCCTCGAACCTGCCGGCCTCGAGCCACTGCTCGAGCACGTCGCGGTAGGCGAACCAGTCGCCGAACCCGCGGCCGTAGTTGCCGTTGCGGGGGTTGTTCGCCTCCGGGTGGCCTTCGTTGTTGATACGCGACGGCGTGCAGGCGGACATGAGGGCGCTGCTGTCGACGAAGGAGTCGACGATCTTCTGCGTCCATGCCTCCTCCGCCTCGGCGCTCACGTCGACCACCTCCACCCCCTGATCCTCCAGCATTCCGATGGCGCTGCCGATGAACTCGGCGCCAAGCACGGCCAACTGCGTGTAGTTGACGGTCACCACCGCCTGCTGCCCCGGGGCCGGCATGACGAACATGTTGGGGAACCCACGACTCATCATCCCGAAGAGGCTGGCGGCACCGTCGGCCCATTTCTCGGCCAGGGTGACACCGCCGCGACCGACGATGTCGTGGCCGGCGCGACGGAAGAGAGGGGTGAGCTCGCGCTCGAAGCCGGTGCCGTAGATGATGCAGTCGACATCGAACTGCTTCCCGTCGATGACCGGTCCTTGCTTGGTGATCCGCTCGATCCCAGCGGGACAGTCGATCAGCGTGACGTTCGGGTTGTTGAATGCCGGGAGGTACTCGTCGTGGAAGCACGGTCGTTTGCAGAGATAGCGGTAGTACGGCTTGAGGATCTCAGCCGTGGCCGGGTCGGCCACCAGCTCCTCGATCCGGCGTCGGTGCGCGTCCATGATCGAGTAGTCGATCTCCTCGCCACTGCGCAGGAGCTCGGCGGTCGTCATTCCCTCCCGTCGCGGGGGGTGCTGGACGGCCGCGTAGTGGTGCGTCCACCCGTCGTCGACCAGGTCGGCCTCGACGGGCCGGCCCATGACGATCGCCTGGAAGTTGTCCATTCGGTCCCGCTGCCAGCCCGGCTCGAGCCCGTGGGCGAAGCCGGGATCGGTCGGCCGGTTGCCCCGCTCGCCGATGGCCGACGGCGTGCGCTGGAACACGTAGACGTGTTTCGCCGACTCGGCCAGGGGCGGCACGCACTGGATGCCGCTCGCCCCCGTGCCGATGAGGGCGACGACCTTGTCCTTCAGGCCGGTCAGGGGCGCATGCGGCCCGCCCCCGGTGTACTCGTAGTCCCACCGAGCCGTGTGGAACGAGCGCCCGGCGAAGTCCTCCATGCCCGGGAGGGCGGGCAGCTTCAGGAGGTTGAGGATCCCAACGGCCAGCACGTACCACCGGCAGCTGATCTCGTCGCCACGGTCGGTGCGGATCAGCCACCGGGCCGCGTCCTCGTCCCACTCGGCGCGGGTGACCCCGGTGTGGAACCGGGCGTCGGCCACGAGGTCGAACCGGTCGGCGATCGCCTCGAGGTGGGACCGGATCTCCTCACCGAACGCGTAGCGCCGGGTCGGGATGTAGTCGAGCTCCTCGAGCATTGGAAGGTAGCTGTACGACTCGACGTCGCACATCACCCCCGGGTAGCGGTTCCAATACCAGGTACCCCCGATACCACCCGCCTGGTCGACGATGCGGATTCGCTCGATGCCGGCCTTGCGGAGGCGGGCACCGGCGAGGACCCCGGCGATTCCCCCACCGACGATCACGACATCGACCTCGTCGGCGACCGGTTCGCGCTCGATGAACGGCGTGAAAGGGTCGTTCCGGTAGCGTGCGAAATGCTCATCGGTCCCCAGGTCGCGGATGTCAGCGCGGCCGGGGACGAGTCGCTTGTCCCGCTCGGCCAGGTACTTGGCGCGGACGGTCTCGGGGTCGTAGTTCGCGGCTCCACCCGCTCCCGCCGCCGGTCCCCGTGGCGGCGATGACGGCGCCGTTGGATGGAACCCGGGCATGATCCAACGCTAGTCGTTGAACATGACGCCGGGGTCAGCGAACTCATCGGGCGTGCGTGGTGGGATCCGATGGAAGGGCGGCCCGTGCTCACCGGTCTCGACAGGTGGTGGAGGCCGAGCACGGGAACGAACCTGTCACTGCGCTGGCACACAATAAATGGATTCTGACCTGCAAAAATGTTGCGATTCTCACCACTCGTGACGAAGGGGGACGATGCGCTGATGTCCTGCAAGCAGGCCCCCCACGAATGAGGACCGTGACGCCGTCGACTGGTTATGGGCCGGGAAAGGCCTGGCTGAATGATGCCGCGACCACCTGGTCACCGGTGATCTTCAACGGCGCTGCCGCAGGACGGCCGAGCAGGAGGGCCAGAAGGTCTCGGCTGGTTCCCTCGATCACCGCCGATGCGGATGCGTTGACGTCCGCCGTCGAGGTGCAGGTCTCCGAGCCTGCGACGGTCACGAGATACACGGGGCCGTCCGTAGCCACCAGCAGCCACGATCCCTGGACGCGCCCGTCAACGTGGCGATGGTTGGTGCGACGCATGTTGAGCCGGTCGAGCCGGAATGGAAGAGCTACGTCGACGAACAGACTGCTCCAGTCGTTGAGACCCAGACCGAGATCCGTGCCATGAACCTCCACCTCGGTGAGCCTCATGAGAGGGAGGCGGACGAGCGGGAGCGGACCGAGGTCAGGGTTGTCGTCCGGCTCGCGAACCGTCAGTTCCCAATCGGACGCATCCAGCGATCCCCACACGCGTTGCAGCTGCTCGCTGTGGGCAACGAGCGAGTCGACAACCTCAAGTGGCGTCTCGCCCGCCGACGGCGCCAGCGTGGCCGGACGCTCATGCTCACGTCCGGCCGGATAGTAATAAGTTGGGCGTCCCGCCAACCCATCGAGTGCCATCCGGCTCAGGGCCTTGGCCCCGTGCCTCAGATGACAGGCGACGGTGAGGCGGCTCCAGCCGTCCAAGGCAGTTGGCCCGCGTAACTCGCGCTCGTCCAGTCCCCGCAGAGCTCGGACGATTTCACCGGTCCGGTCGGCGACCGCTTTGGCCAGCGCCGGTCCACGACTGGGGCTTGTGACCACAGCCAAATCATCGCGTAGACGACGGGCATCAGCACCCGACCTCGTCGCTGAGCCACCGAACGGAGGGCAGGGGTTACCGGCCCGTCCACACCGGCGGGCGCTTCTCCTTGAAAGCCTTCGGTCCCTCTTTGGCATCCTCGCTGCTGAAGACCTCGCCGGCCAGCTCCGACTCGATGCGGTAGGCCTCCCGCATGTCGGTGGCCAACCCGCGGAGCACTGACTCCTTCGTCTTCCGGACCGCGAGGGGGCCGTTGGCGATGATCCGACGGGCGTAGTCATCGGCGCGCTCCATCAGCCGGTCGGGATGGGTCACCTCGTTGAGCAGGCCCATGGCCAGGGCCCGTTGCGCCCCGATCTGGTCGGCGCACAGCAGGAACTCCATGGCCGCCGGATAGGGGATCTGGCGGGGGAGGCGGACGGTGGTGCCGCCGCCTGCGAACAAGCCCCGCTTTGGCTCGAGCACCCCGAAGGTGGCGGTGTCGGCGGCCACCCGGATGTCGCAGCCGCCGAGCATCTCCATGCCTCCGGCCACACATGTCCCGTTGACGGCGGCGATGATCGGCTTGTAGAGCTTCACGCCGCGCAGGACGGCCTTGGTGCCGTCATCCAGGCGGTAGCCCCCGATGGTTTCCACCTCGCCGGAGCTGATCTTCTTCTGGTGCTCGGTGATCTGGGGGATGTACGTCTTGAGGTCCGCCCCCACCAAAAAGACGTCCTTGACCCCGGTGATGACCGCGACCCAGGCGTCGTCCTCCCCCCCGAACCGGTCCCAGGCGCTGCGGAGCTGGAAGAAGTGGTCCATGTCCATGGCGTTCTTCGCCTCGGGGCGGTCGATGACGATGCGGGCGATGTGGTCGTCGTCCAGGTGGTAGTGGATGGGCATGGTCAGTCGCGCCCCTCGACCGGGGACTTCGCCCCGATGGAGGACAGATCGAGGGCCACGGGGCCCTTGGGCCGGTCATCTCCTCCTGTCGAACGGGTCATGAGCGAAAGGTCGACGTCTGTGGCCTCGGCCCGCAGGGCCTCGACCGTGCAGCGCTCGCGTGGCCGGATGGAGAACGGGTCGTAGGCGAAGATGCGCATGGCGTTGAGGTGGGTGATCTTGTCGATCTCGTCGTCGGGCACATCGGCCAGGTACTTCATGGCGGACTCGGGGGCGTGCGGCCAGGTCGAGTCGGAGTGCGGGTAGTCGCACTCCCAGGTGATGTTGTCGAGGTTCAGATAGCGGCGGTTGTCCACCCCGAAGGCGTCATCGATGAAACAGGTGACGATCCGTTCCTTGAACAGTTGGCTGGGAAGGAGATCGCCGAAGTCCTGACCCGTCCAGGCGCGGTGGTGTTCGTAGACGTAGTCCACGCGCTCGAGCAGATAGGGGATCCAACCGATGCCCCCTTCGGACAGGGCGATCCGCAGATCGGGGAACTTGCGGAGCACCGGTGACCACAGCAGGTCGGCAGCGGCCTGCACCACGTTCATGGGCTGCAGGGAGATCATCACGTCGATGGGCGCCTCCACCGACGTGACCACCAGCTGGGACGACGAGCCGATGTGCAGGCAGACGACGGTCCCCTCGTCGGCGCACGCCTGCCAGAACGGGTCCCAGTGATCGGAGTGGAAGCTCGGCCATCCCAGCTTCTCCGGATTCTCCGAGAACGTCACCGCGTGGCATCCCTTGGCCGCCACCCGGCGGACCTCGTCGGCCGCCAGTGCCGGATCCCACAGCACCGGCAGGGACAGCGGGATGAACCGGCCCGGTTCGGCCCCGCACCAGCCTTCGATGTGCCAGTCGTTGTAGGCGCGGATCATGGCCAGGGCCACGTCCTTGTCTGCGGTGCGGGCGAAGAGCTGGCCGCAGAACTGCGGGAATGAGGGAAAGCACATCGACCCGAGCACGCCGTTGGCATTCATGTCGCGGACCCGCTCGTGGACGTCGAAGCACCCTGGCCGCATCTGGTCGAGCGAGGTCGGCTCGATGCCGTACTCCTCGGGCGGGCGACCGACCACAGCGTTGAGCCCGATGTTGGGGATCTCGCTTCCGTCGTAGCGCCAGACGTCCGTGCCGTCCGGCTTGCGCTCCAGCTTGGGTGCGAGGTCCTGGTACCTGGCCGGCAGCCGCCCCTCGAACATCTCGGGTGGCTCGACGATGTGATCGTCCACGCTCACGAGAATCAGGTCCTCGGCCCGCATCGGCATCCTCCTGGTTGTGCCCGCCCTGGCTGTGCCTGGCTTCCCGACCTGGCAGCCTGACGCCCGTGTCATAGAGACTAGCTACAGATGGACGGGGGGGTGGGCGGCCAGAGCAAGGCGGTCGGGCCGACACAATTGCACCCATTCAGAGGCGGGCGGTGTTGGTGCCGTTCCCGTCGGTGGTGAGGTTCACGAGGCGCCCGATCAACTCGTCGGACTCGGCTTGGCGCAGTGCGTCTGGATCAGTCAATCGTGCATAGCACCGGGCTCCGATCTCTGCGGTGCCAGAGCCCCGATCCTTGGGAGCGCCGTTCCCCGGTGGTGGGGCGAGATCACAGATCAACGCCGCCCACTCGGGCTCGCCGTCCCGTCCGTGGATCACGGAGTAGGTGGCCACGGTGGCCGGCCCTTCGAAGGTATCGACAATCGGGGTCTGGGCCGTCGTCCCCCGCGCTGCCACCGCGGCATCGTCGGGGGGGACGAGGATCCCGGGGGTGGTGGAATAGGTGGCGAAGACGTGCTTGTGCATGTGCATCCCGACCCCGGAGACCATACCCAGCGAGCCCGGGTCGGACCTCAGGACCTCGACCATGGTGGCCAACGCGTGGGTCAGATAGTTGCTTCCGGGCCCTCCGTGGTAGGCCAAGCCCCCGGTGACCGAGACCGACTGCTCCGGTGCCGTGCCCGGGACCGCGCTGCGGGCCGTCGCCGGGTCGATACCCAGGGCGTCGAGGGCGAACCCGATCGAACTGGCGAAGCACGAGTACAGATCGAAGTGGGCGATGTCGTCCACCTCGGCCCCGGCGCCCCGCAGCGCCGCGCTGCTGGCTGCTTCCATGGCCCCGGACCGCCAGAGGTCGGTCCGCCGGGCCAGGGCCGGTGGATCCTCGGCGTAGCCCCATCCCCGCAGGTACACCCGTCGGTCAGCCGGCACCCCCAGGGAGTCGGCGGTGGCATCGCTGGCCACCAGCACGGCTGCCGCCATGTCCACGTCCATGATGGCGGTCATCAACTTGGAGTAGGGATAGCCGACCATCCGGTTCTGGCCGGTCGGGCCGATGACCTCTTCGACGGTGCGCGGCACCGGGAACCAGGCATGAGGATTGGCTGCAGCCACCGCCGTCAGGGGCGAGAGGAGCTCGCCCAGGCGATGGCGGTACTCGTCCAGGCCGGCGCCCAGGTGGGCCCGATGGGCGTTCTCGAACAGTGCGAAGGTGAGCCAAGCCTCGAAGATGCTGTGAGCCACCTCGCCCGGCTCGAACGGGGTGTCGAAGGGAAAGCGGCGCTTCTTCTCCGGCGGGTGGCTCCAGGCCGGCTTGCGCCCCTCCTTCTTCAGCCTCCTGGTGGTAGCCAGAGCCTCGCCCCCGACCACCAGGGCCAGGTCGAGGTCGCCGGCCACGATGTCCCGGGCGGCACTGGAGACGAGCGACTGGGGGACGTTTCCCCCGATCCCCGAATAGTGCAGGGTCCGCGGATGGACGCCCAGCCGCTCGGCCAGCCTGGCCGGCGCATCGTCGTACTGCCAGGCCTGGCAGTAGACGACGTCGATCCGTTGGACGCCTTGTATGGCCCCGGGCCTGCCGGTGTCGGCATCGGCCAACCGGGCGACCGACTCCCACATCTCCAGCGGCTCGGGTGCCCCGTCGGGCCCGCACTCCTCAGGCCGCCAGGTCCGTCGGCCAACGCCGATCAGGCATGGAGCGCGACCGTCACCGCGGGGAGGCACGGCCCCGACCGGTCAGGACAGCCGGGTCTGACCGGGCAGCTTCACAGCCCGGTCGGCGATGATGTTCTTCTGGACCTCCGTCGACCCGCCACCGATGGTCGTGTACCGCTGGAACGAGTACAGGCGGGTCCACTTGCCCCGGTCGACGGCGTCCGGGCCGCCCCGGGCCAGGAGTCCGACCGGTCCGAGCAGATCCACGGCCAGCTCGGCCAGGGTCTGGGCCAGCATCGAGTACTGGAGCTTGGAGAAGGGGACCTCGGGCCAGTTCTTCTCGCCCCGCATGACCTTGCTGAGCGCCCGGTACACCAACAGCCGGGTCAGCTCGATCTCCGTCCAGGCCCGAGCCAGCCGATCGGCGATACCCGGATCGGCCAGTGCATCGGGGTTGACCGCCCGGGCCGCCTCGATCATGGCCCGGAGGTCGGCCGCCAGGCCGGTGATCTGGCCGGCGATGCCGACCCGCTCGTGGCCGAGGGTGCCCATGGCCACCATCCAGCCCTCGCCCTCGCCTCCCAGGCGGTCGCCGACCGGCACGTGGACGTCCCGGAAGTAGACCTCGTTGAACATCTCGTCGCCCGACATGTCCCGAATGGGACGGCGCTCGACGCCCGGTGACTCGAGGTCGACGATGAAGGCGGTGATGCCTTCATGCTTGGCCCCGCGCTCGATGGCGGTGGGATCCGTACGGAACAGGAAGAGGCCCCACTTGGCCAGGTGTGCGGTCGAGATCCAGATCTTCTGCCCGTTGACCACGTAGTGGTCGCCGTCGAGGATGGCCATGGTGCGGAGGTTGGCCAGGTCGTTTCCGGCATCGGGCTCCGAGAACCCCTGGCACCAGTGATCGTCGGCGTTGATGATCGAGGGGAGCCAGCGGTTCTTCTGCTCCTCGGTTCCCCACTGGATGAGCATGGGTCCGATCTGCCAGATGCCGTTGGCGTTGAACACCCCCGGCGTCCGGTACTCGGCCATGATCTCGGAATACAGCAGGCGTTGGACGGGTGTCGTCTCGCGGCCGCCCCACTCCGTCGGCCAGTGGACGGCGGCCCAGCCCCCGTCGTTCAGGACCCCTTGCCACGCCTTGCGGCGCGATTGGGACGGGACGCCGAGGTTTCGCTGGTCTTCGTCCTCCGTCTCCGTCAGGAACTTCTCGAGGTTCTCGTCGAGCCAACCCCGGAGCTCGACGCCGAAGGCCTCGTCTTCGGCGGTCAGGGAGAAATCCACGGACGTGAGTGTAGCGAACGCCTCCGCCGCTCAGGGGGTGAGCCCCGGCGGTACTGCCTCCGGGTGCGCCGTCGGCACGCGATGAGCGTGCAGTCGCGGAGTCAGGAGGTCGCCGGCCGGCCCCTCGTCGCCCTTCAACATGGACACCGCCGCGGAGTTCGAGAGCACGAAGCCGCCCACGATCAGGAAGAGGAGCGAAACGGCTTCGAGGGGCCCGCGCGCGCCATTGGTCTGGAGGTTGTCACCGAACAGCGTGATGCCGATGACGATGCTCACCAGAGGGTCGACCAGCACCAGGGCGGCCTGGGAGGCACCGATCGGCCCGGCGTGGAATGCATTCTGCGTCAGGAAGACAGAAACGGCCCCGAAGACGCACAGGGCGTAGGTCTCCCAGTGCGAGAAGATGCTCGTCCAATCCATGGCCACGAAGTGGGAGACCACCTTGGTCAAGGACGCCGTGAAGGCGTAGCCGATGGCCGATGCAGCTCCGAACATGGCGGCGCGCCACCACCGCGGGCCCCGGAGGGCGAGCATCACAGTCACGGCCATGCCCGCCGTGCACGAGGCCCCGACGATCACCCATCCGACCGTCCCCGGCACCCCGTCCCCTCCGGTCGGCGCCGAGAAGGCCAGGAACCCGGACAGGCCCGCCGAAGCCAGCAATACACCCAACCACTCGCGTGGCCCGGACCGGTAGCCGAACCAGGTCGAGAGGATGAACACCAGGAACAGGAGCTCGGTCACCATGATGGGCTGGACCTCGGTGAGGTCGCCGAAATGGAGAGCCAGCGCCTGGAACAGAAAGGCGGCGATCATGAAGGCGAACCCGGCCAACCACACCCCGCGCCGCACGGCATGGGCCAACAGGCTCAGTCTGAGGGTGTCGTCCTCCTTGGCGTCCTCCACGCCCATGCGCTGGAGGACGCTCACCAGTGCGTTGGAGAGTGCGCCTGCGAGTGCGAACAGATAGACCATGGCAGTTCGGCCAGTGTACGGGGGGCGGCCTCCGGACAGGGCGTCCGGGCCGCCGACGCCACGGCGGTGACCCTCCCGTGCGTGTCCGGGGTCGGGTCTACACTGACGTGCCCGTCAGGGTGGCGTCGCCTCCGCGGTGCCGATTGTGATCACCGACCATGGGGGAAGGCGAGGCCACGCAGCGCATGGACTTCACGTACGACACCGAACAGGAGGCGCTCCGCGACGTGGCCAGGCAGGCCATGGACCGCGAGATCGGAAGCTCGCTGGTGCGCCAGATGGCCGATGATCCGGACGGCGTGGACGCCGGCCTGTGGGCCAAGCTGGTCGATCTGGGCTGGACCAGTCTGGTCGTCCCCGAGGGGGCGGGCGGGGCGGGGGCCGGACTGGCCGAGCTGTGCATCGTCCTCTACGAGACCGGGCGGGTCCCGTTGCCGGGGCCGTTCTTCTCCTCGGCGGTGTTCGCCACCCTGGCCGCCCGCGCCCTCGGGGCCGACGACGTGCTGGCCGACCTCGCGGCCGGACGGACTCGAGGGACGGTGGCCCTGCACGAGTCCGGCCACGGCGACCCGCTGGAGACGGTGCGGACCCGCGCCCGCCGGAAGGGGGCCGGTTGGGTCCTGGACGGGCTGAAGCCACTGGTGCTGGACGGCCACACCGCGGACTGGGTCATCGTCGTCGCCGGCACCGAGCAGGGTCAGCGCTCCTTCCTGGTCGAGCATCCCAACGGCGAGCCGGTCCCGGCTCTCGACCCGCTCCGCAAGGTGGCGCGCCTCGAACTACATGATCGTCCGTGCCTACCCATCGGGCCGGGAGGGAGCCAGACCTCGATCTGGCGCCGCGTCATGGACGACACGGCAGTGGCTCTGTCGTCGGAGACACTGGGAACGGCAGACCGGGCGTTGGAGTTGGCCATCGGCTACACCAGAGAGCGGGTGGTCTTCGATCGGCCGGTGGCGTCGTTCCAGGTGGTCAAGCACAAGATCGTCGACATGTTCCACCAGATCGAGATGGCCAGGGTGGCGGTCCAGTTCGCCGCCTGGGCGTCCGACGCCGAGGATCCCCGTCGCCAGCGGGCGGCGGCCATGGCCGCGGGCTACACCACCGAGGCGGCGGTGAAGGTGACCGGGGAGGACATCCAGCTCCACGGGGGAGTGGGCTTCACCTGGGCGTCCGACGCCCACTTCCTCTTCAAGCGGGCCAAGCAGAACGACGTGCTGCTCGGTGGTCACGCCACCCACCGCAAGCGGTTGGCGGCGATGTTGGTGGACGCGGACTGACGGCTCGGAACGCCGGCGTCCCGGCGGGGCGCGGGCTCAGTGGCAGGCGTCGGCCGGGGGAGGGACGTCGAGGGCGGGGTTGGCTTCGAAGAATCCCACCGGGATGAGGTGGAACCCGCAGTACTCGACGGGCATCACCGGCCAGTCCTCGGGCCGGGGGATGTGGGTCACGCCGAAGGTGTGCCAGGCCACGATGTCGGTATCGGTCAAGGGACGGTCCTGCGATGTCCAACGAGGCAGCCCGTCGCCCCCGGCGTGCTGGTTGGGATAGTCCCCGGCCCCTCGGCGCTCGGATGCGGAGAACGGCGTCACCCAGAGGTTGTGGCGGGCGAAGCCTGCCCGTCGGCCCACACTGGACTCGGGGTGGGCCAGCAGGGTGGGCGTGGATGACGGAAGCAGCTTGTAGGCGACGGGTTCGCCCAGCCGATTGCGGACACCGGGGTTGACGAACTTCCAGAAGCGGCCGGAGGTCGGGTCGATGTCGCGCCGGGCCTCGAGCTCGGAGTCGAGTCTCCGGGCCACCGGCACGAATCCGTTGGACCACGGATTGTCATCCCCGGGCGGGAGTGGCTCGGTGGAGACCTCGAACACCTCGTTGAGGGGCCCGTCGACTTCCACATCGAGCCGGGCGCAGAACAGGTGTTGGTGCACCGGCGCGGCCAGTCCCGGGGCGATGGCCGGTGCGAAGGGGGAGCGCTCACCGGGAGCCATGGCCTGCGTCGAGAGGATGCCGGTCAGCTTCACCTCGAGTTGGATGCTGCCGTCGAGGTAGAAGTACCAGTAGAAGCCGTACTCGTAGTTCCCCACGGTCGAGATGGAGGAGACCACCAGACGCCGTGACCTCCGCACCTCGGTGCGCCCGATGCGTTGGTCCTGGTGCTTCCAGAGGATGCCGTAGTCCTCCTCATGGATGCACACTGCGTTCTCGACCACGTACGGCTCCCCGCGCTCGGTGGCGAAAGTGGCGTCGAGATAGGACACTTCTCCGAGGCAGTCGCAGCCGAGGGCGAGGGAGTTGACCATCCGTCCGAGGCCCCACTCGCCGGCATCGAAGGCGTTCTTCCATCCGTGGAGTGGGCCTGGATCGCCGTAGGGTACGACCATCTCGGTGATCGAGGCCCGGTTCAGGACCGGTCGCACCCGGTCTCCGTCGAGGTAGCCGACGGTGTGGAGGACCAAGCCGTCGTTGGGATCCATCGACACCCGCAGGGACCAGCGCTGCCAGCGGATCAGGTTGGACTCGATGGTGTAGCTGGGCCCCTCGGGCTGCACGATCTCGAGGGGCCGCAGGTCGTCTCGCAACGGCTGGTGGTCCTCGGCAAAGTAGCCGCCGGTCTCGACGGGGAGGGGGACGATCCCGTAGTCGAGGACCTCGAGAACCTCGCCGCTTCCGCCGTCGACGGTGGCGATCACCCCTTCGATGGGCCGGGCGTAGCCGTTGTCGGTGGGGTCCTCGCGGTAATAGGACAGGCACCGGGTAATGCGGCGGTTCTCCTCGATCGCCCGTCCGAAGTTACCGGTGGGCCACGGATCGATCTGGACCTTTTCGAAGTCGGTGATGCCCCTCCGTCGCATGGCCGCTTGCCAGTCCGGATCCTCTCCCAGGGCCACGATCGAGCGAAGCGAATCGTCGAACAGGAGGGCAGGGCGGACATCGTGCCGCTCCACCCATGACACCAGCTCCTGGGCGGGAACGGCGACCACTGCCTCGATGACGGTGCTGTCGGTGCCGGGCACGATGATGAGTCGGACCAGGCGTTGGACCGGGTCGCCCGGGCGGTGGGCGGCCACCACTTCTTTGGAAGGGGGCTCGAGCGTGATGGTGGCGAACCGGGCCCGCTTGTCGAGTCGACCGTCCTCCACCACCGTCGCCACCGACGCTCGTATCTCCTCCGCGGTCAGGGGCTCGAGGGGGTGGACGGCGGTACCCACTGCTCCGGCCAGCTCAGTCATGGCTGCAACCGTACCGGACCGGTGGGCCCCCGATCCGTGGTGCCGCGCTCCGTGCGCATGTGAGCTTGGCGGCGCTAGCGTCGCCGACCATGGATGATCGGACCTCTGCCGAGCCGCGCGGGGTCACCACCCATGCCCGCAACGGGCCTGACCGACCGGCGATCATCGTGGGCGATGTCATCCACACCTACGGCGAGCTCCACGACCGGGCCAGCCGGTTGGCGTCCGTCCTAGCCGACAGGGGGGCCGGACCCGGGCGCCCGGTGGCCACCGTCCTCCCCAACGGGGCCGAACAGTTCGAGGTGGCCACCGCGGCCGCCATGCTCGATGCCCCCTTCCTGCCCGTCAACTGGCACCTGAAGGCCGGGGAGCTGGCCTACATCTTCACCGATGCCGACGTGGCCGTGGTCGTGGGTCATACCGAATTCGAGGATGCCCTCAACGGGGCCATGGCAGAGCGCGGCCTCCCCCTGCTCCTGGTGGGCGGCGACTACGAGCCCGCCGTCGCCGCCGCAGCACCCCTGCCCGACGCCGACAGCGGTTCCGGTCCGGGGCTGATCTTCTACACGTCCGGCACCACAGCCCGACCCAAGGGGGTGGTGCACGGCGCCATCGCCAACGCCACCGACCGCCGCAGGGGGACGGAGGGCCAGGTCGCCCTGTGGGGCTGGACCCCCGACGACGTCTATGTCATGAGCGGCCCGTCGTACCACGCCGCCCACTGCGGCTGGGCCCTGTGCGCCCTCTATATCGGCGCCGCCACCGTCATCACCGATCACTTCGAGGCGCGGTCGTGGCTGGCCGAGGTGAGCCGGACCCGCGGCACCCGGTCGTTCATGGTGCCGGCCCACTTCATCAGGATCCTCGAGATTCCCGAGGAAGAGCGGGCTGCCATCGACCTCTCCAGCTTCAAGCTGATCGTGCATGCCGCCGCGCCCTGCCCCGTCGTGGTCAAGGCCCGGATGATGGAGGCCTTTCCCGATACGGAGATCCACGAGCTGTACGGAGCGAGCGAAGGCGGGGCCACCAAGATCTCGCCGGAGGAGTGGCGGACCCATCCCGGCAGCGTCGGCCGGCCGTGGCCCGGCGTCGAGATCCGCATCCTGGGGGAGGACGGTTCGGCCAAGGCCACCGGCGAGACCGGTCTGGTGTACATCCGCCCGGCGGGGGGCGTCCGGTTCTCCTATCGCAACGATGATGCAGCCACCGCCGGCGCCTGGCGGGACGACGCCTTCACCGTCGGTGATATCGGGCATCTCGACGAGGACGGCTACCTCACCATCACCGACCGCGTCTCGGACATGGTGCTGTGGGGAGGCGTCAACATCGCCCCCCGTGAGATCGAGGAGGCCCTCTACGAGCACCCCGATGTGGTCGACTGCGCCGTCTTCGGCATCCCGGACGAGCGCGACGGCGAGCGCCTGAAGGCCATGGTGCAGCTCCGCCGGAATGTCGAGGTCGGCGAACTGGAGGCCCACGTCCGGGAGAGGCTGGCCGGCTACAAGGTCCCCCGCGTATGGGAGGTGGTCGACGAGCTCCCCCGCGACCAGAACGGAAAGGTCCTCAAGCGGCTGCTGCGCCAGGCCCACCGTCCCGAGAGCGGAGCCGCCCTGTCGCCGTAGGTGCGCGGTGAACCCCCAGATGACAGGATGTCGTCGAGGTGGGCCCGGCCGACCGCCGCCATGCTGTCCCGGCGGGACGATGGGACCGATGGGATGCTGGCCCCCGATCAACCCGTTCGAAAGGCTCGACCATGTCACTGGCCATCTCCGAGGAGCACGAGGCCCTCCGGGCCACCTCGCGTCGCTGGCTCGACGCCCATTGCCCGCCCGACGTCCCGAGGGCCCTGCTCGATGCCGAGGAGGAGGAACTGCAACCGGTGTGGAAGGAGTTCGCCGCCCAGGGTTGGCTCGGTCTCCACATCCCGGAGCGATGGGGTGGCCAGGGCTACGGCCTCTTCGAGCTGGCCGTCGTGCTCGAGCAGTCCGGCCGTTGCCTGTTCCCCGGGCCGCTCCTCCCCACCGTCACCTTGTCCGCCGCCCTCGCCGAGGCCGGCACGGACGACCAGGCCGCCGACCTGTTGCCGGGCCTGGTCGACGGGAGCGTTGCCGGGGCCATTTACATCGGATCCTCGCACCTCGACATCGTCGGGCGCGGGGACGACGGCAGCCTGGTGGTCACCGGTGCCCTGCGTCCGGTGTTGGGCGCCTCGACGGCCTCGCTGGTGCTGGTGCCGGCGCGGGCCGGGGACGACCCGGCGGTCTGGTGCCTCCTCGACGCGGGCACCGGCAGGGGAGCGGCGCAGGCGGGCCCGCTGGAAAGCCTCGATCCGACCCGGCGGGTGGGAACGGTCGTGGCCGAGTCGGTGAGCGTCGCCGCCTCACGCCAGCTCCGGTCCCTCACCGGTGAGCGGGTGCACGAACTCATGGTCGCCCTGGGCGCGGCCGAGCTCACCGGCGGGGCGCGGTGGTGCCTCGAGACAGCCGCCGAGTACGCCAAGGTGCGCGAGCAGTTCGGACGCCCGATCGGGCAGTTCCAGGCGGTGAAGCACCGGCTCGCCGACATGCTGGTCCGGACCGAGCAGATCACTGCCGTGGCTTGGGACGCAGCCCTGGCCGTGGCGTCGGGCCCGTCCGACGAGACGGCGCTGGCCGTCGACACCGCCGGCGCCCTGGTGTTCGACGGGTGCGTCGACAACGCCAAGGACTGTGTGCAGCTCCTGGGCGGAATCGGCTTCACCTGGGACCACGATGCCCATCTCCAGCTGCGCCGGGCGTTGGCCGCCCGCCAGTTGCTGGGTGGGCCCGAGGGCTACTTGACCGAGGTGGTGGGGCTGGCCCTCCGGGGCGTGCGTCGCGCCCTCACCACCGATCTACCCGAGGAGGCGGACCGGGTCCGCTCGACGTTGGCGCCGGTGCTCGAGACGGTGAGGGAGTCGGAGGGCCGGGACCAGAGGCGGGCTCTCGTGGATGCCGGGCTGGTGGTTCCGCACTGGCCGACCCCGTGGGGACGGGACTCCTCCGCTGTCGAGCAGCTGGTGATCGACGCAGATCTGGCCGAGGCCGGCGTGGTGCGACCCCACCTCGGAGTGGGGGCGTGGGCGCTGCCGGTGATCATCGCCCACGGATCCGAGGAGCAGCGCCGGCGGTGGGTCCGCCCGACACTGCTCGGCGAGTTGAAGTGGTGCCAGCTCTTCTCGGAACCTGGCGCCGGATCCGACCTGGCCAGCTTGACCACCAGGGCAGAGCGGACCGACGGTGGATGGCTGCTCAACGGCCAGAAGGTCTGGACGTCGATGGCGCTCGAGTCGGACTGGGGGATCTGCCTGGCCCGGACCGACCCCACCGTTCCCAAGCACGAGGGCATCACCTACTTCATCGTCGACATGCGCTCCCCGGGGCTGGACATCCGGCCCCTGCGGGAGCTCACCGGGGACGCCATGTTCAACGAGGTCTTCATCGATGACCTGTTCGTGCCGGACGACTGCGTCATCGGCGGGGAAGGCGAGGGTTGGAAGATGGCCCGCGCCACCCTGGCCAACGAGCGGGTGTCGATGTCGTCGGGTTCGACCTTCGGCATCGGCGTCGAGTCCCTGCTCCATCTGACCCAGCGGCAGACCGAGCCGGTGTCGGCGGGCACCATGCTCAAGCTCGCATCGCTCCTCGTGGAGGCGCAGTCACTCGGCCTGGTCGCCCACCGTTCCATGCTGCGGACCCTCGCCGGCACCGACCCCGGACCGGGAACGAGTGTGCGGAAGTTGCTGGGGGCCGAGCACGAGCAACGGGTGCAAGAGATGGGATTGGCCATGTTCGGCCCCGAAGGCGCGGCCCTCGACGGCTACGCCAAACGGTGGGCGCACGGCTTTCTGGTCACCAGATGCCTCACCATCGCCGGTGGGACCAGTGAGATCCAGCGCAACGTGATCGCCGAGCGCCTGCTCGGTCTTCCCCGCGATCCCGAACCCGGGATGTAAGGACCCGGCCCCACGCACCGGTGGATCGTCGGGTGGTGCCGTCTCGCCGCCCGGCGCGGGTGCTCATCCTCTCGGGAGGCCCAGCACCCGCTCGCCCACCAGGGTCCGCTGGATCTCGTTCGTCCCCGAGAAGATCGAGGACGCCTGGTAATAGAGCCACGATCGCTGCCACATGCCGTCCCCCGGGTTGTCGGCCGCGCCCTGCCACAGGCCCGCACTCGGCCCGAGCACGGCCAGCACGGTCTCGTGCACACGCTTGGACATCTCGCTCCAGTACAGCTTGAGCGTGCTTCCCTCGGGCCCGGGCGGCTCGCCGCGTTCCAGCCGGGTGAGGGTCCGCCAGTTGTGCAGCTGGAACAGCTTCACCTCGAGGTAGGCCTCGGCCAACCGTTGGCGCATCCCGTTGTCGCAGAACCCGCGCTCACTGTCCTGGGCCATCTCGAGCAACCCCAACAGCAGTTGGCAGTGGATCCCGAGTTGTCGCGGATTGACCCCGCGCTCGTGGGACAGGGTCGAGTTCGCCACCGTCCATCCTTCGCCGGGGGTACCCACCACCTGGTCGTCCGGGACGAGGACGTCATCGAGGAACACCTCGTTGAACTCGGCCTCGCCGGTGATCTGCACCAGGGGCCGGACCTCGACCCCGTCGGCGTGCATGTCCACCACCAGGCAGGTCATCCCCAGCTGCCGTTTGGGGGCGTCGGGGTGGCTGCGCGCCAGGCACAGACCCCAATCCGCGAACTGGGCATAGGACGTCCAGACCTTCCGCCCGGTGACCCGATAGCCGCCCTCCACCCGCTCGGCCCGGGTGGTCAGTGAGGCCAGGTCGCTGCCGGCGTCAGGCTCGGAGAACAGCTGGCACCACAGGTTGTCGGCGCCCAGGATGGGCGGGAGCCAGCGTTGGCGCTGCTCGTCGGTGCCGTGGGCGAACAGGGTGGGACCGACCAGGTTGATGCCGATCCGGCCCACCAGTTCAGGGGCCCGGGCCCGGGCCAGCTCCTCGGTGACCACGAAATGCTCGGTCGGTCCGAGGCCACGCCCGCCGAGCTCGACGGGCCACGTGATCCCCACCCAGTGGTCGGCCGCCAACAAGGCCTGCCACCGGCGGCCGAAGGCCACCTCTTCGTCGAGATCGGGGGAGCGGGGTGGAATGCCGACGCCGTACTCCCAGGGCAGGTTGGCCATCAGCCACTCCTGGAGCTGGTGGCGAAGGTCCCGCTGTGCCGGCGTCATCCGCAGGTCCATGCCGGTCAGCTTGACACACCGGTTCGCGCCCGATCCGGGGCCACCGGTGGTCTGTGGGCCCGGTGACCGGGTTGCGACACCCGTAGACTGCCCGCTCGTGGACTTCGAGCTGTCGTCGGAACAGGTGGCCCTCCGCGACGCCGCCGACCGCGTGCTGGATCGCCACGCGTCTCACGACCGGGTGCGCGCCGTCGTCGGATCGGCGGACTCACCCTCCGGGCCCGAGGCGTTCGACCGCCAGCTGTGGGACGCCATGGCGGAGCAGGGATGGCTGGCGCTCGAGCAGTCAGAGGACCGGGGTGGGCTCGGGTTGGGGATGGTCGAAGTGAGCGTCCTGGGCGAGCAGCTGGGACGACGCCTGGCGCCCGCTCCCTTCGCGGGGACCAGTTTGGCCCAGAGCGCGTTCCGGTCCGCGGCCGCGGACGACACCCTCTCGCCCGAGACGAGGGACCGCGCCGCGGCCTGGCTGGACCGGCTGGTGACCGGCGAGGCGGTCGGGTGCCTGGCGTGGTCGCCATCTCCCGGCGACACCACGACGGTGGCGGCGGATGACACCTGTCTCCTCAGCGCCCGCCCAGAGCCGACGGTGTATGCCTCGGTCGCCGATGTTGTGGTCGTGGTCACCGCTGATGCCGTCTACGAGGTCGGGCTGGCTCCCGGGGAAGGCCCGAAGCCCGAGCCGGCGATGGATCGGACCCGGCCCCTGGCCTGGCTGCGGCTCGAGCAGACCCCGGCCCGTCGGATCGGAGGTGCGGCGGCAGCACGCGGCATGGTGGACCGAGCCGCCACCGCTCTGGCCGCGGAGATGCTCGGGGCGTCCGGCCGGGTGCTGGACATGAGCGTCGAATACGCCAAGGACCGTATCCAGTTCGGCAAGCCCATCGGTAGCTTCCAGGCCATCAAGCACCGATTGGCAGACGCCCTCGTCGACGTCGAGGGAATGCGGTCGAGCGTCTATTACGCTGCGTGGTGCATCGCCGCCGGGGAGCCGGGTGCGTCCCTGGCCGCGTCAGCGGCCAAGGCCTGGTGTTCGGATGCGTCGCGTCGGGTCATGGCATCGGGACTCCAGGTCCACGGTGGCATCGGGTTCACGTGGGAGCACGATCTTCACCTGTTCGTCAAACGGTCCCAGCTGGACCAGTCGAGTTGGGGTGATGCCGTGTTCCACCGCGAGCGGATCGCCGCCTTGCTGTCCGACCGGAAGGGCGAGTACGCCGACCTGTTCTGATCCGTCAGCTGCTGGGAACAGAGCCGGCACAGCGTGGCGCGCGGCAGGCAACGGGCCGGGCTGTCCGACCCGGGCAGACCGGTGGCGACGGACGTTCAGCCTGAACCTCTGGTGAGCAGCATGGTCCCGGCGATGGGTCCTCCGCCGTTGGCCACGGCGGCGACCTCGTGCCGGCCCGGGACCTGGCGTTCACCACCCTCGCCCCGCAACTGGACGCAGGCCTCGTGGAGCAGGCCGAACCCGTGCAGTCGCCCCGCCGACAGCTGACCTCCGGCCGTGTTGAGCGGAAGCTCGCCGTCGAGGGCGATGCGAGAACCGCCATCGACGAAGGGCCCGCTCTCGCCCCGCCCGCAGAAGCCGAGCGCCTCCAACCACACCAGGGGCAGCACGCTGAAGCCGTCATAGAGCTGGGCGATGTCCACATCGGTGGGGCCCAACTCAGTGCGCTCCCACATACTGGCCGCCGCGTCCCTGGCGGCCATCGAGGTCATGTCGTCGAACTGGTCCCAACTGGGCCGCCCCCGCAGTGCGGTGCCCACGGCGTTGACATGGCAGGCGGGGTGTGGCGCATCCGGGGCGTAGTCGGCGTGGGAGACGACCAACGCCGTCGATCCGTCGCAGGGTGCATCGCAGTCGAACAGGCACAGGGGTGAGGAGATCATCCGGGCGGCCAGGTAGTCGTCGAGGGTCATCGGCTCCCGGTAGATGGCCTTGGGGTTGAGGGCGGCGTTGCGCCGGCCGTTCAACGCCACGTGGGCCAGTTGCTCACGGGTGAGCCCGAATTCGTGGACCCGGCGCTGGCCCACCAGGGCGATCCAGTTGACCGCCGAGACGGCGCCGAAGGGGAGCGACCACTGGAGGAAGCCGCCGAACCGGGGGACGCCACCGGACCCGCCACCGCTTCCCCCGATCCCCTGCCGGCCCCCCTCGCCCTGGGCGGTGGACTCGGTGACCGTCCGGTACACGAGCACGTGCCGCGCGGCCCCGGCGGCAATGGCGAAGCACGCGGCGATCACCGCCCGCATCTGGCCCGGGCCCTCGGAGCCACCGTCGTGCCAGTTGAGCTTGAGCCGCAGGGCGTCCTGCACCTCGGGCGTTCCCGGACCCGCGAATCCACCGGTGCCCAGGCCTCCGCCAGGGTAGGTGGCCAAGCCGTCGATGTCGTCCCTGGTGAGACCGGCGTCAGCGATGGCATCGAGACAGGCGTCGAGGGTCAGGTCGAGATCGGTGCGACCGAGCCGCCGCCCGACCTGCGACTGGCCGATACCGGTGATGGCCGCCTGGCGCTCGGCGGGAGCCGCCGGGCTCACGGCCGGCCCTCCGGCCGGGTGGACGCCGGTCGGAACAGGGGGAGGAACACATTGTCGCTCTGCTCGAAGACGACCTCGACGGGGCTGCCGACGAGGGAGTCGTCGGGCTCGCAGTCGACCAGGTTGGTCATGAGGCGCACATCGGGTTGCTCGTCGATGGACACCAGCCCGATCACGTACGGATCCGACCCGGGTATCCATTGCTGGTGGTTGACCGTGAACGAGTGAACGGTGGCGCGACCGCTCACCGCCTCCGGTGCCAGGTCGTCGCTGAGGCACTCGGGGCACCGAGGAACGGGTGGATGGATGAACTGCCGACACGATCGGCAGCGCAGGAAGCGGAGGACTCCGTCACGCCCCGCGGTCCAGAAGAACTCGTTGTCGGGATCGAGCCGGGGCAGCAGTCGGATGGCAGGGCCGTTGGCGTACACCCGGGGGATGCTAGCCAAGACCGCGTTCATCGGGTTCTGTTAGTTTCCCCTGGCAATGCCCAGATGGTTGACCGAAGACGAGTACGGAGTCCTGACCGCGATGTGCGAGCGGCTCATCCCGGCGGACGAGACCCCGGGTGCGACCGATGCGGGAGTGGTCGACTACATCGACGGCCTGCTGGGGGCGTTCTCGTTCGATCCGCCCAGGATCTGGGCCGGCGGGCCCTCCTCGGGCCGGTTCGGCGGGACCCCGGGCTTCGCCACCTTCCATCCGCTCACCGCACTGGACGAGCTGGCCTGGCGTACCCGGATCGAGGGCTCGCTCGGCCGGCCCGAGCGCGAATTCAACGGAGCGGTGGTGGGCCTCCAGGAGCAGTACCGCTCCGGCCTGGCCATGCTCGGACCCGACTTCGCCCACTGCGAGGGCGAGGAACAGGACCGCCGGCTCCACGCCCACTCGGACTTCACCGAGCTCGTCTACGGGCACGCCTGCGAGGGTATGTACGGCGCGCCCGAGTACGGGGGCAATCGGGACGGCGTCGGATGGTCGAACATCGGGTTCGCCGGCGACGTCCAACCCCGGGGATGGACCGACCGGGAGGTCTCGGAGGCGTGACTGTCGATGCCATCATCGTGGGGTCGGGGCCCGGGGGGTCGACGGTCGCCGACGTGCTGACCGCAGCCGGCTGGTCGGTGGTGATCTTCGAGAAGGGCCGGAACCACTTGATCGACCTGGAGGATCCGAGCCGGCTCCTCGGCGACTACTCCAATGACGAGGTCAAGTTCATCGACAGGTACTTCCTGGGTCCCGACCCCTTCCTCGAGCCGCGCACCTTCCGGGTCAGCCCAGACGAGGGCGATCATTCCTTCGTAGGGGAGGTCAACTCCATTCCGACGACGGTCGGCGGAGGGGGCACCCATGCCGACGGCAAGGTCCCGCGCTTCCGGGAAGAGGACTTCTCCCTCCTGTCCACCTACGGCCCCCAGGATGGCGCCTCGGTCGCCGACTGGCCCCTCGACTACACCGAGCTCGAGCCGTTCTACACCGATGTGGAGCGTCGGATCGGTGTGTCCGGGGAAGCCGGTGCCAACCCCTTCGCCGCGTGGCGATCGGGTCCGTACCCGATGCCGCCCGGACCGTCCATGTACGGTTCGAAGCTGTCGTGCGCCGCGGCTGAATCCCTCGGGTTCCACCCGTACCCGGCTCCGGGGGCCACCAATTCCGAGCCGTACGATGGTCGACCGGCGTGCAACAACTGCGGGTTCTGCGCCTACTTCGGCTGCCCCACCCACGCCAAGGGCGACCCGGTGGCCATGTTGCAGAAGGCCCTCCTGAGCGGCAATGCCGAACTGCGCCCGGAGACGTTCGTGTCCCGGATCCGCACCGATGGCAAGCGGGCAACCGGAGTCGACTTCATCGGACCGGACGGCGTCGAGCATTCCATGGATGCCCGCTACGTGGTGGTGGCAGGAGGGGCTGTCGAGACCCCGCGTCTGTTGCTGTTGTCGGGACTCGAGCACCCGCTCATCGGGCGCCACCTCATGACCCACTTCCAGACCATCGTGGTCGGCGGGTTCGCCGATCTCCGCCTGCACGGTGAGCGCGGACGAGCGGTGACCGAGGTGCACGACGACGCCATCGTTCCCGACGACGGCTCCCGCGCTGCGGCCAAGGAAGCCGGCCTCCCCTGGATGCGGGGAGGCATGGTGGAGCACGGCGGTCCTGCCCTTCCGATCCTCGAGGCCAAGATCTACCGATGGGGTCGCACCCACAAGGAGAACATGCGGTCGTCGCCCATGCGCGACCGGCTGTGGGCCTTCACCATGCAGGGCGAAGACCTCCCGGTGCCCACCAACCGGATCGACCTCGACCCGACCATCAGGGACGTCCGGGGATTCCCCGTGGCCCGCTACACCTACAAGCCGCACCCCCACGAGCTCGCCGCCTCCGCCCACCACGGGCCCCGGTTGGCAGCCATCCTGGCGGAGATGGGCGCGGAGTGGACCTCGATCGTCACTTCGCCGGGCACCCCCGGGGGCCCGGGAGACAGGACCAGTGAGCACGCACCCATCAGTCGCCATGTGATGGGGACGGCCCGGATGGGCGATGACCCGGCAACATCGGTGGCCGACAGCAGCGGGCGCCTCCACCAACTGCCCAACGTGGTCATCGCAGATTCGTCGGTCTTCGTGACCTCGGCCGGCTACGGGCCCACGCTGACATTGGCCGCCTTGGCCGCCCGATCCGCCGCCGCCATGGTCGGCTGACCGACGGCCGGGCGTTCGGTCCCCTCAGGTTGGCTACCGTGTCGATCATGGACGAGGAGGGGTGCATCGGGTTGGCAACGCCGCTCGACCCTGTCGGCGGGACGGGCTCATGAAGGCCCTGGTGTTCGGACGCTCCCGTGACGCCTCCGAGGCGCGTGACGGGCCGGGCGACGACCTGGACCGGCGATTGGACACGCTTCCATTCGGCCTCCACCAGGTCGATGACGCCCGCCTGGTCCGGCCTGACTGGGTGATCACCCGGCCCCTCCTGTCCGGCGTGTGCGGGTCGGAGACGAAGCTGGTGCTGGGCGACTTCGATACCGGCGACATCGACAACCCGATGGCCGCCTTCTCGTCCATTCCCCACATCCCCGGCCACGAAGTGGTGGCCGAGGTCGTGGCGCTCGGTCCGGAGGCCACCGGTCTCGAGGTCGGCCAGCGAGTGCTGCTCAACCCCTGGCTGACGTGCGGTCCCCGTGGAGTGGATCCGCCCTGCCCGGCCTGCCAGCGCGGCGATCTGAACCTGTGCTGGAGCTTCACCGACGGGGCCCTCGGCCCGGGGGTCCATGTCGGCGTGGCCACCGATGCCCCGGGTGGCTGGGCCGATCTGATGGCGGCTCACGACTCGATGCTCATCCCCGTCCCCGATTCGATCACCGACGAGGAGGCGGTGCTGGCCGATCCGTTCGCCGTGTCCCTGCACGCAATCCTCCGGTGCCCGCCTCCTCCTGCGGGTCGCGCCCTGGTGTACGGCGCCGGCGCCCTCGGGGTGACCAGCGTGGCCATCCTGTCGGCCCTCTACCCGGAGGTGGAAGTTGCCGTGGTGGCCCGCTTCCCGGCCCAGGCCGACCTGGCGGCCAAGTTCGGTGCCGCACTGGTGCTCGCCCACGAGCCGCGGCTCGAGCTCATCGAGGCTCTGGCCGAGTGGTCGGGTGGAGTGCTGCACACCGCCTACGCCGGGTTGCCCATGGCCCACCCGGGGGGCATCCACGTCGTGTACGACACGGTGGCGCGTCCCGAGACGCTCGAGGTCGACGTTCGGGTGCTGGCCGAGCGGGGCTCCCTGGTGCAGACCGGGGTGCACACGCCCGGGCGCTGGGAGTACACGCCCATCTACTTCAAGGAGCTGTCCATCGTCGGCTCCAACGCGTTCGGCGTCGAGGAGGTCGAGGGCGTGCGCCAGCACGCCCTTCGCCACTATCTCGATCTGGTCACGGCGGGGCGGGTCGACCTGACCGGGATGCTCACCCACCGCTTCCCTCTGGATCACTGGCACGACGCGCTCCGGGCCCTCTCCACCCAGGAGGAAAGCGGGGCCGTGAAGGTGGCCTTCGAGCCGGCCACCTCCGGGTAGCCAACGGGTCACCCAGGCCAACTCGGTCGCCCGACAGTGTCGGGCGGGCCCAGCCGGCGGCTACGGGCCTGTGCCGAGAGCGGTGAACCGCTGGTAGCGCCCCTCGGCAGCCTCCTGCCACCGGCGATCGGGGTCGAACCGGGCTCCCCGCCGAGCCCATGCCATCGATCCGTCCAGCGACGGCTCCAGCCCGGCAGCCATGCGGGCCAGGAAGGCAGCACCGAGGGCGGCACCTTCGGGGACCGCCACCGTGTCGACGGGCAGGCCGGTGGCGTCGGCCATGCCGGCCATCCAGGCCGGCACCTGGGTGCCGCCCCCGCTGGCCACGATGCGTCGCGCCTCGATGCCGGCGCGATCGATCATGCTCCGCACCACGAAGCCGCTGGCCTCGTAGGCGGCGCGGGCCACGCCCGACGGTCCATCGGTGATGTCGAGATCGAACAGCCCCGCCCGCAATGTCGTGTCGTGGAACGGCACCCGTTCGCCGCGGAGGTAGGGGAGCCACAAGGGCACCCGTCGCGGATCACCCGACCGGCCATCACCGGGTGCGGGGTTGGTGCGCACCAACCGGAGCAAGGATCGGGCCCAGTCCACGAACAGGGCGCCGGCGTTGCTCGGCCCCCCGATCAGCACCAGGCCGGGCACGGTGTGGGGGACGGTCCACAGCCCGGGGACCTCGACCCAGGTGTCGGTCACCACCCACACGATCAGGGTGGCACCGAAGATGACGATTACGTCCCCAACCCGGTCCGCCCCGGCAACGATCTGGTCGCAGAAGGCATCGATGGTGCCGCCAGCCACCACCGCCTCGCCGTCGTCCCACCCCGCGGTCGTTCCCGAGACGGACCCGGGGGCACGACGCAACGTGCCGGCGGACTGGCCGGTCGGCACCACTCGGGGAAGCTGGCTCAGGTCCACCCCGAGACTGTTCATCAGCTCCTCGTTCCATCGTCCGGACCGCTGGAGATCCCCGAGTGTCGACGCCACCGCGGTGTCGATGACGGCGTGGCCGGCCAGGGCGTGGGTCGCCACCGCCTGGGCGGGCCAGTACCCGAAGGCTTCCGGCATCTCTTTGGCCGTCCATTGCAGGAATCCCTCGGCGTCGGGCATGGGCCCCGGGCTACCGTCCTCCGACCGTGTCCCCCCGGTGCGCCCCCGGATGTCGCCGTAGAGGAGTCCGGGGGTGCGCGGAATGCCCCGACGGTCCACGGCAGTCAGCGAAGGGACCATGCCGGCCACGCAGATTCCCGCGATGCGGATACCGTCCGGTCTCGTCCCCGCAGTGGAGTCGGAACCGGCGATGGCCGCTTTGACAGCGGCCAGGGCCCGGCGCGGGCCCCGTCGCCACGCGGCCAGAGCGTCGTGCTCCATGTGGTCACCCGACGCGTGGATGATCCGGTGGGGTACCCGCGACCGCCCGACCACCTGACCCTCCGACGTCACGGCCAAGGCCTTGACCGAGGTGGTCCCGATATCGATGCCCACGGTGACGGGCGGGGAGTGATCCTCAGCGCTCACTGTGCGGACCCGGCGTCATGGACGGCCATTATGCATGATCGGACATCACTCCTGGATTGGAGACCGGGGTCCGACGCAGGGGCACGTTACGCTCGCAGGATGGTGCCCACCGGTGCGACCATGCTCGACATCAACGCGCTGGCCTGCCTGTACCAGCAGGTCGAAGGGGGTTGGACCGAGGTCCTCGGCGCACTGGCTCAACGACCGTTGCTGGTCGTCGACCTGGACAGCGCTGGTGACGTCGGCAGCCTCGACATCCCCCCACAACTCCCGTGCGTCATCGTGGGGGTCAGTCGTTCCGGGGCGGTCGACGGATCCTTCTCGGGGGTTGACGTCGCCCTCACCGAAGCCGATCGACGGGAACTCCCGTGGGTCCAGGTGGCCCACCTCGACGTGGTCCTGGAGACGATGACGGCCGCCGCACACCGCTCTCCGAACGCATCGGTGGCGCTGGTCCAGGTCCTCCGCTCGGGGCGCCATGACTCGCTCGATCACGACCTCATCCTGGAGTCGCTGGCCTATTCGACCTTGCAGCAGGGACCGGAGTTCGGGCAATGGCTCGAGGCCCGGCCACCGGCGTCCCCTCCACCGCTGGGGGACGGCGTCCTGGTGGTCGAGCGGGATGGCGACCGCCTCTCCATCACCCTCAACCGACCCCAGGTCCGCAACGCCTACAACGGCGCCATGCGGGACGGGCTGTGCGAGGTCCTGTCCGTGGTGTGCGCCGATCCGTCCATCCTCGAGGTGCACCTGTACGGAGGCGGTCCCGATTTCTGCAGCGGCGGCGACCTCAAGGAATTCGGGACGCTCACCGATCCCGCCAGCGCCCACCTGGTCCGGACCACACGCAGCGCCGCCCGCCTGCTCGGCGTCGTCGGGGACCGTGTCGTCGCCCACCTTCACGGGGCGTGTGTCGGTGCCGGTGTCGAGTTGCCCGCCGCGGCGGGCCGGATCGTGGCCGAACCGGACACCCGACTGCGGCTCCCCGAGGTGGCGATGGGCCTCATCCCCGGGGCCGGGGGTACGGCGACGCTCCCGAGACGTATCGGGCGCCACCGCACGGCCTGGTTGGCTCTCACCGGACAATTCATCGGCGCGGTCACGGGACGCGCCTGGGGGCTGATCGATGAGATCGTGGAGAATTGAGCGCCGGGGCCATCCATCACGGCCGTTCCCACCAGCGGATGCCGGCCGGCGATGGGTCAGGCGGCACGAGGGACATGTGGTGGGCGGTGTCGTCCGAGTAGTGTCTACTGAAAAGCCGATTCTCACCTCGCCGCCCCCGGATCCGCTGTGCCGGGACACTCAAAGGAGGCAACCATGTCGCAGGCCCAAGAGTCCGAGGTCTTCGAACCCGAGGGGTTCATGGATTCGGACGTGAGCGCCAATCCCCAGCCCTACTACCGCCGGGCCCAGGCTGAGGGAGCGGTGGTGGCCGGCACCTTCGGGCCCCAGGTCGTCCGCCGATCGGCGGTGGAGTACGTCCTCCAGCACCCCGAGGAGTTCTCATCGGCCATGCAAGCCGTCGACCTCGGGCAATCGGTGCCACTGATCCCTCTGCAGGTCGACCCTCCGAACCATCGGAACTACCGTCGCCTCCTCGATCCGATCTTCGCCCCCCGACAGATGAACCTTCTCGAGCCCGACATCACCCGGCTGGTCAACGAGCGCATCGACGGGTTCATCGACACGGGACGGTGCGAATTCTCCGACGAGTTGGCGGTGCCGCTGCCGTCGGCGGTGTTCCTGCGGCTGGTCGGCCTGCCCCTGTCCCAGCTCGACCTGTTCCTGAGCATGAAGGACGGGATCCTGCGCCCCTCGGGGTCAGACCTCGACGAGATCCAGGCTAGCCAGAAGGTGGCGGCCCGGCAGATCGAGGAGTACTTCGCCGAGGTGGTGAAGGAGCGCAAGGCGAGCGCCGATGCCCAGGATGACATCCTGAGCCTGTTCCTCACCTCCGAGATCGACGGCCAGCGTCTCACCGTGGACGAAATCGTCGGGATCTGCTTCCTGTTCATCCTGGCCGGCCTCGACACGGTCACCGACAGCCTCGAGTGCTTCTTCGCCTATCTGGCCCAGCACCCCGACCAGCGTCGGCGCATCGTGGACGACCCGTCGATCATCCCGTCGACCGTCGAGGAGCTCCTGCGTTGGGAGTCGCCGGTCACTGCGGTGGCCCGCACCGCCGTCGCCGACGTCGAGATCGACGGCTGCCCGGTCTCCAAAGGCTCCAGTGTCGGTGTCAGCATCGGCGCGGCCAACATCGACGAGGACGCCCTCCCCGGTGCCTTCACCGTCGACCTGGCACGGAACCCGAACAAGCACCTGGCCTTCGGCGGCGGAATCCACCGGTGCCTCGGCTCGCATCTGGCTCGCATGGAGCTCCGCATCGCGCTGCGTGAGTGGCATCTGCGGATCCCCGACTACTCGCTCGCCCCCGGGACCGAGCTGGTCTACCAGGCGGGACTGCGCCAGATCGACTCGCTGCCCCTCGTCTTCGCCGCGCCAGGCTCGCAAGGGTAGGGGCCCGCGTGGACCTTCGCATCACTGACGACCAGCAGCTGCTGCTGGAGACGACTCGGAAGTTCCTCGAGAGCACGGCTCCGTTGGAGACGGTCCGGCGCCTGGCCGATGAGGAGCCGGCTGGGTTCGATCGGGACTGGTGGAGAAGCGGGGCCGAACTGGGATGGATCTCGCTGCTCGTTTCCGAAGCCGACGGCGGGGGCAGCGTCTCGGGACACGGGCTGCTGGATCTCGTGCTGGTGGCCGAGTCGATGGGCAGGCTGGTCTCGCCGGGGCCGCTGGTGCCCACCAATGTGGTGGCCGAGGCCCTGGCGAGGTCGGGATCTGTCGACCAGCGACGGAGGCTGCTCCCCGGGCTGATGAGCGGCACCTCGGTGGCCGCATGGTGCCTCGGCGCCCCCGCCGCGGGCATCGACTCCGGAGGGCGGGTAGGCGCGAAGCTCGGTGATACCGGCGTGGTCCTCGACGGCGTCTCTGGTCCGGTCGAGGCGGGGGGGCAGGCCGACGTCTACCTGGTGACGGCGGCGACCGAGGACGGAGTGGCCCAATTCATCGTGCCGTCGGACAGCCCGGGAGTAACGGTGGATGCGGCCAACAGCCTCGACGTGGTCAGACGCTTTGCCCAGATCCGCTTCGATCAGGTGACGGTGGGACAGGACGCCGCCCTCGGGGTTGCCGAGACCACCGTTGCCGACATCGAGCACCAGCTGCAGACCGTGGCGGTGCTCCAGTGTGCCGAGATGGTCGGGGCCATGGACCGGGTGTTCGAGTTCACCGTCGAGTACGCCGCCGACCGGTACTCCTTTGGTCGGCCCTTGGCCTCGTATCAGGCGCTGAAGCACCGGTTCGCGGACATGAAGGTGTGGCTCGAGGCGGCCCATGCCACTGCCGGCGCCGCAGCTCGGGCAGTGGACTCGGGCTCGACCCATGCCGCCGAGCTGGTCAGCGTGGCCAAGGCTTACATCGGCGACCGGGGCCCGGTCATCCTGCAGGACTGCGTGCAGATTCACGGCGGCATCGGGGTGACCTGGGACCACGACCTCCACCTCTACCTCCGCCGGGTGGTGGTGGACCGCACCCAGTGGGGGACACCCCGTGACCACCGGGAGCGCGTGGCCGTGGCCATGGGGATGGAGCGGGGAGATCCATGAGCACGCACACTGGTACCGACGTGGCCGAGGAGGCGGTGGACTCCCAAGAGGATGTCGAGTCGTTCCGCCAGCGGGCGCGAGCCTGGTTGGCCGAATCCATGCCGCTCCTGCCCGAGGGGTACACCAATCAGCAGTTGTCCCGGGAGGACGAGTCGGGGGAGGAGGCCCGCCGCCTGCAGCGCATCCTGTTCGACGGCGGGTTCGCCGGTCTCTGCTTTCCGGTCGCCTATGGCGGTCAGGGCCTGTCCCGTGCCCACCAGCGGGCCTTCACCCGGGAGTCGCTGCCCTACCGGATGCCCACGGTCTTCAACGTTCCGACCTTCACCATCCTGGCCGCGACCCTCCTCGACTTCGGCACCGAGGAGCAGAAGGTCCGCCACATCCCGGCCATGCTCCGGGGTGACGAGTTGTGGGTCCAGTTCCTGTCCGAGCCCAGCGGCGGTTCGGACCTCGCCGGCCTGGTGACCAGGGCGACCAGGGACGGGGATGTGTTCGTCCTCAACGGATCGAAGATCTGGAGTTCGGGCGCGTTCCGATCCGACTATGCGCTCTGCCTGGCCCGGACCGATTGGCGGGTGCCCAAGCACCGGGGCCTGACCATGTTCATCCTCAAGATCCACCAGCCCGGGGTGGAGGTGCAGCAGATCAAGATGTCCAACCGCACGGCCGAGTTCTGCCAGGAGTTCTTCGATGACGTGCCCATCCCGGTCACCGACGTCGTGGGCGAGATCAACGACGGTTGGACGGTGGCCTCGCGCCTCCTCTTCCACGAACGGAACGCGGTGGGGGGCGGATCTCCCTTTGCCAGCGGAGCCGTCATCGCGGCGGCCGGCCAAGGCGGCCAGCGGTCGGAGCTGCTCGAATTGGCTCGGGCCACCGGTCAGACCGGGGATCCCCGGGTCCGGCAACTGGTGGCGGAGGACCGGATCAACGAGCGGATCCAGAGCCAGCTCATCGAGCGGGTGACGACCGGCATCCGCACCGGGGCGTTTCCTGGCCCGGCCGGGGCACTGCCCCGGCTCTTTGCCGCCACCAATACCGAGCGCCATGTGGACATCGCCCTGGAGATCGCCGGAGCCGACGTCGGTGCCTGGATCGACGACGATGCCCCACCCCTCGGGGAGGTCTACCTCAATCGCCAAGGCAGCAGTCTCGGCGGGGGCAGCAACGAGATGCAGCGCAACATCATCAGCGAGCGGGTGCTGGGGATGCCAAGGGAGTACGCCGCCGATCGGGACAAGCCCTTCGACGAGGTCCGTCACAACTAGTCGCTAGAGGCAGGTGTGCGCCTACTCGTTACGCGCAAATTTGTCAGTTCACGGAGGGCGCCTGGTCGTGCGCGTGGTGACGGGTTGAACCGGCCCTTCGGAATGAGCCGGGTGCGGCACGTTGGGCAGCAGCGTGCTCGCGAAAGTTGCATGCGCCCGCAACCAGGCACGAGTGGGGCAGCCCCAAGATGGATCACAAGACCCGACCCTGGCTGCAGGACTGCTCGACCTGCCCCTCGGCCTCTTGACGCTGGCCTTCTTCCTCGGTCGCCTGGTCAGCTACTCGATCTATGTAACTGTGGCCACCCTGGCCGACAAGCAACTCGGGAACGTTGTCGGGCAGATTTTTGGGTCACCCTGGTCGATCTCTCTCGAGGTCGTGTTGTTGGTGGCCGTTTGCATCCTGCCGTTCGTCAACTGGCGGCGGTTCCTGGACAGGTCACCGAAGACTTGAGGTTGCAGACTCTCGTCGCGCTTCAGCGACTGGTCGTTCCTGTCTGGGATTGTCAGCGAGCGACAAGTAGTTCTCGTCTTCCTGGGCGGTGTGCAGCTTCAAGATGGCATGGAGGCCATAGAGCAGGCTTCGCAACTCGGCAAGATCTACCTCATCAACCCCGTTCGGCCCGATGTCGTCGATGAGCTGGCCTAGCCGGCGGATCTGGTGGGTGATCTCGATATGGCCCCTGCTCATCGTGGCCATGGGATCTCTTCCCCCGAAGAAGCGTCCTAGCGCCGGATAGAGCTCTTGCTCCTCTGCTTCCTCGTGAGGCTGAATCTCCTCGGTGAGCATCCGATACACGCCTCGCACTTCTTCCAAGGCGGCATTGGGATCGAGCGAGCCAAGAGCATCAGCGACCTCATGGATGCGACTGATTCCTCGCCGGATGGCCACGTGCTCGTCCTGGAACCGCTGAGTCAACAAGGAGTCCGTCTCATCGAGCCGGATCTCGCCCTTTCCCTGGCGTAAGGCACGAAGCGCGTTGAGGATCACGGCCACGTCGATGACCTCTTGGAGGATCGCACCCCAGACAGCGGGGAGGAGACCGACTGCTGCGACAACCATGGCGGCCAGCGAGAGGGCCATGCCTGCCACTATGCTCTCTATGGCGATTTGCCGAGTACACCGGGCAATGGCCGCCGCCTCGCCGAGACGGTCCAGCCTGTCAACGGTGAGCACCACATCGGCAGCTTCGGAAGCGGCTGTTGCTCCTCGGGCCCCGAGGGCCACCCCGACGTCGGCCAGGGCGAGCGCGGGCGCGTCGTTGATGCCGTCACCGACCATCATGGTCGGAGCCCGGCGCGTCTCTAGATTCACGACGTCCAGTTTCTCTGCCGGGGAGCGTTCAGCCAGCACCTCGTCGACCCCAATCACCGCGCCAACGGTCTCTGCCACCTCGGTCCGGTCGCCGGTGACCATTACGATGCGGGCAATCCCGTTCTTGCGCAGCGAGCGAAGGGTCCGAGCCGCGTCCGGTCGGAGGGGATCATCGAAGACCAGGACCCCGGCCGGGACCCCGTCGATGCCCACGAAGACGGTGAGGGCCCCATCGAGGTGTGCCTTGCGACGGGCCGAGCGTGCCCAGGTCGGTGCACCGGTCACTCCGGACCAGGACGCCTTCCCTACCGCCACCCGATGCCCCGCCACCGTCCCTCGGATACCTTGGCCGGGGATCTCCTCCACTCCCTCAGGGAGCGATAGTGGGCATTTCTTCTCAAATGCTGACTGGACCACAGCGCTCGCCAGGACATGAGGGGAGACCTGGTCCAGGGATGCCGCCAGCTGGAGGATTCTGTCGGCTGGTGTCGACCCGGCACACACGATCTCGGTCAGCACGGGGTGACCCACGGTCATGGTCCCGGTCTTGTCGATCAACAGGGTCGTACAAGTGGCCAGGTGTTCGAGCACTGCGCCGCCCTTGACGATGACGCCCCGCTTGGCGGCCCGGGAGAGCCCTGAGACGAGGGCTACTGGCGCGGCCAGGATGAGGGGGCAGGGAGTGGCCACCACCAGAACCGCCACGGCGCGGCTCGCGCCTCCGACAGCCCATGCGATCCCCGCGGAGACCAGAGTCACACCAAGGAAGCCCAGCGCGTAGCGGTCCGCCAGGCGGACGACGGGGGCTTGTGAGCGCTCCGCCTCGGCGACGAGCCGAACCACACCCGCGTACGTGCTGTCAGTGGCACTGGTCGTGGCTCGGAGGTCCAGGGGCGACCCGGCGTTGACCACGCCACTGCGCACCCGCTCTCCCAGTGAGCGCTCGACAGGGAGCGGTTCCCCGGTGAGCGCCGACTCGTCGAGGACAGCCGAGGCCGAGACCAGGGAGCCGTCAACCGGCACCACTTCCCCCGAGGCCACCAGGAGCAAATCGCCCGGTGCCACCTGGTCTAGGGCGACAATAGAGAGACCACCGTCCTGGTAGCGGTGAGCAGACTTCGGCGCTCGGTCGAGCAACGCCTGGAGCTCCCGGCGGGCCTGGCCAGCGGCCCACCCTTCGAGGGCCCGGCCGCTGGTCAGCATCACGCTGATGACCGCCCCGGCCAAGTACTCGCCGACGGCCACTGCACCTACCAGTGCCAGGAGGGCAATGACGTCCACTCCCAGCCGACCTCGGAGCAGGCTTTCTACGATCGAGAAGAGGGACAACACGATGCCAACGCCCGTGGTGGCGATCCAGACCAGGTTCCCTCCAGCGCCTAACCCAGCCCAGTGGAGGAGGCCACCAGCGACCAGTCCGCTGATGGTGATGCAGAGCGGAAGCAAAGTTCCTGGGCGCGATGCGAGCCACCGTGATCCGAACCAGGCACTCTTGTCCACGATCCCAATAGTGCGCCAGGTCAGCGCCTTGGGGTAGGGCCGAAGGTCAGTTGCGTCCGAGCTGTCACACTCCGGCACGTGGGGGCCGCCGAGCGCAAGGCGCTGACTCAAAGGGTTGCTGGCGCCAGATAATCCTCGAATCGGTCCGGGATTATTCGGCTCTTGAAGATTCGTTGACATGACAGAACCTCCTCGGAACCAGGGTTACGCCCTCCTCGGGCGAGGAGTAGGGTCGAATGTCCCATTTCACAGACTGCCCCTGACCACCGGGAGCGGGGCGGTTATCGAACGTGGCTGAAGTTCACGTTGGCCACACTCAGGG
>JADEYI010000235.1_pt1 | contig 98331 bp, 176 predicted proteins | sample 8542331 | NCBI WGS metagenome assembly JADEYI01 (sample SAMN16510988, study PRJNA670497) | mine drainage metagenome | isolation source: biofilm near Copperflume 1 | place: Germany: Marsberg coppermine Kilianstollen | collected 2018-02
GTCCAACAAGGGGTAGGATTGTGGCAGCCTTTAACTGCAGCTTGTCTGCAGGACGATCCCTGTCTCTTGGCAGGAAAAGCGTGTAATATATATATTAATTATGCACGCGCAGGCAAGCTGTGGTGCAAGGAGAAGCTGATGGCGCACGCGGCAGGAGTCGTCGTGGCTGGCATGGACACCACCGCGCACGCTGTCTCCTGGGCGCTGTGAGTTTCAGCCTCCCTTTGGTGCAGTTGCAGAGTAACCTCTTTGTGCCTTCTTCTGCTGCGTCCAGAACCCAATAATGGCCTGCATCATAGCAGCCTGGGAGCCCTTTGCTCATCTGCACTCATGCAGGCTTGCGGCAGCCAATGCACAAGTGGCTGCCCTCTGGATCTGCAATCAGTTCTGAGGAGCACACAGTATCTCAGCACAATGCTCTGTTGGACCGTGCAGCGCCTGAGCTTTGGTGCGCGTGTGCAGGTTCTGTATATCGGCGTACCCGGGCGTGCAGGAGAGGGTGATCGCGGAATTGGACGAGGCCGGGCTCCTGCTGACCGCAGCGCGGCCAGAGCCCCGCGAGCTGAAGCAGGACGACCTGAAGGACCTAGTCGTCCTCGAAGCGGTGAGACTCCCAGTTCTGCTGAGCGCAGGGCTCGCAGGCCATTTTTGAGTGGGGTCTGAGCCCTTGCTGAGTTTCCCTGCATGCGGTGGTTTATTTTTTTCCAGATCTTCCTGGTCTTTTGCATAGTGATGCACTGGCATGCACCGTTAGCCTGCATCGCACCCAGCAGAAACTTCAACCCTTTCCGGTCTTGTAAAAGCACAACTGGGCTCTGGGCCGCTATTGACGTTCGCCTCAGGATTTACCAGCAGCAATTTTGGCTCCATTTGACTACTTTTCTCTGGAATGGCATGCTAAGGCAGGTGCCGGCATGTGTGCGCAGGTGATCCGGGAGAGCATGCGCATGTTCCCGGTTGGCGGCTCCGGCATCGGACGCTACGCGGACCGCGACGTGGAGCTGGGCGGTTACCTAATTCCCAAGGGGACCGAGGTGGCTGTGTGCCTGTACACCATGCACAATGTCCCCTGGAACTTCCCAGACCCCGACACCTTCAAGCCCGACCGCTGGCTGACCACTGTGGAAGAGGGAGGTGCGCATATCCAAATATCAAATACAAACCGTCTGTGATGCAATTGTAGGCGCAAGCCTGGAAAGGAAGGCAGCCTACATCCTGAGATGATGCTCTGCCAGTGCTTTTCAATCAGCGCGTTTTCTTTCGAGGGTAAGACTGTGGGCAACAGGTCAATGCTCCAGCAGGCAAAGATGTTATACTTGCACCGCTAACTACCTACTCAGGCATCCTTTTCCTTGGTCCCTGGTGTTTTATGGTGCTGGAATGGAAAGTCTGAAGGCAACCATGGCCTAGGAAGCAGCAGCAGCCCCCTCACGCCCTGTGCAGCCAGCTTACTAGAAAATGCTCCACAGGGGCTCAGGCAGATGCCAGGGACAAGAATTTTGGAGATAAGGTAGATACATATCAGCGCAAAGTGTTGAGCGCGTACTGCTCTTTGGTGCAGGCTCGACGGCGGCTTGCCCATATGACGAGGGCGGCGCTAAGCCACCAGAGTGGAGCTCGCCCGCAGGTGAGCCGACATGCGCGGACAACCTGTTGCAATGGCATCTGAGGAGTGTAGCGCACGGAAAGACCATCTCCCCAAATCCATGGCAGCCAGATGGTAAAATATGTGTGTCGCTTCTTAAAAAGCATGCATGCATCGCAGGCGAGAGCGGCAGGCAGCTAGCAGAGCGCGCGCACAGCGGCACAGACGCTGGCAGCAGCAGCCCTGCAGGTGTGTTTCTCTACAGACACCTCTCTCCTGATAAGGCTCCTGAGATGGGAGATTCAGATTTGTACCAGCGCGCACTCACAATTTCAGGCTGTTTGGGTGTTCTCAGTAGCTGACATCAAGGCCATGCACAAGGCAGTGATGTTTGGAATTTTGTTCCTTCTTCTGTCTCGAGTCTCTGGTCAGATGTACATAGAAACGACTAGCAGGGATGCGTAAAAGTCATGAGTTTCTGTGCAGATGCGGAGGTGTCGAAGCCGAATACTGGGAAGAAGAGGACTAAATTGGTGGTTAACGACCCTCACTCGGGGGATTCGCTGACCAACCCGTACATTCCCTTCAGCGCTGGTCCGCGCGACTGCCTCGGCCAGCGCATGGGCATGATGGAGGTGCGCCAGCCCTGGCCTGAATATCAATGCACAGTGAACATTGAAGCCCAGAATGCCCCTTCTACAAACACTTCTCAAGACGACCACTGGTTGATAGAAAGAAGGAATAGGGGCTGCAGCACTGGCCACCAATCTCTGTGCTCGTCGCCTGCTGCAGCAATTGGTGGCCCTTCTTGTCTTGCCGGCATGTCTGATCGGGGCAGAGCTCCTAAGGTAGCAGTGTGCTATTCCACCTGACCTGCGCATGCAGACACGCACAGGCCCTGTGTCATGCTTCAAGCTTCCATGCAATGAAGAGCTGACTAAATTTGTACGACAGAATCTGAGAAAAGAGCCCCTGTAGCGGAATCATGTCGGCATAAATTCCAGCTAGTCTATCAACTGCATTTCCGTCTCTTCTTACATGCGAGGAGCACCATAAGATCTATACCCATTTCTGAGTGGCTATTTGGTGCAGGTTCGGGTGATGCTGGCAACGATTTGTGGACGGTTTCGGCTGGAGCTGGCGCCGGAGATGGGCGGCGTGGCGGGCGTGCTGGAGAAGCAGATCAGTTCCTTCACGCTCGCTGTCGACGGGGGGCTCCACATGCACTTCCACCACCGCGCCCAGGTGCCTGCTCCCTTAAATTCACCCGTTTTCAATCTACCTCACTTTTTCCAGCTTAGTGAAGTCCCAGCGGCGTCATCTAGTTTTACCAAGGCGCCCAGCCAGCCTCCCTGCTGTGCGTTTGCCTCTTATGCCTTCATGTGAGTCTTCAATCTCAGCAGCTTTTGATGTGTGGAGACCTGTTGAAATGGCGTCTCAGTCTGCACCCAGGCAGGTTCCTTAGGACGCAGAGGCTGATCCGACAAGATCAGGGGTTGAGTGCATGTGATCACTGCCTGCTCGATTCTAGACGGGGTGAAGTGAAGTGCAGCAATAGTACGCATGCACAGACGTTACACCATTATCTTCTCTGGCCCTTGTGCTTGGTGGTGATTCTGTGTCGGCTGCTCACTGCAGGAGCTTCAAGCGGCGGCACCGGCGGCGCCAGGAGTGGGCCTGGGCGGCGCAGCAGACAGCGGATCTGCAAAGGGCAAGGTTGCTGGCCAGCAGGGCAGCAGCACACGGCCGGTCTTCAACATCACTGCCACGACACGGCGCCCGGCGCAGGGCACCGCGCAACCCTTCAGGGGCTGAACGGGGTGGGGAAAAGAATAACCGATAGCTGCGCGGCAGCTGCGCGGCGGCTGCTGGTCAGGAGTACGCTGGGAGCTTCCAGAACGGCCCTCTGAGCTGCTCTGCTGCGCACAGCCGGTGGTCATTAGACATGACAGACAGTCAGAAAAAGTTCAAGATGACCCAAAAAAAATGATTTTTCAGACCGAAGCGGCAGTGTAGCTGTCTGCGCCGCAAGGAGGTGACAAGATTGGCAGGGGCGGTTTGGTCGGCGGTAGCGTGCCTAGGGAAGTACAGCTTTCACTCATTCTATCAAGGCAATTGGAGAGACTAAGTGACGCAAGTGCGCTCGCGTTAGAAAAGCGTGGGCATTGGCTTGGATTGGGGTTGGTGATGAATGGGAATAGATGATCCCATGGGGAACCTCCTGGGTACTTGCAGCAGTCAGGACTCCCTGCTCAGTAGGCTGTAGATAGGTGTGGACTTTTAACAGCAGTTTGGGAGGGCGTTCGGAATTATTTTGTTTAGCAGGACAGATTAGCGCAGATGCACATGCCAGATGGAGATGAGGGTGTGCTGCATGCAGTTATTTGGCCTGTCTTACCATTGAAATGTCTTTGCACCTTCACTTGCGCCATGTTGACATTTCTCAAATGTAACTCCATTTTGTGCTGACCACAACATGTCTTTATTCCTCTGGTGATTGGATATCTTTTTCAACTGCCGTATCTGGCTTTCTGCTCAAGTGCACTTTAGCAATTACAATTCACTGTCAAGCACAATATTATTTTTCATGAATCAGGCAAGCAGACATGTGCATTTTCATAAGACATGTGTACACGCCCATAGCACATAACATTTGCAATGCACAAGTATTGTGTTTGCATTTTGGACCAGAATACCTGTTCCTGGTCACTGTCTTGAGGAAAAGAACACTGTTAAGTGATGGATTTATGCTGCTTTGGCCTTTGGCGCTCTCCTGGCGGCCAGCAGCCGGCTGCCGATAGCCCATGCAATGCCAAGTGGTGCCAGCATTGCCACAGTGAAAAATGCGAAGACATCCAGCAGCAGCAGACTTGCCAAGGGGATTGTGTCCTCAGGAGTCTGCAGGTAAGGCTCGCCCTCGGTGTCGATCACATGTTGCACCCAATCTGCACAGCAATCAAATATTTCATCAGCCAGAAATGTGTTCTCAAACGGGCTGTATATAAGAAGGCAAAAGCATAGTTGAGAGACTTGTTCTGACAAAACTATGGCCTAACAAGTGCAGAAAAAGTCGTCAACATCAAGGCTGGCCAGTCAAAGGGCCATTCAAGAGAGCAACAGCACAAATGATTCTAAAGGTTAAGAAAATCAGTCAAGTTTTGCATCCTGCCTTTCTTGCCAGGTGCGTCCACTTTGGAAGGTTGCCTGCCTTACCAGCTGGCAGGTCAAGCTGACACCTTGGGGTCCCAGTGGATTCCAAGCAAAAGAATACTGATACAGGGGTGTTCATGTGACGGCACCTGCAGCTTCCTGCGCGGGAGTGCGCGGCCGGCTGCGCAGCCGCCGGGACAGCTTCGCGGCGGCAGCGCGGAAGCCCGGCTCGGCCAGCAGCCGCCGCAGCGCGCCGCCGATGCGCGCAGCGGTCAGGCCGCCGTGCGGATCCACGGCCAGCCCGAACCCGCGATGCACCGCCTTTGCCACATTATCCTTCTGGTCCGCTATCAAGGGGATGCCTGCTATGGGAACTCCGTGGTACGCCGCCTGCAGTCAGAGCATAGGCGCTGCTCTCTGCCGTGCTCCTTGTTAACAGTGAAAGATTGGAGTTGTGTCTTGTATATGGGCATCGGCCCCTAGTTTGGGGAATCACTAAGATCGGCAAATCTTATGTTCAAGTAATATGTGCATTAGAGGCTGACTGAGAGATTGTATGCGCACCTCATACAGACCGTTCACTCCGCCGTGCGTCAGAAACGCCCTCATCTTGGAGTGGCCCAGCACATCGTTCTGCGGCGCCCACTGCACCACCTGGGCAATTTGGACTTCTTCAGCATCCTGACCCTCCTGGTTACATGGATATTTTGCTCGCAGGACTGCACAAGTGCTTTGCTTTCGACCATTCCCTTCAACCATTCCCTTCACTGTCAACGAGGCTACTCGCATTCCTGGCACTTGCTGATTGTCAAGTACCACAGCGCGGGCAAGAGGTCAATACAGGGTCGGAGTCCAAGGAATGTATTTGAACCAGCAGGGGGACTATGAGGCAGATTATGCGCTTCTTGACTGCATCCATCAAGAGGCAGAGCCGCATATTGGTGAGGCAAGAAGAGGAATCCACACCTTCACATTGTCAGCGAGGCCCAGTGATGCCAGGGAGACACCCTGGGGCAGGTCGTCAGCGCCAACCTTCCAGATGACGCGCGATGGGAGAGCGGACAGCGCGGCGGCCAGCTCGCGGAACTCTTGCGCCCCGATGGAGCACACCGTCCCCAGCGACACATACACCGCCCCTGCCTCCGCACTGCCGCCCACAAACTCCTGTGCGCACACAGGGCACCGCCCGCGTGACAAGGTCAGAGGAGGTTCATTAAGACTTCTCGGAGAATAACATGCGCAGGGACCAGCATTTTGTGCACAAGATCGGCACATGAGACAGAGGCTCAGTTCTGGGCTACAACATCCCGAGGATGTAGGAGAACTGCGCTGAGCACAATAGCAGCATCGAGGTGGATCCCTCAACCACAGCATGCAAGCTTCATGGCTTTGCGACCTCTCTGGCCTGGCCTGTTCCTTCAAATCGTGCTCCTCCAAGTCGCCTCCGAAGTCTCGTGGCCACCCAATTGATGCTGGCTTAAAACGCCTGGAACACAGGGATGCTCATTCACCTCCAGATCAGCAGGCAGCGGTTTGGGCGGCTCGGGCATGAGTGGGCCGACGAGCTTGACGTTGGGGGGAAGCTTCCGGGGAAACTCCAGCGCAAAATCCACGTTGAAGAGGTGCATGACACCGCGGCGCAGCGCCTCGGGCGTGCCCAGATCGATGCCGTGCCTCGCGCCCATCGGCTTGTAGATCATCCTGCGCGCCATGCTCAGATTTCCTTTTTAAACCACAAAGTGGTGGCTGCTGATGGAACCCTGTGGGTAAGACTCGGCACTTGCTAATATCAAAAATTGAATGCCGGGGTCTGTTCTGCTGGGCTGGTGCTGTACAGCATGCTGTGGCTAGTAAGATCTGGGTCCCGGTTCAGATGAAGGCCTTTCATGATATTTGAAATGCACTGAATTCGAGAAGGGGGTCTTGAGACCCTGTGACAGGGGCGAATCGCACCTGTGAAAGGCGACCCAGTCAATGAGGCTGGCCACCGCATAGGTAATGACATTCTCCACGCGCTGCGCAAAGCTCATGGCACTGGGGAAGCCCGTGCCCACCTGCGCAGGCCAGATCACCCAGTATCCACAAGGGTCCGGTCTCCTCCATTTATCAGATTCATACTCCTCACATGATGCCGAGCTCTAAAATCTTTTGCTGGGCTCCCTTGCCGCTGCAACACTCGATATCATTGATACATCTCGTGCCTCCACTACTCAAGGCTGCTCTGACAGCCAGACAGCCTGGATTAAGAACATGCCACGAGCTTCCACCCGTCTGATGTGCATGCAAGTAAATAAGAACGGAAAGAGGTAGAGGGGGTCAGATTTGGGGTGGACCTGGGGGGTGTAAGCGAGCATGTTGGATGCATGCATGCGGCGGCCGGTGGAGCGGTCCCACGTGGTGTGGACAGGGTCCAGAATGGGAATGTTTGACACGGTCACCCTGGGAAGCTTCAGCATCTCCGACAGCGCCGGCGTACAGTAGTATGCCCAGTCGCCAAACAGCACATCCGCTCCAAACTCCTGCAGTGTGACCAGGGTACTGCATGTTGATCATTGTCACACCAAGCATTGGGCCTCGCTGATTGCCGCATCGACTTGATTTCTGCAGATTGCGGCGTCAAATTGGTTTTTGGCAGATAGATGCATGCAAGGCCGTGCCTTGCTGCAGCGTCTGCTCAGCATATCAGTAGTCCCCAGCCAAAAGGGAGGAAGGACTCTCAACAAGGAGCTGAAATCTGCACTCGGCAAATGCATGTAATGCAAGGTTTCCTGAAGGGAAGTGAATTGGATTACGGAAACATGGAAAAGGAAGCAGGACATGCCTTGAGCCGCCCAATGAGGGGCTTGTCGGAGAGGAGCAGGTCACATTGCTGCCCCCACATGCGCACGGCCTCAAGACCCCCCTGGATGGGGTCTTTGAATCGAGCCTTGCGAGCCTGGTCCCTCCAGTCGCTCTGGTTGTAGGCTGCAGTGTACGTCTCAATCTCCATGCCGCTCCAATCCAGCTTTGCAAATGCGTCAGCGTCACTCTGTGCTGCCACCACCTGGAACAGAAGCACTGCTCATCTGGCTATGGAGATCTCACGCCTGAATTCCCCCCTTCAAAAGGCTCAGGGCATCCAGATTGAAAAACAATGTCTTGACCACCTTGCAGAAGAGTTGGGTCAAACATTGGCCAAAAATGCACAGATTCACACACAATGAGTGGTCCAAGGTGTCACCAAAACGGACTCTCCTCTCGCTGTCAACTCGCGGCATACTTTCCACATGATGAACACATGTGAAGGAGCGCCGCAAAGGGGCACAGCAATGATCTTTCCAGCGCTGGTTTCATGTACAAGGGTTACGACAGCTACAAATAGAAGACCAAATATCTTCATCATGCCAGCGCTATCCTCTTCAATTGATGTGATACAGATGGGCTTTTGTCAAAGTCTTGCTCAATTTAATAATTGAGTTCTGGCAGTGCACTACATCAACATCTTGTACTATACGATTGTATAAAAGTGGGCCCGTATAGGCGCTCTTGGCGCCTGCAGCTGAAAGAACGACAACATCAGTCTAGATTTAAGAAATTTACTCTTCTATTGGCAAGCACGGTTTTCCTGAGGAAACCAAATTTGAAGCAGGACAGATTGGTGACGTGGCGGGAAGGCATGCTGGCACAGGGTGGGTTGTGAGTCACAACTTATGACTGATCACTGGACAGAGTCTTCGGGTCAATATATCTTGAAACCAGAAAGGACAGTTGCAGGTCCATGAATATCAAGTAGGGATAATTTGGTAGGTGAGAAGCAGAGACACCAATAAGACCACCAACAGAACAACTCAGTAGTCACAAGTTCAAAAAGGGACACTGGGCTCCATTGAAACAAGCACTTCACGCAGAGGTCCTGCGCATGCCCACGCTGTGTAGGCGATAGATAGGGGCGCCATGCCCGCTACACCATCCAAGCCGGGCTCTTCGCCCAGGCCGATAATTTCAATAGACGTTGAGAGCCAGACCAGGCCGGTGGGAACCCCTTATCGGGGAGGCCACCACCCACGGCTGACGTACGATGGAGACATTGTCAAAAGTGCTCTTGATGACTACTGCGGAGCGGGGCCCCTGAATGGTGGGATGAAGGTCACATTCAAGGTGCGGGCCTCGTCGTGCAATGACAAACGACCCTGAAAGAGCTGGCCCATAAGGGACGTGACAGACGTCCAGCCACCCCTTGTGAGCAACGAGGCATGCACTATTGAGTTTCATTTGATAATAAATGCCATGGACGTATTCCTGCCCTTCTTTCTTGCGCTGTGCATCTTGTTATATACTCATGTAAACAAGAGCCCTCTCAGCCTTGAAATTAAAAGTCGCAGTACGTCTGTTTATTTGCGGGAATGATCTCTCATCAATGCTTCTGCAATTCTTTATGCCCGTGGCCCATGAGACTGAGTTATACCTGCGTGTTCATTGCAGGACCTGAACTACAGGGTGAGAAGCAACTCAAAGAGGGGTGACTGCATCACTCTCCTACACAAAGTATCTGGCTTCCTGCTTCCTGCTAATCTTACAGCACTGGTAAGCTGCCTGAACCTGGAACTCATCCCAGGCATGTCGCCTTTCAATACATCTGCAGACTTGCTGAGAACATAAATTCAAGGTTGACGAGGATTTTATGGCTGCTCCAGATGGGACCCAGTGGCAGCAGCAAGACCACATTGCTCGGTGCGTACACTTCACTTTATTGAGGCATCGTTCCATCCCAGCATAATCTTTGAATGATCGAGTGAGACCCAAAAGCCAAATGCCGCCCCGTCAACCTTGTGCATGTGCCCTGCAGATGTGTTGGCTGGGAGGAAGACGGTGGGCACAATCAGCGGCCAGGTCCTTTTCGCCGGGCAGCGAGCGTCGCGCACCTTCCTACGCAGATACACCGGCTATGTGGAGCAGTTTGGTGAGACCCCTTTCTCGGGCCCACCGTGCTCACAGCATTGCCAGCTGATGTCATGCACAGCATGTCACTAAAACGATTTACTGCCCCACAATTGCAGCGCACAGACCTTCTGCAGATGTCACTGATCGTCGCCATCTAGCTTAAGGCTGCTCTGAAGTGGACTTGATGCATGCAGATGCATGCGTACCAAAAGTACCAGTAACAGAGCCCAGGGTCCTTTCTGAGTGCCAGTGCTGAGGGGCTGAATTTGGTGTGCGCAGACGCGCTGATCGAGAACCTGACGGTGTTTGAGATGCTGCTGTACACTGCGGAGCTGAAACTGGACATGCGCATGAAATTCTTGGACAAGTGCAAAAAGGTGCAGAAGGTGATCGACCAGCTGGCGCTCAACACCTGCCGGGACACGCGCATCGGCTCGGCACTCACGCGCGGAATCTCAGGTACCACATCCACAAAGTGCAGCCTCTTAGTCAGCCTCAAAGTCCGCCCAATTGGGAGGAGCACCTGAGAAAATGGAGCCAAACCCTCTTTGATGTGCTTGGAGATGTTGTCTGATATGGCCTGCCCAAATCCAAATCAAGCTGCAAAATGAGGGGCTGAGGATCTCAAAGCAACAGCAAATTCACAGATAACTCAGAGTAGATGCTAGGAATTCTTTCGACAAGCGCCTACATATTTTTATATATTTAATTATTTATTTTGTACCACTTTAATTGTTTGATGCCGACTTACCTGTCTGGCAGCGTGCCTGTTGCGGAACACAGGAAAGGCACGCGCATGGTACGTTTGACATAGGGGGCACTATTTTGTCTTGAACGTCTCCTGCCTGCAAGCATGCCGGAATGCGAGCATGCTGCAGATATCTGCATGTGGCGGGTGCATCACCAGAGCAGTCAAGCGGCGTTGCTGCCCAGATGCCCGGACCTTAAAGTTACAACCGCAAGTGTCATACCCCCTGCAGGGGTAATATAGCTTTTAAACCCTCCATCTACCATCGCATCCCCGTGAAAATTATTACTATAAAGGCCCCTTCCCTACACCCACAATCCCAAGGCCCTAACCCTTCCCGACATTGGTTGAAATTTAACATGTGGGCCAGGATGACTGTGTCTCAGGACTGAATCATCTTTGCGCTCGCAGGCGGCCAGGCCAAGAGGACCAACATTGGAATTGCATTGGTGTCCGACCCGCGAGTGCTGTTCCTGGACGAGCCCACCTCAGGCCTGGACTCCTACACTGCCAACGAGGTGCTCCATCTCTCACGCTCCCATGTCCTTTCCCGCTGCACCTCTTCTGTTGCATTGGAGAAGCATGTTGTCAGACTCTCCAGTGTCAGAAATGGAAGTCAGACGGGCGCCACTGCCAGCTGGATAGTGCATGTGATAGTCTCCAGTGTGAAATGGGAATTAAAACGTTGCCACTGACAGCTGGACCTTGCATGTGTCAGCTCATTGAGTGTCAATTGGATGGGGGGGAAGTGCAAAGTAGACCTGAGACACGAATTTTCAGCTTGTCGAGTGTCAGGTATGTAGCTGCCATCTGGACCATGCATGTGTCAGCTTGTGAAGTGTCAGATGGATGGGAGAGGGTTCAAATCACGGTGTAGGAGGTTGCATTAGTAGCATGCATGTGTGAAAAATGCATGCGTGCCTGGACAGGTGATGACAGTGGTGAAGGGCCTGGTCAAGAACGGCATCACCATCTGCGCAACGATTCATTCCCCCACGCCCTACTGCTTCAACCTGTTCGACACCCTCATGATCCTGCTGCGCGGCCACGTCGTCTACTTTGGCGAGAACGGTGCGAGCCCAAATCTCTCATGTTGACGCACATTCTCCCCGGTGGCAGTCAGTTACCATTTATATCCCCTCTCTTAATACCTAGAAAAAACTGCGTGGCCCATGACCGAGCCAAGCCTGTCTTTGCACCCTGCGTTTCCTACCAGTTGCTTACATGTTCAGCGGGTCAGGCTGGCAGCTTAGGGTCAATGGGATTGTGGCCCCTGACTGAAATCTTAGAACAAATCCCCTGAGATTGCCCTTAACTTTTTCCCCCCTCTAGATCCAAAGGGCGTCAGATGAGGCAACTTGGTGTGTCACATGCAAGGCAGGGATAATCAAAGACAGTCCTGGCACCTTCCTGAGGGTTGCATAGTATTCACCCATGCCTACCAGTCTTTGGAGACATGCTGGTCATCAGAAGATTATTTAGAGATCTGCATGCTGATATTATCATTACTATAATTACACGTTGTTCCTGCCAAAAGGCAATGTACGTCATGCAGACAAGCTGCAGTTCAAGGCTGCCACAATCCTAATCTTGCTGGACTCGCCGGATCCAAGCAAGATCCAATCAAGTGCGGGCATGGTGCTCAATAATCACATCGCCCCCGCATGCTGATATAAGATGTCATGTTGTGTCTTGCATGCAGGTCTGGCGGCCATCACCTACTTTGAGAATGCCTTCCCGGAGGTCATCAAGTTCGGCTCCGGCGCTGGGCATCCGGAGACGATGCACAACAAGGCTGAGTGGATCGTGGACCTGACTACCACGGTGTGACCTTGCTGACACCTGACGCATGCACGCTGCACACTTGCATGGATGCCTTTCTGGCCCAATCTATTGATTTCCTTTCTCAAAACGGGCATTGATGACGTGAGTCCTGTGACAGTCCTCAGTCTTGGCACTGTCCAGCAATTGCCTCAATGGGCTCCTTTGCTGTTGGGTAGAGTGCATCTTCGCAGAGATTTGTGCATAATGCTGCCGGCGGCCGGCCAGCTTGCGTCGTGCAAATGACTTGAATGTAACTTGGACTCATGACATGCGTGTTGAGCCTTTGGCCTGGACAGCGATCGTGGACCTCACGTGACACTTTGCCCATCATATGCCACTCAGCTTCTTGGCAGGCACTGCACTGCTCAATTGAGAAACTGCGCAAAGGTGTCTTGACAAACAGAAACGCGCATGCAGGCGGACCGAGGTGAACGGCACGAGGTATTTGCAGAGAAGTACCAGGGCAGCGATTTGAAGCGGGTCAATGCGCGCGCTCTCTCGGCGCACATGAGTGAGACCGGGGAGCTCTCCCCTGAAATGCTGCGCGAACTGGGCACCAAGGCCGAGACCGCCAACCCCTGGTACTACGGCGTATACACCCTTCTCAGGGTGCGCGCGCCAAACACTTCCCTCCCCCGGGACAGAATCTCAACCGAAACCTCAAACTCTCCAATGCCTTCCTTGCGCCTGCGTTAGGATTCTGTCTTGCCAAGTGGGGAGTGTAACAGCTACCAGACGTAGCACCCACTTGTTCAGCTGCCCTAAGCAATCTTATAATACCGTGTACGCATTCAATGGCTGGGTACATTTCCAGCCATGCTCAGTGTGCGCGCGCCAATCACCTTTGCAGCAAGTGGCTGTGTGTCATCTTGCACTAGGGCTCTGAGCCTGACCCGTGTGCACAAGCGTGCAGGGTTTAGTTTTGGGTTCTGTTTGTAATGTGCTTGTTGAGCACTTGAATGATATTTATCGCTGGCTTGCACTACTACTGCCAATCGGCATGCCTGTGTCCCTGTCAGCTGCAGCAGCAGTTGGTACAAATACAGATACTTAGCCACACTGTCACATCGCTGGATGCAGTAGATCGATATCTTGCCTGTGCCCATGCATGAACTGTATTTATGAAGCGTGCGCTGACTGTGTGGCGCTGCGTGCAGTACCGCATGGGGCGAGACATAGTGGACCTCAACTTCCTGGGCCCCCGCATCATGGACAAGTTTGTGCTCGCGCTCATCATCATGAGCCTCTACTGGAATGTAGGCCCTTCCTCCCTGACACCCAAATTTGATGAACACATCCTGATTGCCTCAATTTCATCTGTGCAACGTGTTGCTGTTCCCGAGCTGTCTTTGCGGTGCGCCGTTCAAGAAATGCATGCGGGTCATCCTAATTTCTTTCAAATATATATGAACTTCACGCCATAGTCTGCAAGCTGTGTCCCACTGCAATCAAACTGAGTGCGCAGGCATTGTCACAGCCGCATGGTTCCTCTGTCAGAAAGTTTGGTTTCTCGTTGGCTTCTAGGTGGCTTCCTGGACTGAGCAAATGCATGCCCTCTGTGCTGCGCAGGTGGGAGCAAACCAGGCGCCCTCCAATGTGAACAACATCACGGCGGTGCTCTTCCTGTGGACCATCCTGCCCGGCTATGCAGCCGCCTCCTACATGCCCACCATCGTCCTGGAGCGGCCTCTGTATGTCAGGTGCACACATCCGCTGCATGGGGTATCCAAGCACTGTGCCTCGTTCACCCCTACATTTAGAGTAGCGCGCTTCCAGCAGCGCCCATCACTTGTGTTAGGAGATGGAACTGCGATCCGGTCTTGTTAAAAAGTGCACGCAGGTCCTCTGCAACAGCGCGGTGTGCATGACATGTTTTGCTTATCAGGTTCAGACAGCATCAAAGAGGGAGTAAGCGCATTTCAGGAGTGGGGAGTGAGGCTTCATACAGTGAAGCAAGTATGGCTAACAACACCTGCGGAAACAAAAAGCCCTGCACAGATAGCATCCCAGGGCATCAGCGCAGTCAAGAAAGACTGAAGAGCTGGCATACTCATGCAACAGCTGCATGATGTCCTTGCCAAAAGAGGAGCTCTTAAAAGCTCTGCAACTGGTTGTGACTGCAGGGAGAGAAACGATGGGCTGTATCGGCCAATCACCTACCTTGTGGCCAAGATGACCGAGGAGCTGACCATCTTTTTCTTCCTCTCCCTGGTGCTCACCGTCATCGTGTTCGCTCCCTGCAACCTCGGCGGCTCCTACATCCTATTCTGGCTGGTCAACTTTATCACCACAGCCACGGGGATTGGTGAGTCGCCCTCCCGGGCACTTGCACTTTGCACACAATTATGCATGAAACCTCGTGACGCCACGCCATAATGCTTACCTTTCAGCCTAACACCTGTCTCCCTGAACCTTACTCTGCGTTGCCATTGATTTGCCACTTGTTGTGCCTGTCACTCTCAGGCATGCAGATATTTTCCACGTGCAACCTGACCTGATGTTCAGACTACTGTATTCACAGTCTGCAGCCGCTTCCAGCATGTAAACTCACTGAGCAATGATGCCTGTCCTTACACTTCTTTACACATCTGTTAATTTTAGAGATCACAAAACTGGCTTAAGGGGAGAATTCCATGCTGGCAAACATGCACCGCCGAGTAGATGTTCCTGTGCCTCATTGCAGCGCTGGGATACTTCATAGCGGCCATCTCTCCCAACATGGACATGGCAAATGCAGCGCTGCCGGCCTACGTGACGGTGCTGCTGTTCTTTGTGGGTCTGCTGCTGCGCAACCAAGACCAGCCAGTCTACTGGCGCTGGTTCTCCTACCTGGACTTCCTCAAGTATGCCTGGGGGGCCCAGATGATCAACCAGTTTGAGGGGTCCAAGGCCATGGCCCTGGACTTCCAAACGGTGCGTGCCCCTTTCCCACCCCAACCCCAGGGATTTACTACCGTAAAAACAACTGTTGTGTTTATAAATACCCGGCCAGAACCTTGTAGCAGGGGACTGGTACATCTTGATTCTATGGACCACAGGTATCGCCTGGTATTGCAGAATGGCAGGGCCTCTGAAATTTGAAGGGCACCCATTCACAATTGTTGGAATGTACGCGTGGCGTGCTTTCTTGAACACGCCAGGTCTGGCTCAGCAGAGTGACATTGTGCATGGCATAGGTCTTGCCCTCTTGAGTACACGAGTGACCAATGTGGGCAGATGAAGCTTGCGAGCGCTTGATTTCAAAATTGCATCTGGGACTGAAAATTTTTGTGGGGGCTGTGCAGGTGTTGAAGTTCTACAATCTGGAGGGGCAGAGCAAGTGGCTGAACCTGCTCTATGAAACATGCTTCCTCCTGCTCTTCCTCATCTTGGCATGGTAAGGTTTCCACTCCTCCTGATTGGGACAAATTCCGGCTGTCTGGACTGACCAGATGCCTTTGTGCTGCTGCAGACGCATGTTGTTGTAGGGAGGAAAGGCAAATGTTTGTTGCTCCCATAACCTCTTTGTGTGCGAGTTAGCTCATGTGCTTGTGTGATGTTGCGCAGGTGGGCACTTGCATACAAGCGCCACTTGAAGCGTTGATGACTTTCACAGTTGCTCGCTTTATGATGTCATCAAGTAGGCGATGATGTCAACAGCTTCTCGCTAGCTCGTTGTTAACGCAAGCGTCAAGCACAATACACACCTTTGACCAGCAGAAGGATTAGAAGTATGACGCGTCGTACGAGACAGGGAGAGTGCTATAATACGACTCGTGGATGCATTGTCATATTGCGTAGGATAGAAGACAGTACTGACTGACATCATTCTTTCATCATCAGACAGGACGCATGCCATTGGAGTAGCTCTAGGAAATCAGGGGCAGAGTTGGCAGCATGCAAGAAATGACTCTTGAACTGATAATACTCTTAGACAGTCCTTTGTGCATGTGCACAAGGGCAAGCTAAGCCAGTTCATAAGTGATTTGCGAAACCGTAGTCTTATATGCCTCGCCCAGGGGCACTCACGACAGGAACCATGATCACAGCCAATTGAATATTGCAGTCACAACCTGCCATGTACTATAAATCTGCCCCCGGTATTGGTTGCATACATGTACATGAGCGCGATCTCATTGGATCCGAAAGTACAAGTGGGCATGCCTTGCATGCACCATCATCCCGCACGTGCTCTAGCCTGCACCTTCAGTCTGACGGCAAAGGTCATGACTTGGAAATACCATCATCGTCACATTGACGATCACTCAGGAACCCCTGTCAAAAGGAGACATGCTGCAGATTATGTGCACAGCCATGATGCAAGCCGGTGAGCTTTGTACAAAAGTAGCTGTTGCGGAGCACTTGATCATACAATGTTTTACATTAAACCTGTTTAGATTGCAGGACATTTCCACACAGCCTGCAAGTCTGACTCAGTCTGGTTTGGATCAGAGCAAGAGAACCTCCAGCTGGACCTCCTCCTCATCCAGCTCATCCTTGTCAGCATCCAGCATGGAGTGCCCAAAATCGACGAACACCACATCGCCTGCGGCTGTCACTATTATGTTGGAGCTCCGCAGGTCTCCGTGAAGAACGCCGCAGCGGTGGATCCTACGCAGTACTGCCTTGGCTGCAGGCAGCACTGCCTTGGCTTCAGGCAGCAGATGCCCGTAATGACGGCCCAGGGGCCTGCCAGCACATCACAGTGAACATTCCATGAATTTAAGAAATATCTGGGAGAGCATTTTCAGTTTGGAATTCTTCAAAATCAGGATAGCACGCCAGCAGGGCAGCATTGATTGAAAATCCTATCCTTTGTCGAGAACAATTGTACTTGTTGCAAGTGTTCTACGAACGTTTTGTGATCAGTTGCTTTGCACAGATACAGAGACGCATGCGCACCAGCCATCAATGAACTCGGTCGCAACGATCACGGCAGTGCCTTCCAACCCGATGCCCGCGGCAAGCACCTGCGGCACACCGTTGCCATGCATCGGCTCCAGCCGCTGCAGAGCAGCCACCTCTGTTTTCAGCATGCGTGCCTCTGGAGCGTGGAGGTTGGCCAGCTTCACTGCCGCCTCCTGTCCCGACGGCATCCTGCAGCGAGACATTTCAAGCTGATGTGCGGAGTCCTACCTAATGCCAAAATAGAGCTGGCTGACTGAAGGGTGAAGACAAATGCAGTCAAATCCTGACTTTTTCGGCAAAATGCAACTGTACTGACCTGACATGAATTTGTCTCATTGCAATGGACAGAGAGGTGAACAGACCCCGCGTAGAAGACCAAGCCAGTTGATCCATATCCCAGATTCGCGCGGATGCAGTCCAGGTTGAAAGCTGCAGCCGAGCCCAGCTTCCCCGGTGGTTGCCCCAATCGGCGTGCCCTGATGCCAGCTGCTGCCGCATGCTTGCTGCTCTTGCTATCTGCGGCATCCTCGTCTGCCCAGGGGGCTCTGTGCTTTTGCTTGCCGCGCTGCTCTGGCGAGCTACTTCTGTCCCTTTTCCTGCTGCGCTGCTCTGAAGGGCCGCCCTGACTGGCCTCTTTGCTTTGCTCACTTTCACCACCACCTCCATCTGCACTCTCATAATTCTCCTCGCCTGCATCCACATTTCCCCCACTGCCAGGGTTCCTGTCGTGAGTGTCCTCCTCCCCGTCTGACCCCTGTTCCCCAGCCCACTCTACGCCAGATGGGAGGTTCTCCACGGGTGTCCAGGGGTTGTGCTTCTCCTCCTCAATGCTTCGGACGCTCACACAGAGAACCGCCTGCGCCAACATGTGAAACACATCTGTCAAGATTATAAGCAAACCAAAAATGTGGCGGTGCATGTTTGGTTTGCTTATCACAAGGAGTCTTGCATGCCTCGAACCTGTATGATGGTGGGTGCGCCGTTGGACCAGATCAGAGGAGGCCCAATCTGCATGTGGTTGGGAGATGGGAAGATGAGGATCCATGTCCATGTGTAGATTGTGACCACCATGTACTTCAGTCCATGGCGCGCAGCATATCGTGTTGCCTGCACATAAAAGTGGGAAATCGCAACAATAGGTATGGGGTTTGGCTGGAGTAGACCCCGCCTTCCAATCAACACTGCACTATTTTCCTGAAGACCAGGCAATAATGCAGACCTCCACCTGAGATAGCAAGCCGACCACGTTCCTCCACAGCGTCTTCTCACCCTTCTTTGGGGGATTGTTCCAAACTTTCACAATGTCAGGAGGCAGCGAGTATTCGTCTGAACACCCCATTCGCTCCCTGTAGACAAGACCACAAATATGAATGCAACTGACTGCAGTGACAGCAAGTTATAGAAATAGTTCCTGACATGCACTGTCTTTGCCATTTCTCTTTGGGCCCAAGTGAACTCACGGGACTTTTGCCTCAAGTCCACAACGGGTGGCATGGTCTCCTGCTGGCTCCTTCAGCCCCGCATGCATTTTCATATCTGCTTTCCGTTTCGCAGTCTCCTTGGCTGATGGAAATGATGCCTTGCCGCTCCTGATCTCCTCCAGCTCCTCCTATGACATCACAGACACCTGCTTCCATGGTGGATGAAAAAAACATATAGCATGTCTGCACATGAAGTGGAACAACAGGAGCAGTCCTGCTCCAACGCAGTCCTTGCTTCCACAGACAAAGCTCAAAGAGCACAAAGGTGGCATGGAAGGCGCAATACCTTTGTAGGCAGAACAGGCGTTTCACTTGTGTCCACTTGCCACACCGCCGTCTTCCCGTAGGCATATTTCAATGCCTGGTTCACTGTATGCCCGACATTGTGCATCCAGAGTTGTACTATGTTTGCTTCTATGCCAGACCCCTGACAAACCACGAAACAAACATTCGTCTCAGATCCACAGCTTTCACTATTTGCACACCACACACGATTGCAGACTTGCATGGTGCTTTACAGAGCACATTGGGACTCAGATGACTTTTTTTCAAAGATGATGCCTGATAAAGGAGTTTGACACTACTGCCAATATGCTAGCAGGCATACCGATTGGGTAATAAATTGAGCTTCCTGAAGCTTGTGTTCTGACGTGTCCAGCTTGTCTGCAAATTTGCTCAAGATCGCGAGGCAGTCTGGCCAGTAGTCAACTGAATCAGGATGCACTGCCTACTTTTTTCCTCTCCTGTTTCTCGCTCCCCGACGTCTGCTTGCAAGTAGGCGTGGAATGATCTGCTGGGAGAACTGCTTTAAGTTGAGCAATCTCGACCTGCCTGGTAGTGGATCTGCAAACAAAGCAGGGAAAACTTAGAAAACAGAACAAAACAAGACACATACTCTCTTGAGCATGAATGTGCATATGGCACCTGTGATTCTTCGCGCTATGTGAGGGTCATCTTTGGTGCCAGCTCCTTTCAGCAGATGTTTCTGGCTCTCATATCCCGCTGCAGCTGCTTGCACAACCTTCCATCCTTTCAAAGAGTCAAATTCCAGACTAGCACCACCTGTCTTTTTGAAGATAGAGCCAGAAGTGACTGTGGGCTCATCAAAGGTGTGCAAATAGATTTGACCATCAGGGCCAACGTCTTTACGATTTTTAAGTCTTCGGCACTCTCAGCCATTCTCACAGTGTTCGGTGCATAAGACTATAGCATATCAAACCATGGCACCACGAACGAACGAACCTGCTTCAAAGCTTGGGTTTCCCAATGGAAGCTGCCTGAGAGCTGACCGGTGGCATGCATATGATGCATCTGGACAACGGCGTTGGAATTTAACGGGCATTCCTGCTACTCCTTGCCGTTCACTTACTTGTCACGTAATGTCCATCACATTGCCAGTCTGAGAAAGAAAGAAATTAATAATAAGATCTGTACTGGTGCGTGCAATACAACACCAAAATGTGCAGGACTTCTATGCACATCATCCCACGAAATAGTAGGCAGTCCATATAATCACGGAGAATTTGCCTTTGATTTCATGGTAAGCAATTGGGTGATTTCCATATTTCAATGTCCGCTCTTTGCTTAATTGAAATTTGTCGACTCAACCTTCAATGCCTCACAGGCAGGCGCATGTGTATTTCCAGAATTAGCGTATCTGCCTAGCCACGATACCAGTACTGTTCCAAAGAATTTCTTCGGGTTGGGTGTCAGCAATCCCGAAGGTATGCCTTAATCAAGTTTTAGCAATGCCCAACCGTCAAGGCCATCAGCATACTGACAAAAGTGTCCGTAGGGAGGGAGCCCCACAGTAACACTCCCAAAGCAAAGCTATCGTCCAATAAATTCCCAGAGAGCATTAGGAGACTCGGTAAAGCGACATCAGCTGCTCTGAATGTCCCTCCATGGTGAGCTTTGGGCGGATGGATGAATTATGACAAGTTCCAAGTTCAATTCAACGGTCGTGTATAATTGCCGTTCCACGCGAACCTGCACAGGTTGCAAGAACGACTAGGCATCCTGGCTTCTCAAAGTGCCCCAGCCAGCACACCCGTGGCCTGGCACAGACAGACAGACCGCCTGGCTGTGAGCGATGGCGCTGACAGGGTGCACATAGGTGAGGCGAGCGCAGTAGCTTCCACGAGCGGACGAGCTGCCTCCCCTGCCGCCCTCCCTGCCAAGCTGGCCCTCTACCATGACTTCCAGCACCAGGTACCTCATACTGATTGATGTCATGTCCCAATAACATTGCAGAAGCCCCCACATCATCATGTCATCTCTTCATGGCAGCATGCAATTAAGCCTGCTGCATGAACGAATCCTGCCACATCTAGTACCTGTCAAAGGCAAGGTGTGTCTGCAGGCAAGCTGCAGGTAAAGGCTGCCGCACATCCTACTCCTTGATGGACTAGCCAGATCCAAGCAAGACCCAATCAGCTGTGGGCATGGTGCTCAACATCTGTTCCGCACCCCGCCAGCCCAAGGGCGCATTTGCATGTTGAGAGCTCACACATGCATAATTCTCTGCAGCACATGAGGCCCGCGGTGTGGGCGTGCGCAGGTGACAGCACTGGCATGGAGGCCGCTCAGCAGCAATACTCTGGCGGTGGGGTGTCGGCGGGGGGTGTGCCTGTGGAGCCTGGGAAAGTGCCCAGCTGGGGGCGCGCCTGCCTGCAGAGCCACGGTGGCTGGCAGCAGCACATCTGCTTGGCTCACCTTCCTGCGGACTCGGGGCCAGGGTGAGCCGCTGCCACCCGCTTGATACCAATGATCGCCCTGTGTGACTCGCAAGATGATGCAGGCTAGTTTTGCATCTTGGTCATAAAGTGACCTGGAATTTGCAAGCTGGCTATGAGAGCAAGCGAGTCAGGATGGAGGTTTTCTTCATCCTATGACCTGCATCCATTGTCCGCAAGCGTTCCTGGTGGCCCTGCTCATATTGTTGATTTCAACAACACATGAATGGGTGTAAGCGCCAAGCAAAGCACTTGAAGGTGCACTGTTGGCCTGGCAGGATCGGTGACAACGCTGGCGTGGAGCCCAAATGGTCAGCTGCTGGCGGCGGCATCTCAGGATGCACCGGGCTTTGTCACCTTCGATGTGACGATGGGCACTCAGACGGCTGTTCAGGCCGGTGAGATCCTGCCACATTTAGTGCCATTGACCACATCTGGGAAACACAATCAACCGGCCTTTCTTTTCAGGCTTTCCAACAGCCTACTTAGTTCAGTGCTCTCTTGTTCTCATTTAAGTTTTGGCCAAGCATGCGAGTGATTTCCATGGCCGCTTTGCTGTCTCCAAATACACCAATGCAGCTTTATTCGCTGCTGTGGAAAGTGTGATACAAATCAGTGTGACAAATGTCCCGACACTTGGATTTTAATTGTAGGGCTGGCGGCAGTGTCGCTGCTGGAGTGGTCGCCGGACGGCTGCTACTTGCTGGCGGGCAGCGCAGATGGCAGCTTCCGCATCTGGGAGACCCAGAAGTGGACCAGCGCTGCCTGGAGCACACAGGCACGTCAAACCCATCTATTATGTTTCCCTCCTGCCTTTGTGTCACCCCTTCCCGACCTCGACACAAGCAAGCAGACTGCGTCGCATCAGCTGTGCATGAAAGAACTCAATTCAAGGTCTGACCCCCTGAGGACCTGGCAAAGCAGTTCTGCCAGCTAGAAAATTTCCTGTCCTCCACTGGGAGAGCTGCAATCCCAGGGTGAGGTATCTTCGGCATTGCTCAACCTTTGTGGGATTTATATTCGCAGGGGAATGCTCAGCCGCTGGCGGGAGCGGCCTGGGCGCCGGACGGTCGAGCGGTGGTGGTGGCACACCGGGGGGCCTGCCAGCTGGCGGCGCTGTACATGACTAAGCCGGCGCCAGTTCTGGATGCGCAGCTGTTCCCTCTACCGCTGCCCTGCCCTGCACCAGGTGCACACGGGAAATATGTTTCCTGTCTGTTGTGTACCTAGCATGTCACACAGCTGGCCAAGAGCACAGGGATCGGGCTTTCTGGCCATGCCTGGCCGTATTCTTCCTCTTCCTCTTGACTCCTTGACAATGCTATAAAATTACGCTTCGTCAAAGGAGACTGCCTGCCAGAGGCCAGAATATCTCTTGGGTGAAATCCTTTTTGGTGTGGTCAAGGAGCTGGGGAGCGGAATGCATACAGCCAGTCACGATGTGCTTGTCGGAAGTTGGCGCTGCTGCCTCTTGCGAAGAGCAGCGAAGTGGCATGAAGGCAGCTATTGGTCTGCCTGGAGTGCAAAGACACTGCCGCTCATTTCTGGCAGAAGCTGCGGCGGAGCTCCACGGCCTAGAATGCATGGTTCCAATCAAGCTGTGGATGTTAGTTCTGCAGTTTCCAGGGCGCTGCGTGTTGAACCGCAGGGGATGAGGCGGGCCCCCGAGTGGCAGCCTTTGCATGGGACGCAGAAGGGGAGAGGCTGGCCGTAGCTCTGGAGCCCTCTGAACAGGGCGCTGCCGGGCGCATTGCCATCTTCGCCACATCCTATAAACCCATCTTGGCCATGCGGCTGCTGGGTTTTGTTGCAGAAAACCCCCGAGAGCCAAAAGCAGCTGCTCCCAGTGGTCCGCTCCACTCTTGGCTGTATATTTGGTGCTGTTGGGCCGGTCTCGTGAAGCTTGGCAGTGGATTGCACACCGAAGAGCTGTCCTTTCTTGATCAGTATGCGGGGCAAATTGCTCTGGGAAAGTCAGTCAATATTGATGGAGAAGCCCTTGAGCAGCTGAGTGCTGCCATTTGACATGGTTTCAGGCGGGAGTAGGGGGTGGGAGTTGTTCGGTTTATTGAGATGTGGTGCTGTGGCGCGCAGAAAGTGGGCATGGCAATGGAGCAGAGCAAGAGCGTGCATCGTCGGATGTCCTTGAAGAAAGACCGGTGCTTGCATTTCATAAGGGTTCCCTGCTTGCTCTTCAGCGAGGCTCGGGAACCCCCACATCAATATATGCATGCTCCCAATACCTGCCATGACAGAAGTGCACTGCCAGCGAGGACAGGTACCCAGTGCATGCACGTGTGAATAGTTAATACTTGGGCACCCGGGATGCGCATCTGTCCTTTGGGAATTGTGACTAGGAAGTGGTCAACACCCAAAATGTAAGCTGTTGCTGACATCCTCATGCTGCTGATGGAATCGTACAATTGTATGGTCTGAAATAGAAGATGTCCATCACCTTGCCAATTGACTTTATGACCATCATGTCCTCATTGCATGCCCTTGAACCGCCTGTCAACAATGGTCGCATTATGTTGCAATGCAAGGGCATAAAACATTGTAATGTCTCAGCTCAATCTCATGACATTTGCCGCTCCAGATTTGCCATAATCAAACCAGGTCATGATCATCAGAAGAATGTCTGCTCTGTGAGCGTCACTGCCTCGTAGAACTTGGGCTGTGGGGGCCCCATCAACATTTCCTTTGTCTTGGGTGCTGCAGAGCCCACAGGCTGCAGGTGCACACCGCATCAAGTCTCAATCTTCTCCCACTAATGTTAAGCACATGCACAGCACTATCAATCAGCAAAGACAAGCAGAACATGTCGCCGGATTGCTCATGAAAAAAAAATTGGAGAACATGCCTTTCCCTCGTCCCCGCCCCCACCATGCGCCTGTGCAAATTTCTGGCTCTCCCTCCAGTTTTGAAAGTCTTGCCGCGTCGCCCAGACACTCTCACTGATGTACTCCCCTGAAGCCAGGAAGACAAAAAAGGGTCACCTGATGCGATGTACCGGTATACGGCCCTGGCATGAAGCAGATTGAGTCGAGTACAAGCTTGCAGCCGCTCTTTGTGGAGATTTTTGCGCACCCTCTTCGTCTCCTTTCAACAGGGCGAATCGAATGAATCCTGGGGTTTCCAACAAGGTGCTCTTACGGTTCTTCCAGACATCCTCGAAGTCTGTGCAGCTCTCTGGTTTCACCTGTACTAAACGCCTTGTTGTAAAAGGTACTGCCCTATCAAGTAGCCATAACAACAGACGAATCTGCAGAAGATTTTTAAAATACGGGATGAGAATACCTTGAAGTTGTTCATGGCCACGAAAGATAGGCTTTTCTGGACCTGATCCTGGCATACTCAGAAAGATCAGAAGGTCTTCGTTGTGAATAGAAGCACCGAAAAGAACAAAGATCTCTGCAGAAAGTTTGAGCAATAATAAAATCACTGGTACATCTATTTGGACTAGATATGGAGCCAATCTGCAAGGTGATCTGCAGTCCGGCATGTCTCTCTGCTTTGTAGGCTTGCCGAAAGTCCATGCATGTCTTGCATAGCTGGGATCTGCAATCACCTCGGGCAAAGAAGCATTCAATCTTAGTCTCTGCATGCGTGCGCATCGACCTCCACAAAGGCCATTCTTCCTGATGGCTGTCGTGAAAGGCAATTGGCACCTCAAGGGTTTCTGCGGTGCGATCGCCCCAGAAATCATCCCGAAGAATCAAATCAGCTTTTCAACTACTATGCCTGATGCACAAGAGTGCAAAGAATAATTGTGCAAGGCCCAGGCGACCCACCTTGAAGCCCAGCTTGGGAAGGAACGCCATGGTAGACGAGGAGAGCCATGCATGCCCAAAATTGTCTCAGGGTTGGTCTATGTATGTGCAGCCATCGCCAAGCAATAGATGGGGCCACTGGCTGAAGATGTTCCTTGCAATCAACAGAGCAAGGCTTCAAATGTGCATGCGCTTCATTTTGTAAGCAGGAAAAGATGGGCCCCGAATGAGCTCGAGGCCTACTAGGCTCACATGAGCCACCGGTGCACCCCTGGCTTGGGATGTTCTGACCTGGTATTGCTATTGGACTTTTGTACAACACATTGGCAACTGCAACTTGCATTACAGTGCTAAAGGACAAGGCTCTCCATGCACAGCAGCCCAAACTTATTTGCAAACTCTTCTTTTCCGGCTATTGAATTGAAATCTGTCATGATCAATCAAATGGTATTAAATCAAGGCTTAAGCTTGCATTACTGTTTGTTCAAATCGTCAGTGAAGACATTGAGCAATGTTCAAGCAGTCATGGTGCTCAAGCCTCACAGCTCCACTGCGTTGATTCTAAACCACTTGGCCCACAACCTTTGCGGTGTGCATCATGTCCAACTGCACATGTTCAGGATCTCCTTGTCATCCATGTCCTTCCCTAGAGCATGCACAGCGGCCGGCAGCATTGATCACTCCTTGCAGTGGCCTTTGTCAGATTGTGCGCCATGACATTGCTATGCGCACGTGCAGCTGCCTACACGATGACAAAGCTGACGAAGCAAATGTCACGGATGATACCGATGCCGAAGTCGTAGCCGAAGGCCTGCCCGATCTGGATTCCATAGCGCAGCCCAAAGTCCGGCACCTGGCTCGGTTGGACTGCAGCACAGTAAACACCACACAACATCAGCTGACATCCAAGAATGCATCACACTACGGCACCACCCAATTTGCTGCAGTACCCCCTGCTGCAAGCATGCGAACTCACATACCACATGAGCATCACATGCTACGATTTGCAGTACTGCCTCATGGAACAACACACTGGAGCCTTCCATATTGTTGACTGCTCATTCCCCTGACAGTTTTTACGAGCGGCATGGATCTCGCAACAAGCAGAAAAGAGGATACAATGTGCGACGGCTTGGGGCGAAAGCTTGGCGACATTAATCGTCCTGCATTACCAGTGATGGTATCTTGCTTACGTTCTGTCTCTTAGTGTTGAAGTGTCTTAGTGGTGAACTTTTGCTAGAGCTCCACCTGTCTTGCATGCATCCTGTAATAGGGTGTCCCATCTAGATGCCATCTGCTCATGACCAAAGGAATACAGCATCCTCTGCACGAGGCAGGGGTGGTATGAAAGGGGGATCAAAGCACGCACAGGTGGGTAGCCAGAGGAGGAAGCCGTCGGCGGTGGGATCGATGCGGGCGCCGTGGGGCAGGATGGTGGGCAGGTCGAGGGTGTGCTCCAGCACCTGCGCCAGGTCCTGGAACTCCGGCAGCAGCCACGCCGCCGCGTTGGGGATTACGATGCCCACCTTGGGGAAACTCCCAAAGTAGCGGTCTGCGCAACAACAGGACTCTCCATCAGCATGACTACCTAGCATGACCCTGATCAGGGTCCAGCCCAGGGGCTGGAGCCTCCGGGTTCTATCTGACTTCCTGAATCTGGCAGGAGTCCTGAGGGACCAGTTAAAACGACTGCTGCCCGGATATTGCACCCAAAGTAGCGATCTTCATTATGGCACCATTACGCGCCGTTCCTCGAGTGCTCCGCCCACAGTCTGGTGCCGCTGTGATGCAGCCTTGCGAGAGCCAGAGTTGAGGCCTGTTCACACCTGACAGGCTGCCACCATCGCACCACACCAGCAAGAGCAGCATGCATTTCCTAGACGATGTTGTGATTGTGAGTGCTTGCAGCGCTACGCCACTCTCCTCAGAAATCCAACATGCTGCAATATTATTATGCCAGACAAGAGGACTCATCGCAGACTGCAGGAATCTGCTGGCATGCCCGTGCTCTGAAGACAGACAGCCGAGGGCTGCAGGACTGGAGGGAACGGCATGCGACTAGCGCCAACAAGATGGTAATCTCACCGATGCAGAAGTTGAATCCTGTTCCGAAGAAGGGCGTGGCAATCCTCACACCCACAACCGCACCGACGTAGTCACCCGTGATCACCTCACCGTCCAAAGCGCTCGTGCCCTGCATACCACTGCATGCCTCAGCGGCAGTTACTTATGATTTGGCAGAACTGTTGGGAGATGATACATTTTGATGCAGCCGCTCTGACGTTTGACTTGTTGAAAGATCCCTCCCATGTGTTCTACCCCAGGAAACAGGGTTCCTGATGCAAGACCATCTACCAAGCCAGGACTGTGTCCCATCCCCGTCTTCCAAGTCACATGTGCTATACCATTCTGAGGGGCCCGACATTCGACAGAGAGAAACTGAGAAGCTCTACCTGCACCGCATTGAGCGGCTGTCCGGCGGCTGTGGTTGTGCGCGTCTTGGCCGCGTCGGCATTGCTCTTTGAGCCGGATGCCGAGCCGCTGGGAGCGGCCAGCGCCTTCTGCGACCCTGTCGCCAGCTGCGGCTTGATCGCTAGACCCTGCGCGCATTCCCCCAGTAGGATCAGCATAGGGGTTGGCAATACAATTTGACGCATTGTGACCGCGATCCTGTTGCCGGCTTGAGCTTGATCAACAGGCTCTTTGCACATGCGAGTATAAATAGCATTACGTGTAGAGTCAAGCGCAGCATGAAGAATTTGCTCTAAGATTGGCCGGTATGAAGGCAATTTGCAGGGTGTGTTCAGTTATGCTGCAGGCCAATTTGAGAGGCACGAGGAATTCTGCATAATGCTCAGCAAGGGGGACCCCTGAAGTGTGTTTGCTTGCTTCCAAGGCACCTCCGGCTAATACTACACATCTGTACGACTATGCTCAGCATGGGAGACCCCTGGGAAGAGCATGCGAGTGTCTGCTTGCTTCCCAAGCTCTTCCAGCTGACACTACATGTCTGAGGAAGGTAGCTGGAATGAGGAGCGCACATTTGGTGCTGTGTAGGTGGGCGCGTCGCTGTTGACCTGGTTCACGGTCCTGGCAGCCATGTCTGTCGGATTCACCTTCACCTGCGCTTCCAACAGGCACCCTCTCGGCCCTCAACCTCTTACTTCCTGCGCTGCATTATCTATTCCCAGCCCTTCCAGTTGCCAGGCTAAGCTCGCGCAACCAAAAAACTTGCACATCCTGCAACGATGGTTCTATTCATCTTGCCAAGGACTCCAGGCTCAGCACACAGCTTGTCGACAGGTACAAGTGCTTGTTTCGTTGTTGAGTGACCATGCAAGCTGTGGGCTGGTGAGCATGCATACTGTAGATTTGCAGTCCTTCAGCATTACTAGGGGCGCCAAGGGATGCTCTACAAAGTGCCAGGTCTCCAGTGTCTACAATTAGGTGCTCCGTAAAATGCTCTACAAAGTGCCTGCTCTTCAGCGCTTACACTTAGTGCTCTGTAAAGTGCAGCATGTGTGCGCACCTCGGACAACTGGCCGCTGCTGTCGAGCTGCACGTTTGCACCGACGACCTTGGTGACATCAGCGGCGATGAGCCGCTGCGCGTTGACATTGTTGGCGGCCTGCACGGACGCCAGCTGGCTGGCCGACAGCTTCTTGGTGTTGACCGAGTTTCCCGCCGGCAGCAGCCCCTTGTCAGTGTTCTGATTCCCTGCCACCACGCTGTACTGGCCAGTCTGGGTGGTCTCCTGCAGTGCAACAGAAGTGCCACTTTATGCACAGGTTCATATGAGCAGCTCAAGTGGGATCCAAGTCCAAGTGTGCAGGTGGCTGCCTCAGCGTTCATACACTCTGAGGTTAGTACACCCCTCAAATCAGTGTGAGTATTCTAGTCTGTGCACCTGTGCTTGCATCCGAAGAGGGAAGCATGTGTCTCAGACTGCACTGTATGAAAGTTCAATATGGAGGGGAATTTCTGAGACACAAAATTGTGCACACGGCTCTGCAACATACAGCACACGAAAACCTTGAAAGAAGTCAACAAGACGAAGCTGAGGGCGACTGCTGCCTTACCGGGGTGGCCTGTGCGGCCGCTAGGGCGTCCTGTGCTGCAACCTGGTTGCTGTTCTTCTTGGCTGCAAGGCTGACAATGCCCTCTGGTAGGGGGCCACTTGCTGCCAAGCCAGGTGCCAGAGCAGGGTTTATGGGCAATACTGGTTCTTGCGCTCCTGCTGGTGCGAGCAGCAATCCCTGGGCTGCAAGGGGGGCTGTAGCTAGCAATAGGCTTCGGGATGCTGAGCATGAAGAAAGGCACAGCACGAGCAGTGACAGCACTGCTGGTAGCCTGGCTGCCATTGCAGGCGCTCGCATGATGACTAGAGCCTGCTCGGCCCTGCTATCAGTTCGCTGTGCCACTTGAATTGCTCTGCCTGGGATCTTCTCTCTAGATTCCTTTGCCTGTCACGTTTGGCTCCCTCCTTCTTGCCCCAGCTCTGTCAAGCCCACACGAACACATTTTTACGGATTTTATACCATTAAATGTCGTAGCCAAGGTTCAGAGGACCTCTGCACGCTAGGGAACCCTGCTAGGTGTCTAGTATAGAACAAAATGCCTGTTTCAGTAAACCTGCTGCAATTGCCGTTATAGACGCAAAATCATTCTTTTGACAGCTTATAACCCACTTATATTGATAGAGAAAATCTTTGAAGGAGACAACGTGTTCAATTCACCACTGTGCCACCTTTTGTTAGTGACAACCCTTGACAAAGTCCATGCCGGAGTGCCTCCGAAAGGGCCGGCCACGCTAGTTTTGTCGCCTTTCCCTGGCTACATGATAAGAAGAGACAGCGACCACTTTCTCCTAGGTTCCACCAAAAATGCAGTCCCACCTGTTTACGATCCTCCGCCCGTGGCCGTTGGTCCTTCCTTGCTCGTCTTTCGTGGCCGTTCCGGAACTCACTAACGAGCACTCTAAACCAAGAATGGTTACGTTCTCGCTGGCAAATTGTTGAACACTCGGTTTCGGATAGCAGGACGTGATAGCGTCCTTCAGAGCGAAATTTGCACTCTGCGTCCCGTAGGATATTGGAGCCTGCCACTCTGACAGATTAGGCAACCTGACCCCTGCCTCACCAGCACGATTGGGGATGAACTGACCGCCTGTATGCAATTCTCAAAGTGAACTTCCAAGCAATTCTGTGTGTAGCATAGATCCAAAATTCACGACTGCTGGGTGGGGAGCGCGCTTCAGCTGACAAAGGCGCTAACTAAGGTGGCCTGTCAGGTGACCTCCGAGGTCAGTATGAGTCATACTCTGCCTGTGGATGTGGGTCGGAGTCTGAATGCATCATACGAATCTATCCTGGAAAGGCTTGCTGGAGAGATAGTGGCCCTCCGTTGGAGCACGGCCTTGCCATTTGCCAGGCACATAATAATGAGCCTATAATAATGAGTCGGCTGCATGCAGGCATATGCATATGCCATCAGTGAGCTCCGAGCTATCTCCGAGAGTAGCCACGGCAGGATGAGTCACCAGCTGGCTGCAGCTGCACTTGTCAGTCTCTATCAACATCCAGTATCATTCGCAGCATCTGCATGATCATTGCACATGGCAGCATTCAATGTTGCTGAAGAAACGGTACACATGGTGAGGCAGTCCGAAATCCAATGAAAGCTCAAAATTCAGCACAAGACAAGTCACCAAAAATGAAATGCTTCACTCTAGACAAGCGACAGCAAGCCAGCTCGTCGTAGAGAATTCCCAGCCCATGCCCAGGCGTGAATCTGTATTTGCCTTATAAGCTTAGGCCTTACTCTCGCGCAATCTTGGCGACAAGATACTTAGTTGCACGTCTAAGGAGCCATGCAGCGGCAGCAGTGACAGTGATCACATGGCAGGCAATGAGAAGGAATGGCACTGGGTTGTCAGCCTTGAACCAGGTCGAGGGCGGAAACCAGTGGAAAGTCTCACAGATGACCTGCACACGCACACATGCAGGCTCTTGGAACAGTGCATCTGAGACAAGTAGACCCGTGGAATGCCCACACCTGTTCCAGAGCACATTATGCATGTTATTACTGCCAGGAACAAGGTGCCTCTGCATATAAAGTACAGGAAGCTGCCACAAAATTAACCTTCACTTTGACGGACTCGCCAGATCCAACCAAAACCAAGTGAATGGCGGGCACCATGATGGAGCTCAGATATACATCATTCCAGAGCGGATAAGTGTGAAATGAAGGGCCCTACCAAAGGGTGGAGCAGGTACATCTCATAGGAGATCTCTGCCAGCCTGGCAAACAGCCAGTGTGAGAGCAGCTTGGCTAGAAGTGCAGGCGGGCCGGGGAGATGAGTGGTGGTGAGGAGTAGGGTCAGCGCCGGCAGCAGGGGGAGAAGAAAACCCTGGCCCAGGGTGAATGCTGCGAAGAAGATGACGGGGTCCGCCAAGGGATGGTTTCGGTCTTGCTCTGGGCCGATCCTGTCCAGTCTGCAAGCCAGGAGAACTCCGCAGGCCAGCAACGCCCATGCTATGCTCAGCCAGACGCGGTACCTGTGCAAACAGAAGTGACAAACAATAAACAAGACTCCCTTCTCTCCTCCTGAATTTCAGGACAGGGTCTGGTCTGCTGTCCCTGTTTCTGAAATCAGTACCTGGATACATGGAATGCTGCAAAGGGCAGTGCTGGTATGAAAGGACCACATACCACATCAAGACCACCACAAAAAGCAAGAAGTGATCAAGTTCCAGCCACAGTAGCTCGAATGAAAATCTACAAAATTCTGCCTGCCTATTGCAATGGCAGAGGACCTGCTAGGGACTGTTCAGCAGGGCAAGCATGCGCTTACTTGATGATGAGTCGGCGGCAGGCGTCGCTCATGACAGCCAGAGCAGCCAGAACCCCGAGGCACAGCGGCGACAGGGAAGCCCCAAGGCTGAGGAAGCTCTTGTGCGCCAGGAAGTGAGTCATGCGCGCGGAGACCATGTCATAGGGCCGGAAGAACGGCAGCGGCATGTAGCGCCACAGCGGCGCTGATGTCAGCAGGGTCCGCCGGTACAGCATCACGCATGCAACCACCGTAGCCGACGCCACTGCCACACCCTTCCTGAGGGACAGTATATTGAACTTCATGTCAGCCAGTCAGTCAATTACATATCTTCCACCAGGCTGCCCGAGTCCTGACAGAGATCATTATCGAGCTGAGCTGCAATTTGCTTGCGCATGATTCACACTACAAAAAAGTCTGTCTTGCCACTAATAGTATGCCACATATAATCCAGGTCTAGACAATATATTCAGAGCATCAGCTCACAGCAGATAACACATGATGCAATAAATGGCATTCCTCTCCAAATCCAACCGAGTTTGTGCACCATCATGGTTGCCATCTCAATGTGAATCTCTGCTGCTTTTGTGTGGACAGTCAAGGACAAGTGGGCATGCATGTCAAGCAGGGCAAGGCATGCAGCTTCAAGAATGTACCTGAAGCCCCTCTTGCGGGGCTGGAGCAGCAGTAGGCAGAGAGGGAACAGCAGGTAGAACTGCATCTGCACTGCCAGCGTCCAGCTGATGCTGTAGCAGCCCCCGCTGGCCAGCTGATTGTTCTGGAACACGAAATTTGCCAGTGCCTTCCTACTCGTGCAGACGTTTGCATCAAATGTCGCGCCCGCATCAAAGAAAGCTCTCCTACACGACACATGTCACACATTCTGAAGGGCTTGTAATGATTATTGAGAGTTCAATATAATATCAAATGCCGGAGCTCGTGCTGTGAAGAGGCTCTTTGTGAGTTCTAGGCGCATGCAGGATATCGAGCTCACCAGGCCTCTTCTCGCACAAGGTGGCTGCTCATAGGAAGCACAATAAGGTGCAGGAAGATCAAGATGGCATAGTATGCTGGCACAATGCGCAGCAGGCGTCTCTTGTAGTACCTGCGATGCGGACAATGCAGTATTTTCCAAGCTGCTGCATAGCATGCTGCAGGCTCCAGAGTATCACAGCATAAAACCTCTGCTTCAAAGATTGAGAAGAGTTTTAATTTCACATGCTGCACAGGCTGTAACGTACCCCTTCACAGTTGCAGTGGAAGTCTGTGCCTTCTCCAATGCTGGTATCAGAGACAGGGCTGCCAGAAACCTGTGGACAGCAAATTGTCGGACATGCATGCTCTCAAGAACGTACCAACGTATTGCTTTGCCTTTGCACATCAGATGATTGGGAAGACTATGCTCACCCTGTGAGGACAAAGAAGGTGTAGGCAGGCAGTTCTGGCTGCAGCACAAGGCCCATCCAGGTCTGAGAAGCATAGGCTGTGTGCAGGGCTGGCTTGTTCACAGCCTCAAGGCTTACTGCCCACCTGCGCATATCAGTGAATGCTGCTGGCATCAGCATGAATAAGCATGCTTGCATATCAGTGCATGCTGCTGGCAACAGCATGAATAAGCATGCTTGTGGGAAGAAGGCATCTCAATGGTGCCAGGCACTCTGACAATTTCTGTCTACACACACGGAAGGAGGATATTTGGCCATAGGCAGGTTTTGGCAGCTCACATGATGCTGCACATGATGGCTGCAAAACAGGCCAGCAGCCTGAGGCCTGCTGTTGCTGCCAGGCTGACTGTCTGGTGTGGCAAAGTGCCAGCACAGGTGCCGATGGCTTCTGTTGTGGCCATTTCAGCTGTTCTTTGGACAGCCTGCCCTTTACAATGGCAATTTTCCTTGCTGGAATGATGCACGCAGACGTGCTGAAGGTCGCCTGGGACTGCCTTTGATCAGAAGCCTGCAGAAGAACTGCTGATGTATACGTCCTCGGATTTTCTGCTAGGACTACCGTATATCATTCACGAGCACAAGCGATCATTTCCGTGACAGCACACGCAGGTCTGCACGCTGCAGAACACAAGCTTAAGTCATTCTGCTTCTCATTGTGGGGCGTCCAGGAGGCAAGACAAGTTCCCTGAGAAGAGTTGATTGTGACGATCACACTGATGATCTGGCCTCTGTGAAAAAGATCGAAGTCGAGCTTGTATTTTTGTGTCGTCGGTGTCTGTGCATGCAGGGCACCAGGGGTGACAAATTATATAATTTGTAGACATTATACATTATATAATGTCTAATCATCAGGCCAAGTGGACATCACAACCTGCTTCAAGTTTCATTATATTGTATTACATTCTCCCTTCTCTTAAAATATAAGGGATACAAGGGACTTGTGAAATGCTATATTCTTTCACATGGCTGGGTGGTGTGACACACCTAGTGTCACAGACTGTCTGCCAACCCGGTACTGTCAAACCATAGAAGCATGTCAGGCAGGTTACACTGCAATGACATCACACATATCGCACTGTGGCACTAACTTGAGCCCAATATCTGCTCATCTGCCTTCTGTAGCAACTCTGGTGGCCTCAGCTCAGCTGCTGTCAACCAGCAAGTTCAGGGAGTAGGACTCCGCTGACATAATCAATTGCCCGAGTGCCGCCACAGGGCAGGCCTTTGCATGATGAAAGATGCTTGAAATAGTGAACATACTTCTAAACACAAACAAATCCGCAAGCACTGCATGCCAATTAAATCCTCCTTTAAGCAGCGTGCCCTGCCCTGGCATGCAAATTGACTTTTCTAGACTGAAACTTTCCCCACTTCTGGCCAATGCTGTCTATGACAGCATTCCAGGCCTTGTGCTGGACCCAAGCTGCAGCCGCAGACAGAGCAAAGACGAGAAAGGCAACGAGAGCAAAGGATGCCGGGTTGCTGAAGGAAAACCAGGTAGATGGAGGTAGCACAGACCACACCCCATAAATGACCTGCGCATGCACGGACGGTCTCAAATATAGAGATCAAAATGCAAGCCCCCTTGATAAAAGTGAGCAGCAAAGATCTGCAACACAAGTGCCGAAGACTGCGAAATGCTATGCAACCGCCGCACAGCATGCATGCACAACATTGATTAGAAAAAAAAACTCACCAATGGGTGGAGCAAGTAGATGTCATAGGAGATGTCTGCCAGTTGAATGAGGAGCTGACTGGACAGCGCGTCAGCCAGCCGCTTGGGCAGCCCAGACTGCCCGGTGGTGGTCAGCACGAGGGCCAGGGCTGTCACCAGGGGCAACACAAGGCCCACTTGGAAAACCAGTCCTACCCCAAGGAGCACTGGGTCTGCGAGTGGGTGCGCAGGGTCAGGTGCAATCCCCACTTTGGGCTGTGCACTGCCAAATGCAGTCGACAGGAATATCGCTGCCAGACCTGCAAGCAGCTTCCCGTGGTGCCTGCCCAACAACAGAATCCAGCTTTGAAAGCCTTCTTGTATGATGTAGACCAAGGAAAAGTCCACACACATGTAGCTCTTACTGCACAGGTTTTAATGTTGCAGATCCAGGAAAGGTCTAGTCACTTTTCAACCCTGCTGTCATCCACGGGCAGGGTCTCCAGAAACTGTGAAAGGACTCATCAGGGCTCTGGACCTAGGAGTGTTGCACTGTGAAATGAGATTGGATAGCTCACCTGGCAACAAAGCTGCGGGTGCCAGCATCGGTCACAGCAAGCGCAGCTAGCACGCCGAGGCACAGGGGCCCAAGCCGGGCAAAGAAGCTGAGGTAGAGGTAGAGCCCAACGAAGTCAAAGGTGGGTTCGTTTCCTGGGCCGAATGGCCCAAAGAAGGGCAGCGGCATGTGCTGCCACAGGCGTCCGATGAAAAGAATCACTCCCCTGTAGACCAGCACCATCCCGATAATCGCTGCAGCTGCGCGCCAGATGCGATCCCTGCAACACGTCAGATGGAGAATTTCCAGCAGCTTTCTTGGGCATCCTCACGTTATAGCCGATTGCACATTTGTGACCGTCTGTGTGCCGAGCAGGCAGCCAAAATAACTCTGCACATGTTCTTCACCATCTGGTGGTTTTCCACGATGCTTGGTGTATCTTTCTAGATCCACAGCCTCTGTTTCTGCAGCTCAATACGGAGTTGGGCATGCTATATTCTGGCGCCCCATTCTCGCTGGCATCACATTTGACGAGGCGGACTTAAGAGGTGTGGCTACATGCAGGGCACACCTGAAGCCGGCAGCGCGAGGGCGGAGCATGAGCAATGCAAGGGGCAGGACAGTGTAGAACTGTATCTGCACAGCCAGGCTCCAAGTGGTGTTCATGCAGCCTCCGTTCGCCAGCTGGTTGTTTGCGAAGACAAAATTTGTCCAGCCTAGTTTCTGGCAGACTGCAGCGTCAAAGGGCTGTTTCCTGTCAAAGAAGGCACGCCTGCATGCGCACACATAGAACAACTCTGATCCCTGTGTATGCACACCTAGTTCAGATGCCCCAAATCAAGAGCAAAGGAAGGCAACCGAAAGGCTCTGGGAACCTGTTTTGATGTCTCGCACCTGGTCTCATCCGGTAGGGTTGGGATGCTGCTCTGCGGTAGCACATAGGAATGTAATATGACTAAAACCCCGTAGTATGTGGGCAGTATCCGTAGCAGCCGCTTTTTGTAGTACCTACGATGCAGTAACATTCTTTGGATTGACAGCCATGGCGTTGTACTTCGTCACAACATTGTTGTGATACAGCAAGCAGAATTTCCTGGTTGCACGAGCACAGTAGAACGACTGTAGCTGGAGCGATCTACCTATAGACTGTTGTGGGCAGATTCGCTGATGATTCCAGCGCTGGTACCAGGGACAATGCAGCCAAAAACCTATGGATATGTGCATGCTCAAGTTAATCAAGTACTGCCAGCCAAGGACTGATCCTCACAAGGATCTCTGAAATTGATACATCCAAGTTTAAAATAATCACTGGATGCTAATCGGTGAAGGACGACATGACCAGCCATTTTCAAGGAGTACTGCACATAGGAAGAGTGAGATTCCCAAAGTGAAAAGTGCAATTGGGAAGACAGCGCATAAGTTACAGAGTTAAGAGAAAATGATGTTGAAGTGCCAGGGTTGCTTGAGTTGTGCAGATGGAGTCTCACCCTGTCAGGACCAGGAATGCATCCATGGAAGGTTCTGCATTGTGCAGTATGAAGTTCATCCAGGTATGGGCAGCATAGCCCTTGTACAACGCCGCCTTGTCTTCAAAAGCCAGACTGGCCCAGTAGAGACAGTGAGCAACCACGATCCCAATGCAGCACAGGGCTCGGATGCCATTCGTCGGTGCCAGAGTAATGGCGACATTTCGTGGCTTACTGACACCCATGAAGCGATGAAGCCTTGCTGTTGCCTACACAAACACCTGCGATGGCATCCGATGATCGATAGAGCTCCGACATTATAGCAGCCCGTTGCACACCACACCTCCTGCAGCATGAACATGAAAAATGATACGTGAGAACTTACCAGAAGTGGCTCAGCCTGTCGAAGAGGAAGCCAAAAGATCGCACAACGTCAACGTCGAGGCTGCCAGCGGTCTTACGCGTGTTCTCTGCACAGGCGTGGACGCAAGTCAAAACTTATCATGTGAAGGCGATCTATATGCTGGCAAAGCTTTGTCTGTAATCTGGGAGCTTATCAATGGCGGCCCGAAGTTGAGATTGTGATTATCCGATCTAACCTTGGACGATTGGAAGTACAATGACGTGGCGATAAAAACCGTTCGTACAGACATCGTACTTGTTCATACATTTCCTTAACGAAGGGAATATTATTGTATTAAGCCTTTTTCTTCTTGGATTTGGGCAGCAAAACAAACAGGACAAGGGCATTCAGTGAGCGAAATGCATCACCTCTCTGAATTTTGAAGCGACGCGTGTCCTCGTCGATCTTCACTGTACTTTGGTCATTTGCCACCTCGTGTAGCAGTAATTGAGGAGGAATCAAATGCAAACGAGGGTCTTTCGCTAGTTGACGGGAGTTCCGAGGCTTCATGGGAAGGGCTTCTATCAAATACCCCTTTCTATCAGCATGAGGAGTCGATGAAATATTGACATTTTGTCCCATTCCATAAACGCTGGTGGAATTTGAGAACTAATCCGATCTGTGCTCATGTTCCCTTCCCTCTCATAAGAGCGTCTTGCACGAAAAGTTCTATAAGGCAAGACCTGATTGCTCAAACATTCTTAGCTCAGGATGCACGATGAAGATCTAATTCCTGTTGACTGATCACGTCAGTCTGCTTCCGCAATGTCGCTGTTAGGGTAATACAGTGAAGATATATGTCACTGTCGGAGTAAGTACTACACATCCTCACACTATCCCTGTCACAAGGAGGGAACAGTATGCAAGACAGTGAACCAGCAGAGGCTTAAATACAGGCACACAGCAGCATTTACACATGCGTAAATGCTATTCAACATTGTCACCTACAGACATCTCTGGAAGAAGATCCCACGCTCGGTACCTTGATGAGCGTGCTTTTAGGCGTTGATGAAACGCTAGCTTCGTAGTCCTGCGCAGAGCTGCTCGACAGACCTATCTTTTATCAGTAATTGGTATGCAGGTATGTGTAACGACATATTCAGGTCGCTTGATTTGTCTTTGAAAAGTATGACGGATGTTTTTCTGGGCCCTTATAGTATAAGATGGCTGGCTTTGCTCCAGTGATCACTTCCGTGAGATTCACCTGGTCTGGATGAAGGCATTCCCCCTTGTCGAAATTTCAGTTTCTGTCAATGCTGCTGCAGGTCTGTGATCACCATGGCAGTGCGCAGCAGCATTTCAGTCAAGTCTGCTGCAACATGAGACAGCCGTTGCAGAACGATCAGCCAGACTCCCTCCGTGAGATGGTGAAATTTCTGTCCCTGCATGCGCCGAAGGTAAGATTAGGGACCCCAGGAGTCTGCAATTGCCTGACAGAGGAAGGTTGGACAGATAACTTCGATAGTTAAAGCCAGTCAGTGACCCTTGCATGCCGTTTCTGCTGTATGGCAGGTCTCAGAAGTGGAGTGTGTGGCCCTAGTTGCTGCCCTGCTCCATGCGTCAAAGACCAAGGTGAGACACATTATGCAAGAGTACACACCAACATCATGCCTAAAGAGACAGACTTATGTATGCCTCCAAATTGGGCAGTGGCTGCCGTCTCTTGTCCTCATTGCGTTGATGTTGCCTTGAAGCAGGCCAACGGCCAGGGGCACGGTGATGTGGCTGCAGAGGTGCAGAAGCTAACCATCAAGGTACTTCGTCATTGTCCACACTGATGCCTACGATTTCTATTTTCCGTCAAGTTGATGCTCACATGATTACCTTTGCCTCCAGTCTGCTGAGGAGAGCTGTAAGGGATCAACCAGAGGCAGCATTACCTGACAGATCCATTTTCATGAGATCAAACATCGGATCTGATCCACAGATGATTCTTTGTTGCAGGCGCTGGGATACCTGGTATTGGATGGAAAAGCTGCATTACCAGGGATTACTCTCCGGGACATTGCAGCTTACCTGTGCGGCCTGTTGGCTGAGCTGGTGTCCGACTCACGCCTGTCTGTGGACAGAGCAAATGGCCACCTGCTATATGGCGCCTTACGATTGCTCCAGGCAATCATACTTCAGGCAAGTTCCAGAACCAATGGTTTTGTTGGCCTCATTGCATTAAGGGGCACTATGGCAAGCAATTTCCTACGTGTGAAGGGACATGAAAATTGTGGTCCTGAACACTAGATTTCAAGGATGCATGTCTTTGTGGCAGGCAAAAAATGTGCAGGAAATGAGCCTCAGCATTTTGTTGGACAGCCTGAGGGAATTGTGCGCATATGGGACCTGGCCTCTTGCCAGTATGGCGCAGTCTTCCACCATCCCTTCTGCAGCAGAGTCACCAGACCGCCCATCTCCATCTCGGTGAGGTGCATGCTGAATTTCTCTGCCAAGTTTATTGGGGCGTCCCTAATATTGTGCTTATGCTAGAAGTGCAGCCATCACATGCGCCCATATTATTTGGTAATGTGTGCTAATGTTAACAAATGCTCATACTTTTGCCAATAAAATTGCAATGTGCTGCAGGCCTTCAGCATACAGGCCTCCACATGCCAGGCGCAGACTCTCCCAGAATATAGCCCCTACCAGGCCGTCTGACCCAAACACAAGGGCTTCACATGGTTCAGGTAACGTTTTAAGGAATATCTGCGTTGCTCAGCTACCTATCACGTGGAGATCACAGGCTAGGACCCTTGTGCTACAGCAATGCCTGACAGTGAGCATCAGCCGTTTCTGTATGTTTGTCAACAGGCAGCTGGCGCTCTGAGGATGGGGGTTATTCATCCGCCAGCGATGCAAGTGAAAGCGAGAGCGACTCGGCGGGGGGCGATCCCTCTCGTGCATCCGATGTCCGCGTCCGACTGGCTGCCTTGTCCTGCCTGCAGGTGACACACCATGACTGATCAATCTCCGGTATGCATGCCACTGGTTCCCTGTCAATCTAGGTCAAACTGATGCTCTGACCCACTTTCAACCTGTACCATAAGATGACTGATCCCAAATGCTGCTGTTCAGGCTCTTGCCAAAGTGGACTGCAAGGCTTTGCACCCCTTCTGGGTTGTCCTGCTACCTGTGCACACTCCCTTGGCCAGGCGACCCGACTCCCTCACACTCATGGATGTCATTGTCAACGACCCAGCACCTAAGGTAATCGTCTACCCCCCAACAGCTCCATTTCCTAAGGCCTTCTCTGTTAGACTGGTACTTCCTGACCACAGACACATTGAAGAGTGATGTCCTAGGCGTGGGAGCTTTGAGGCAAAATATTCTGCTGTGTGACAGGTGCGCGCAGCTGCAGCAGCCACCCTGGCCGCGCTGTTGGAGGGCGCGCCGCAGCGAGCATATCTGGGCATAGCAGAGTGCAGATCATCTGCCAACCAGCCTGTCAGGTGCGTGCACATGCTGACCTAGAAATTGCAAACCTCCACGAGTCCATCGTTCATGGTGACACAGGGGGGTACCGTCTCCAACTCCCTGGGTGACAGAGTATCCAGGGGTGTATGACTCTGTGGTGATCTCCCACCTGGGTCTTGGAAAATTTCGGAAGCTCCGCACCATGCTTGCTTGGGTGGTCAAGACATTGCATGCATGTGCCTGGGCTGATCTTAATTTGGTGGACAGGGGTTTCACAACGCTGTCAGCAACTCTGGGAAAGCTGGCGCTGTCCCTGCACGACGGCCTGCTGCAGGATGCTGCCAGCGAGGCCCACCCAGCCGCCCTCACAGCCGTGCTGCGCGCACTCCACGTGCTCATCAGCTCAGCGCCCTACGCTCGCCTGCCGCCCACGTTGCTGCCTCGCACATTGACGGTGTGATGCCTCAGAATTAGCATGCATCCATTCTGTTTCTCGCTGTGCTGGATGATGCTGTATGTCCAGAGCAAGGCAATATGGCTCAGTGCTGCTGCATTGTCTGGAATTCCCTTGGTGTTGGTACAATAAAGGAGTTAGAGTGTGGCTGTATTGTTCCTTTCATGGCAAGTGGCGACTGGATTGTATGTTACTTTTGACACAATGAGGTGCTTGCCAGGACGTCCATCGCTGCTCAGCTCGGCTGCAGAAGGGGTCACGGAGGGCCGTAGAGGAGGCTGCGGCGGCTCAGGCGGCCGCGCTCTCGTGCATAGCAGCCGCTCTAAGCGCGAATGCAAGCCGTGGGCACCTTTCTGAGCTGCTCTTGCCTGGCCACTCTGCCGGTGCAGATGATGCGCAACCACAGGGTGAGCACATGCAAGACACATGACGTCGCACTGCCTGTACCATGGGGCTCTGATAGCATAATGAAAGTTCAGATGCTGCGTGAATGCTCTATGGAGATCAGAGGGCATGTGGGCGCAGAAAAAAGAACACATTCTGACAACGTAGTATGGCCGTGTGCAGGCTTTGGTCCCCGGCTTGCGGATGACTTGCTGCAGCTCTGCGCTGGAGTGTCCTCAGCCGTCAAAGCGGAGGCTCTGTCGGCCCTGCAGGCGCTTGCGATCGGCCATCGAGGCCTCTTGAAGGACCACTGGGACTCCCTGAAGAGTGCCATGGTGTCCAGCCTGGAATTTGGTAAACACCGTTTGCTCATGGCACAGGCGCACTTTGCAGCATATGTCTTATTAGATGCAAGCCCTTCTTTGCCACCATTCCATGGTTGTATCACATGCAGCAGTGACGGAGGCCCGAGCCATGCATTGCAGATTGCTGATTGATGGGCGGGTCTGTTAGGTCTTGCATGTCATATCTTATCTGTCATGTGGTCTTGCCATGCATTCTCTGCATGGTGAGGGACTGAATTCTTGTTGCAGGGGGTGAGGAGCGGTGTGCGCTGAATGCGCTGCGCCTTCTGGGAAGCTGCCTGAAGGTGTCCGCTGATGAGGCACGACTAGACAAGACCACCGTTGCAAATGCGCGGACGCCGTCAGATGTTCCCGCCTCCGAGTGCCAGAGTAGCAGTGCTGCACGAGCGAAGCAGTGGAGGGACGCACTGACCATGATCATTCCCAAGGCAAGCCACCCGCCTGGCATCACCTGCAGTTAATAGAAGAGAAGTAAAATGTTACTGCATCGTGACGTTCTTTTTATTTTTGCTCAAGTCGACTGGCACACTTGAGGCTGCATTGAATGCGGTAGAGTCACCAGTGAAGATGGCGCAGACTGAGGCGTGTCATGGACAGGGAGAGGAGCACAATGTGCCCGCTGTGAGGGCGGCTGCACTAACAGCCCTGGCATCGCTTGATGAGACGGCCTGCGCTGCGCTGAGCAGCTTACAGCTGCAGCGCCTCTGGGGGTGGCTGTTCGACAGCGCTGAGATCGAGTGTAATACTGCTGTGCGCAATGCTGCACTGAAGACTGCCGGCACTCTGGCCCAGCTGCGGTGCTCCTTGGAGTATCCAGGTACTACTACTTGCGTGAACATTCTAGTAGCACCCTCATGCTCAGTACAGTTTGATGAGCTAGTATACCCAGGTCTTACTACTTGCATGAGCATACACCTAGCGCATTTATGGTCAGTAGACTCCCAAATATGGACACGCCAGGCACCTCTAGGATTTAGCAATGTAGAGATTACTGGTATTTGGTTTTCCATGTTTGTGGTAGGTAGTGGACGCAGTCTGAGCAGACAGGGCTGAGAGTGCCTGGATGTTGATGCAGGTGCTGCGGCAATGCTGGGAATCTTTGCCGCCGGGCTACAAGACAGGTGGCCCACGCTGTCAGTGCAGATTGCAGCAGCCTGGGCGCTCGCCAACCTGGCTGACACTGTCACGCAGAGCCCCATGCCTGCACTAGAGCTGTGCTCATCAATAGCGCATGGTGAGATGCCCTCGCATGCAGCAGCGCACCTTCTCGGCTGACGGATCCTGTCAGGGTCCACTCAGCAGCCCTATCCTTGGTATGCTGCACCTTTTCTTGAACTCCTGGCGATGCCTCTGAAATTACTTGTTTTTGCATGCAGCGGCGCTGGGAGCGGCAAACGCAGGAGACAAGGTTCGGGCAAATGCGGTGCGAGCCATTGGGTACATTGTGGCAATCGGACCGCAGCACATGAGTGCTGGCACAAAGCAGAATGAGGCATGCAACAGTGCAGAGGTAGCATGCAGCTCATCACAGGGCAAACTCGATGCTGCAGACGCGCCCGTCAGTTGCGTCCAGCAGCAAAACTGTACAGACACCCCATCGGCTGCTGAAGGATCGCCGGGCACCCATGCACAGCCTGACGCCCACGACAGATACGTTGAGAGGGACAGGCAGCAGAAATCAGAGGCCGCGCACAGCAGCTCTCGGGAGCCGGACCCTGATGCGGAGATGAGCTCGGGTCAGCCGCCGGACTGGTTTGTGCGGGGGCTGGGCTGTTTGCGCGAGGCGCTGGCGAGCGGCAACGGGAAGGTGCAGTGGAACGCGTGCTACGCGATCGGCGCGCTGCTGCGCTCCGCGGCGGCGGCCGCCGCGGCCGACGCGTGCGGGGGGCTCCAGCCGCTTCTGGCACAGCTGCTGGATGTGTTGCAGCACAGCGCCAACTTCAAAGTGCGTCATTGGACACACGAATGCCGACACACACTCGCTAATTTAGCTGCTGCAGGGAATGCGCCTCTGGGGATCTCCTTGGGCAATCGTTTGCTGTCGGACGGGTCTCAGGCTGCATCTTGTGGATTTGTGGAAGGCTGATGTCTAAGAACCTATGGACCACAAGTTTTGCTTGACACTTAAATTGTGCTGGTGCAGACGCGGATGCACGCAGCAGCTGCACTGTGCGCGGTGAAAGATGGCCGATTGATTTTGCAGCTGCAGCCAGATGTTGTTTCCCGGCTGATAAGCGCGCTCCAGGGGCTGGATGGAAGCCACGATCAGGTGAATGTACATGCAGTGCTTGATGAGATTTTGGCCTCAAGGGGGATATGTCTGGTGAACTACCGAATGCGAGGGAACTCTAGATGTGATGCTCTTATTTGCCTTGCTCTGCAGGGTGCAGAATTTCCGGGCCCGCCAGGACAAGACTCTTTACAGAACTTGCAAAGCTTGTATCCGTTGAAGGAGCAGCTACACGCCACGCTGCAGCACATAGAAGAACTTCTTGAATCTACATAAGCACGTCTTACTGTGTTTTGCAACTTTGACAACCTTGTAATTATTTTTATTATTATGACACGCTTTTCCTGCCAAGAGGCAAGGTGCGTCCTGCAGACAAGCAGACTTGTAATGGCATTTGAAAATAACAACACGATCACAGGTACAATGCTCTGAAAGTCTCGTCGACACGGTCGTTCCTTGTACTTATCAAGCAGTGCCTCAAGGACGTTGGAAATTGCATGCCAAGACAAAATTGTTTACAATGCAAAAATGAGACATTCAGGCCACATGAATCTGCATGGGATCGTGATCAGGTAAATGATCCACTGAGAAAGCACTCAACAAAATGTCAAAATTCACCAAGCACCTCGACAAAATCTCAAAATCCATCAAGCGCCTCAGCTACCTAAACCTCATGACCCAACTCCGCTCTGTCACTTCCACTCAGGGGGCTGCAACGGCCGCCCCAACGCGCTGAGCAGCAGGTGCAGCGGACGCCTTCTTGACAGCCTTGGCCATGCCGTACTCCATTAGGCCGCTGTCAAATGCGCGGTGCATGCGCTCCAACGTCACTATCTCCCTCAGCACCTGCTCATTAAGAGCCCTTTTCAAGCACAACCCTTAAGGCGCTTTAGCTCACTTCTGTTGAGAAACTCCAGGGGGATACCAAATACAATATGTTTACAGTATCCCCCTCGGAACCGCCCTCACAGCAAGTTTCCTCTCCGCACCAGCAGCCTCCTTCTCTGTACAGTATACCCAGGAGAGAAAGATTCGACATGTTTGCTGTGGCATGGAGTGATCAGAAGGCAGCCGCACCTTGTACCACACAAAGGGGTTGAACTTGAAGATGACTGGCCAGGGGTCCCAGACGCCGACCCAGTTGGAGTGCCGCCACGTGGGCAGCGTCTGAGGCGTCCAGTCATCTATATCCACCGTCTCCATCTTCCCAGTGCCCTGCCGGACACATTCAGTGCTTTTCATTCTCCTTTCTAAAACAGAACCAGCAGTTGCATGCAGAGAATATCCCGAAAACTGGACTCCGCGCTGCTGCAACAATCATGTGTGCACCGCTTTGCAAACATGTGTCTTGTGTCACTTTAAAAACTTCAGATATCGAGGTGGTTTGAGTATCGTGATTCACGGGTGTCACCTCCAGCAGGCGGCCATACTCCTGCACTGAGACAAAGTAGGGGTGCGCCCACTCGTCATACAGGAACTGCAGGTCAGCCCGCTCCTTGTCTGAGAAAGGCGTGGCCGGTGTCTCCTCTCTCTGACACCATGTCGCTATCACCATGTGACCCCCTGCACATGGTGCCATGCGACACAGGTCAAGGTGTCTCCTGTGAGTGTGGACAGCCTACCGCATGGAGCAACATGAAGACTCTGACAGATGCATGATGAAGGACAACTGCAGCTTCTGTTTGGCCTCACGCATGCCAAGTCCACACAAGAAAATTAGGTTAGTCTGCTGCTGTTAAAAAGAGGTCTCAGGGGTGAGGGCCTGCTTGATGTACCTGGCTTCAGGACGCGTGCCATCTCCTCCACATACGCCTTCTTGTCTGGCATGTGCTCCCCAGACTCGCACGCCCACACCAGGTCGAATGTATCGTCCTCAAACTCCATTGCCAATGCATTCATTACCTGCAAGTTTCGTTTAAATATTCAAAGAACTCAAGGCATGCTGAGGTTGCACTTGCAGGGACAGCACTGTAATGTGTTGCAAAGGCAATGAAGAACGACAGGAAGTCTCACCAGAAAGTTCACATTCGTTAGACCCCTTTCCTTTGCTAGCTCTGTTCCCCTGGCCACCTGCTTTGAAGAAAGTGTAATGCCTGCAGCAGCCCACAACAGCTATTTTTAGCACACTGCTCAATCAGTATATCTTCCTACATGATAGAAAAAGGGCGCATGGTCTCTTTGGTCCAAGTCATGCTCAAAGACATCATGCTCATCAAAGACATCAATAGTCTAACCGGACTTTTACTCTGCAATTGGGCATATGGGAGTTTTGCAGCCATCAAAGAACGTGCAAAAGACATGGAGATGTACCCTGCACTTGGGCGCCTGGGAACTTCGCAGCCAGGTGGCGAGAGGTCCCCCCAATGCCACACCCCACATCCAGGATGCGCTTGGGCTGCTCTGCTCCGCTCCACCTCAGCATCTCGTCCACGAAGTCAAACTTAGCCTGCTTGAAGTCCTTCTTCTTGTAGCCGCGTGCCCTCTCCTCTTCAGTGTAGTACCCCAGATGAATGTGCTCCCCCCAGTAATGCTCCAAAATGCCCTCCCTGCCAGCGCCAAGCCAAAGGGACTGTGAATATTGGAGCAATCAGCTTGGACTTACTTCCATGCACTGCTGCCAGCACTTACATTCACATTTAGACCTGGAAGCACGTCTCAAGAACACTGCTGAAAGACTTCAGATGGGTATGTCGATGTGATCACTCGCTACATGAAGGGGAGCCATGCAATATCAGGGACATCTGTTGATACTGAATCAGGTAATTCTGGGGCTCACTCTGTCCAGCTGTCATATTCGTCGCCAACATTGGGATTATTAGGGTCGTATGTGCGTGAGGGCGTGTCAAATAACTTCTTGACAGCCAGCACAACGATTGCCACCCCAGCAATAATGGCCAGCAGCCTGGGGTCGACAGGGGAGGAGGGGATGGACGAGATCTGAGCTAGCTGGTAGGATGCCGCTGCAGCTGCTGATGCGTGGCATTCCTGCTTCTGCGGGACAGACAGACGGCACTCCAGTGCAGATCATATCGTCCTGACCCGGTGGACCCGTTCATGATGCATAAAGCAATCGGTCCTTTCTTAATGCTCCAGTACTCAGCACAGTAAGGAGGGGTATATAGGCATGAATCAGATCGAGAATGAGGTCTTGAATATACATAATGCAGGAGGAGATTGTTGAGGGAATCGTACCTTGGCTCTGGTATGATGCCGATGAGAACACTTCCTATGCTTTAGATCCGTTCTCCGTCGCAATGCATGGCTGTGTGGTGTTGATTTTGATGCTACTGGAATTCTTCGGTAGCCAGAAGCAAGGCATGGCCTCCGACTGGTGTGCAGCCCTCGACAGGGCTCGGTGTAGCTGCAGGATGCGCCCTCCATCGGCGCAAGAACTTAATCTGAAGCAACTGACAGGGTGTTGAGGAATGTTGCTGAATTAGTTTCCCAATGAGCACTTCCGGAAAAGCTGTGGTCAGAGATTACCAGTCGACGTGGCGGTCACGTGACTCACTGCATGCTTTGCATGATCTGCAGCAGGAGGAAGCCAATCGACAGGAGTGACCAGATCTCTCATTGCACCTTTGGAACAATCCGGAGACATGCAGATTAAAGAGCATGAGCGTTTCATTTTTGCGTCACACAGCTGCACCCCGCTCCGCTAAGGTGCACTCTTGCCATGTGCACATGTGACCTGCATTCTGCTGATCGATCCCGTTCAAACATGCTGAAACCCTTTGAATGTGCAGGAGTGGAGTGAAGACGATTCCGGAGCTGAGCCAGATAAGAGGCGTGTCGCAAAAAGGCAGAGGGAGACATCCAACGAACAGGAGAGGGGCAGAACGTGCGTATTTAGATGCAAATCAGAAGACTGTGCTGATAAATATAAGGGATAAGCTGAGATATACGTGACTTTGTCGCAATCTTGCCCTGGATCCCAGAGATTTTGTATTCTCTGGATATCCAAGATTGTTTCCTTTCTGCAGGACAAGGAGTACCACAAGGTCGCAGGATCATCGGAACAAAAATTTGAATCCCAAGAAGATAGCAAAGCCCGCGCCAGAGGTTGCCGAATCTGAAGGGTATCAGGTGTGTTTTTATGTGCAGGTGATCATAGTGCTGTGAAGTTCCATCAGGGTTTTTAACAGGCATTCCACAGCAAACAGTTCCCTGCTGAATTCCTGCTATTATGCAGGGAGAAACTTCCAGCTCGTGCGGAGCTGATGAGAGTTCTGATGAGGAAGACGTTGCAGAGGCTCCACCTCCCAGATCTCGCAGGCGCAGCGCCCGGTTGCGCAACACCGAGAAGGTGTGCCTCATTTTACATCAGTGCTAGTGCAAAGTAAGATGCTTCTCAACACAGTTCTCGAACAAAAGAACCCAATGCCAATATACAAGTGATCCTGGGGATTTATTAGGTGGCAAGGCCTGCCAGAGGAGCGAGGCGGAAGGCAAAGCCCCCACGGCCGTCATCACCAGAGGAGACAAGCTCTGAAGAGGATGAGGCTCCACATCAGGGGCAGCTACCCCAGCGCAGAGCTCCGCCCAGCACGTCCGTCAGGCGACCTGGCCGGCGCCGGTCAAAGCTGATCGAGGGTGGCGGGGAATTGTCCAGCGATGACTATGATGATGAAGGTGAGAGGCCTTGTAAGCAAGCCTTCTATGGTATCGTTCTGATGTTGTGATGTTCGACGCCAAATGTTTCAAAGTGTGGCTTGTTTGGGTGCTGTGTGGCATCTGGGATGCAAGGTACAGCTGCCTGACACTTAATGGTGTGTGCAGACATCAATGACTTCATCGCACGGAGTGATGATGAAGAGCCAGCAGAGTCAGAGAGGGAAACCTCAGCAGACGAGGAAGAGCAGCCCTCAGCAAACGAGGAAGAGGAGCCTGAAAAGCACATGGCCAGCAGAGCACGGGGCGCAGGGCAGAATCGGAGGGCTGCTGCGGCCAGGACTTTAGGAGCAGCAGCAAAGGTGAAGCAGACAGAGAAGGCCCGACAAGTGGCGAAGCAGCGGCGTTTGTTGAGAGCCGGCTCTGGCGCAGGATCCACGCCTCAGGGCCCGCCAGAGCCTCAGGGCCTGGAGGATTCCAGCAGTGGGGATGAGAAGTCCCTGTCGGCCAGATCTGCCCGCCTCAAGGGGAAGCAGCCGGCCGCGCCAGAGCCGCCGGATGCAAACGAGCCGGGGCCCAGCGCAGAGCATGCCAGGTGGCGGCCAACTCAGCAGCCAATTCAGCAGCCGGCACGCCATGCGGCGCTGGCCGCAGCACTGGCGGACGACAGCGAAGAAGAGCATGAGGAGGCGGAAGTGGACCTGCAGTCCCTAAGCCGGGGGAGTAAGAGGCGGCGGCTGCGCAAGGCAAGTGGGGCGGATGTCACGCCGGTGCTGGGGGCGGCCGGGGCGGCCAACCGGCCCGCCGTTCGCACACGCACGCGGACGCTGCCGAGCAAGCCCAGCATTCTGGAGCAGCTGAAGCAGCACCAGGTACGGCTGGTCCCTCAGGTCTCTTCCATGGAATGTCGACGTCCACTGCCGCATTGCCAAACAGAAGTAGAAGGCTTGCCCCAGAGCTGCTTACAAGTTATAAACAGCAGAGCTCACAATGGGTTCTTGCTGTGGCACAGGCTGCGCACTCCAAAGGCAGGGGTGATGGGAAGCGGGGCCAGGAGAACTCGGATGAGCTCATAGATGGAGATGATGGGCTGCAGGATTATACTTTGTCAGGTGCCTAAGCTGGTGCCACATGACAACTTTAACTGAAGAATCATGTGAATGGACTACGTTGCTCTTAGACCTGGAAACGTTGCTCTACAAAGCAGGGTTGACGGTGTGCTTGGCTTGTATGCAGATCATGACAGCGGTGGAGGCAAGGGCGGAGACTTTGTCATCTCAGATGATGACGAGGAAGAGGGGCCCGGCGCCACTCCAGCAGGTCAGAGCGAGTCAGAAGAAAGCCTCCAGGACTTCATCGAGAAGGACACTGCCGAAGAGGCTGGCACCGGACCCAGGTGCGCATGACAAAACTCTGCTAATGACCTACTAAAGCGACTCATGCAACGCAGATGGGACATGCAACTTGCCAAGATTCTGCACATTGTGCAGACTCCATTGGACACTGTCTGCCCCAGTTTGGCACTGTTACGGTCATTTGAAAGCTTTCGTGATAATATCTTGCCAGGTCTGCTGTGAAGAGTCCCTTGGAGGGCCTGGGGCTGCCATACCAGCGCCCAGAGCTGAAGGCATCGTTCAACCTCTACCTGGACTACCTGCTGTACAGCCTGGCCGACCCAGAGTTTGAGGCAAAGCTGGAAGCCGACCGGCACCAGCGGCAGCAGTACCTGCAGGCTGTGAAGCGGATCGAGGAGGAGGAGCTCGCCACATGGAGGTGCATTCTCTCAGCTTTCCTGCATCCCTTGTAATGGTCCTCTTAAACCAAAAATAAGATAGCAGAGGGGTTGTTCATGTTTAGGGGAAGCTGGGGGACTCCAATCAGCAGCCGATCATGCACATGCTACCTGTGAGCGTTCAAATTCGAGACCTTGTTGAGGTGACACACTCCACGCAGCTTAGGGAGACTTGTTTGTGTTGAAGTCAGTCCTTGTGTGGTAAGTGGACCCAATATTTGAATGCCGCTGCGTATGGCCCTTGCACTCACAGCGTACCCAGAGTACACAGAGAGGAGATTCATGTTTGTGTGGGAACCACCACAGGGAGCACTACGCGAAGAGCGATGCATGGAAGCGGGCGGTGCCGGGCTTTGTGCCGGCGTTGGAGCATCTGCCGGGGCTGTCTGTGGCGGAGGGGCACTACGAGCCTTCCCTTAACGCGCACTACGGCGAAGATGACGAAGACGGTGTGCGCGAGTGTGCTGCTTGCGAGCGGCTGCACAGCCGGGCCACCGTGGAGCTGTTCTTCAAGGGCCGCCCCTACTGGCCGGACTACAAGTACGGGACCAAGTGCGTGCCTCTTCCCTGTCAGATCCTCGCCCTTCAATAGCGCTTGGGAGGCAGCTTTGATTACTGCTGTCTTAAGTCAGCAGAGCAGACTCCACCTCGTCTGGTAAGTTGACTCGCCGGTCCATACTTGCGGCTTCTTCTCGACTTGCTGCAGTTTGTCTTATGTGCATTTCTCGCATGGCTGCCTGATAAGTTGAGCATGCTGATGGAGATGGCCCATCTTGTGCAGGTCTCTGGCGGACATGGCGATCCGCGCTGACGACTATGACTCGGACTTGGAAGGGGAGGATGGAGAGCTGAAGGTCCGCCCTGTCTGGCCCACTTCATCATGCTCGGAGTATATAAATCATTGGTCATGCCTCCTTGTTCTGTCTACTTCCTGTCTACACCCTTCGTGGCCAATAATGTGTGTTTTCGTATTCACATACATGTTAACATGGATTATAATCTCAAGGATAATCTCCAACTTCTTGACATGCTCGTGGCGAATGCAGGAGCGGAGCTATGTGGTGGGGCAGCACTGTGCGGTGCGGGTGCAGCTGTACCATGCGCTGTGGCACTACAGGCGGCGCATGCGCGGGAAGCTCAAGAAGCAGCTCAAGAAGTCCCGGCAGTACCTCGAGGTGCCACCGCCTGCCCTGCTATGTTGCTGCTCTACCCCTTTGTGGACATGCCTGCTTCTCTAGAAGCATGCCCATTTCCCAGGGTCCAGGGCTGGTGTCAGTGCATGACAGTGCCTGACAGCAGGGAAAATTGCATTGTCTGTAATGGCTTGGTAGCTGGTTTCTGAATGCTTTACCAGCTTGGAAGCTAGGTGGTTGGGCTGCTCTTGAATGGAGCTGATGAGCTGTCTGTTTCCACCCAGCTTGCTTCTGTGGTTGGCCCTGGATTTGAGTTCAGCACAGCCTTGTTAGGGATTTTTTGCAACGCTGTCCCATGAATCTCCTTTTTTCTTGTTGGGATTTCGGCTGCAGATCTCATGTTCTGATGTTGGCTCGGGCTCGCTGCACTTTGCCAGGAAGTGACATGAAGTGCTGCCCATGCAGAATGTGAGGAAGCCCAGTTCCTGGATTGACGCGGCGGTGAATGTGACGGAGCATTCGCGACTGTACAGTGCGCTGTTCTACAACTTCCAGGGCCTCAAATGGGCCGCCCAGAACTATTCCCAGGGCAGCACCGGCGGCGGCTACTCCCGCGCCGGCGCCTCTGTGCGCAAGACCACCGAGAAGGTGAGAGAAACCTGCCCGGCTAGTGTTGAACACATGGAATTCAAATTGAGTCCAGAGCATCCAGAAGAGCGCATCCCGAGGCCGTGATGCTCTGCAGCTCAGCCTTGGTGGGGATGTTGTGTCTTATGTGACAACTCTGTGCGTGTGGTCACCTATACTGATTTTACTTCCCACCAGAGGGACACTGTTTATCTGCTGCGGGCCTCACCGTGGCATGGCGTGGTTGTGCACGCCTGACAAATCACCAGCTCCTCTGTGTAGCAGCGCCGCCTTGAAAACTGTAGCAGGATTGATAGCTGACGCAATCTGGTGCGGCAGGTGACTAAGCTGCTGTACAACCTCAACTCGGACTCCGAAGGAGATGAAGGCAGCGACATCGAGTTCTCAGACCTGGAGGAAGATGAGGACGAGGGTGACACAGGTGCAGAATTCTGAGACCTTCCTGTCGTGTATTTCCAATCTCTTTCCATTCTGGCTCACCATTGTGAGGTCATGTGCAGACTGCCAGCACCAAGATTGTGTAAATTAAGAAGGAGTGCGTGGTTGCAGGCGCAGAGGCGGAGGGCGAAGCTGGACCTGGGAACCATGAGGGCAATGCAAATGAGGACAATGCAGAGGTGGAGGAAGCACCGGCGGAGGGGGCAGAAGCAGTAGCCTCAGATGAACCGCCCGAAGATGATTTCGACAGCCGGCAGCTCAACAGCCAGCCGGTGCGGCGGCAGCTGCTGCTTGATGACTCAGACGATGACAACGTGGCTGATGTCAGCGCTGACAACACCCCATTGCCGCGCACGGGCGCATCAGCGGCCACGCAGGAGCCGACAGGCGAGCCGTCAAACGGTAATGATGTCAGCGCAGCAAGCGCTTCGGCAGGCGCCGGTGGAGCGGCAGGGACAGCGCCAGTTGCTGCACTGGCGGCGCAGAGTGCAGCAGGGGTGCAAGCTGCCTTGAATCGTGCGCAGGGCGGTTCGCCTAACAGCGGAATAGCTTCCGGCAGAGCAGGCGCTGTGGCTGCGGGTTCGGGTGGCCCCGGCTCTGTGAGTCGCCAGCGAGGCATCCTGTCGTACTTCTCGCCCAAGAAGAAAGCCAGCTCGTGATGTGGATGTGGGTGTGAATGTATTACTATGACAGCATTGTATCAGCGGGAACGAGTGAAGTCGGGTGTGATGGCTCGGATTCCTGGGTCTGGTCGCCACGCCCGTGGACTAGGCTCTAAGAGCCTGGCTCTTGTTGCAGAATTGCCGCATGTGAAGATAAGAGTATCAGAGACTGGCAACTGATACCGTGAATATGGTGCTGAATGCTTAACTGGACTACTTGTGACTGTACATGTACATGTTTTCATTAAGGTATTCTGGGCATATAGCCAAAGCAACACCATGATTCGGACACGTCAAACGAGCACAGGGAGTTTCTGTGTCTGACCATCGCACCAAAAAAATGGCGATGGCAAACTCTCCTTATGGAAGTCAGGGCAAACATGCATAACCGCCTGTAAAAGAGCTCGCCAAGCCAGAATATTTGGAAACTCAGAAAGCAAGCAGTCGACATCACCATCAGAACAGATGCCAGTACATCACACATGTGTGCCTGCACTTCAAGCCACAGTCCGCGATTTGCAGAAATGGTGCACGCAATACAGTCTTTGAAAAAAGTGTCGTGACGCTCGGTTGCATGCAGCGCTTGCATGGCATGTGCTATGTGCACCCTCCACTCTCGGCCTTGGCGGGGTGGTTCCTGGCCTTTTTCACTCGGGTCTCCAGTGGATCAAAGCCTGCCTCCGGCGCCCCATACACTGCCCAGTCCGGTGTGGGCAGCATGTAATCCTGTGATGAGAATGGCGACGTCCCAGCAGCCAGCTCCTACACGTGATGAGAACCCACATTAAGATGAGACTAAACCGCCTATGGGAGTGAGCCCTGCGAGTCACATCCCCAATGCATGTACGCATTACAGCCTACACGCCCATTCTGGCTTGCACTTGTGCTCACAGCAGCGCTGCTGAGCATACTTGCAAAACTCATTCCATGTGAAGTGTGAGGCAGCCTGTTGTCCCTGTCTGGCATCTGAATGCCTTGTAATTGTTGCACTCTGTCATCGTTTGAAATTGAGGTTGCTGAAACAGAATGGATGATCACCTGGAACTTGTTGTAGTCGATCCAGGTGTGCCAGCGGCCCTCAATGAGGAAGCGCGACTTGCGCGCTAGCAGGATGCAGCACGAGTGTGCGTGCTCGCAGGACAGCCCATACTCGCCGTTGCACGCGTCGCACAAGACCTGCATGCATGGAAAGGGAATTATTCAGGTCCATTTGCGTGGCTGCAGCAGAAGTCCCCATGCAACATGTTTGTCAGATTAAGAGACTCCAATTGGATTATGAATGGCTTGGCTTACATGTCAACAGCCTGGGAGTTTGCTGCTGACTAAATTCTGAGCCACATTCGCAGCGTCCAAACTTGTAGCATGGCAGGACGTGCCCCTACAAATTTCCTGCAACATCTTCTTCTGCCATCTGGGAACACTGGCAGAGAAGCCAGCGGAAAGACACATGCAAACACCACAGAGTTCAGACAAGAAATTTCTTGCTTGCGCCAGCAGGAGGCATTGAAATTTAGAAGAAGGCTTCTCCGCGCACCTGACCGAAGGCGCAGACGTCCTGGTGGTAGGGCACATTGTGCATGGTGAGGGAGGATGCGCTGGATGAGCCGCAGAAGGTGACGCCCTTGATCTCTATGAAGTCCGGCTGGCCCAGGGCCACCAGCTGCGCGTACTCCTGGGCCGCCTCCATGTTCCACCCCTTCACCAGGGTCAGCCTGGCACCCACAGCATCCCTTCCTTTGACAATTTTGAACTGCGCTGTACGTCCATGCGCTTTTGGATCTCTTCCAGTAATCTTGATAGCCATCCGTGGGACAGCAGGCCCCCTGGACTGCCCTTCCAAAGACCTTCAACAATCTCATGCTCAGAGGACAGAAACCAAAAAAGAAAGAGGCGCTACCACTGTCCTCAACTTCATGCACATGACCTCTTGCAATCAATTGCAGGCTGTTCTGTAAGGCTGCTGCTGTTGCTGCTGCCTTGGAGATTATGCTCGAGTCTCTGCATGTCATCCACCACTTCCTTGCCAGTCAGTGCCTTGCAAGCCTGCATGCTGGCAATCGTGCCAAAGCCGTCTGCAGCCTGAGGCATGCATGCGCGGATTCAGGTGGAGGTACGCACCGGTAGACGGTGCGCTGGCGCTTATCGCGCAGGGTGGTGAGGCAGTCCAGGAAGCGCTGCCAGAAATCCTTGAAGAGCGGCCGGTCTATCGCCTTCAGCTCGTCGCGCGTCGCCGCGTCCACCGACACGTACAGCTGCGTCACAGGCGCCAGCTGCCTGCTCATCACAAGTTCAAATTTAGGGGTCCTGGGCTGAGGAATCATTGTACATTGCTGCATGATGTGCACTCGCGAGGCAGCCCTTCCTCTTATACGCCCGGGCGCTCGCACTGCTTTGATGTCTGCATATTGCCTTTGCAAAATTGAAGTAGGGGCAGTGAGGACTGTGTTGGGCGATTGCTGCTCAGGATTCCTCCTGTCTTTTGAAGAGTCCTCAAGCAGGCTGCTCTCGTAGTGTCCTAGAGTGCTGACAGCGAGGTTCCTGCTGCTTTCTAGGACTGGCTGAGCAGTCTTCTGAATGCTCAAGTCCACAGCACTGACATGCATGCAGGGTCGAAGGAAAGGAGCTTGCACATGATAGTTTAGAAGGGTGTGATGCCCTGATGGATCAGAGCATCTCCACAGCTTGGGGCTTGTTACCAATGTGAATGTGTTGTGCACTCTCAGCTGCACTGAAGGGCAGAGAAGGGCTTGCCTGATGCGGTCAGGGAACTGGGCGTTGGTGACAAGGAATGAGGATATGCGGCGGGCGTGCAGTAGCGCGATGAGGCGGTTGATCTCCGGGTACATTATCGGTTCGCCCACCAGCGACAGCGCGCAGTGCCGCACCTGCATAAACAGCGCTGACTTGCTGATGCCTGTAGAAATCCACTAGTCACACTGCATGCTCCATGGACCAGACTTGTTGTCAGTGAGCTGGGCTCATCCATTTCAGCCTGGCCACAATTCTCGCTGTCAAGGCGATTTGATGTACTCAAGTGGAGCACCCTTGTGCTCCCCTTGAGGTACGGTGATGGAGTGCTGTGCCACTGTCTATACATGTAAACTCTGTATACGTCTAAGCACATGAAGCAGCTTGTGGAGTTGTCATGCTTGTGTCATGTCTGCAGCCCCACCTGCATGCCCTCTGCCAGGCGGTCTGCCTTGACACCAGGAACGCCCCTGAACTCGTTGATCATTCGCACATGGTGACTCAGCGCCCCCTCCACGATCTCCTCTGGTCCATCCATTTTCCATCGCCACTCACGGCCCACTGCACACCCACGCAACCTCAGTCATCACTGCACATTGGTAGCAAAGGCAACTCTACTTTGATTTACCAGTCTCGGTTCTGTAGCTGAGGGTGCAAACTCTGAGTGTTTGCATAAAACCGCTCTGGGGCATTTCCATTATATTTATACTAATGCTTCATCTCTTGTTGAAACTAGAATCGGCCCAGGTTGGTCGTACGATGGGTGACTGCAGAATGGAGTCTTGGTGTATCTTGGACTGGTGCAAACACTCATCACTGGTCACTTTGCCTTATGGACTCTGGCACCTTCCTCTCCTATCTGGCCAGGGCATAATGCCAGATGCCACATGTCAAGGCGATCAGCAAAAACTTGCAGAGTGCGCACCGGGGTTGGTGTGGTGGCGCCAGCAGAAGACGCATTTGTTGGCGCAGGCGAGCGATGGCGTTGCCTCCATGCAGCGGTGGCTCTCAATGCCGTAGAAGGCGTGCTTGTAGCAGCCGCCGCGCCCGCGCAGCATGCTCTTCGTCCACCGGCACAGCTTCACCCCGCTGTGCGACCCTGCCCACACCAGACCACGGTCTCTCATTCCTATCCCTTATATTGACGGCTAGCCAATGCGCTGTTATGTCCTGGCGACCCATTGCATGCTGCATTGCATGCTAATCAAGAAGGAAGAGACAGCTTTCAAACACCTGATAAACCCTGCCCACCACAGAGCAAACCTGTCAACTGCGTCCCAATCTTGACAGCTTGCCAACGCGGCATTATGTCCTGCCGACACATTGCATCCGCACTGCATGCGCTGAAGAGAATGGAGAGATGGGAGGTCAAAAACCTTATCCTAAATTTGTAACACACCCTTGCACGAGCCTGCATGCATGCGTCCTCAACATGATTGGCTTTCACGGAAGCTTGCATGCATCCTCAAGGCATCCTGATGTGGCTGTGGAGCGCACCGCAATGCAGAGGATGGTCTTAATTGATCAGGCATGCTGTTTTACTGTGTTTTGCTGTTCTAAAGTGATTACATATGCTTCCATACGCAATCACCAGACTGCATCTGAGGTGGCGGGGGTTTGTTAATTGAAGGTATAAGGAGCGCACCCACAAGCTTGTAGCCCTGCTTGCCCAGCGCAGCGCGCAGCGGCGGCGTCAGCATCTCCTTGGGGCCGGTGGCCGCGTCCGCGCCAATGTCTGCGGCCGCCCGCCCGCTCGTGCTGGCTGCCCTGTCTCCGACGCCGTTCCTACTCGCCGGCCCTGCCAGGTCCTCCAGATCTGCCACCTCCTCCTCCTGTTCTGCTTCATCGTCATCTGAGTCTGTGGTGCAGTACCTGCACGCAGTCTTGTATCGCCGTCAGATCACCACAGACAGCGTCGCAGGTTAGTGCTACCCAAAACCTCTCTCATAATGAATTTCACTGTGGTCCCTAATGTACCGCAGCCCAAAAGGGCGCATCAATTAAAGGCCCCAAATCCAGTTCTGTGAAAGTCCTCCATACATGGGAATGTCTCCAAGACGTTTCGGAAAGGTCCTTGAAACTGCTCCTCCTGCTGTGCGTCAGAGGATGGAGAGGTGTAGGAGTGCGTCGCGCACCCGTCAGAGCGAGCAACACCCTCGGTCTGTTCCACAGCCGCCTCATCAGAGGGGGGACCCTCCCTGAGAGCCTGCAGCAGGGCGTCACTCCAGGCCGCAAACTGCTGCTCCATCTTGCCGGTGTCCTCGTCACCCCGCCCACATGGCAGCAGCCGCTGCCCGCCCAGGGCCCCAAGCTGCTCATCAACAGTCATGGCAACCTGCATGTCATGCCAATCCCCTGGCTCCCTCCATTCCAGTTGCCAAAACATGTCTCAACCGTCTTGTGGCAACGGCAGTTGCCCAAACAAGAGTCTGAGCCCTGGTCCTTAGGTGCAGGCTCCTCTACACCTCATGTCACGCAGGAAGACGGGTCTTAGAGGTATGGGGTGGGGGGCAAAAGAGGTTATACATGAGTGGACAGTGCAATGGTCAGGTCTGCACCTTGTTGAAGTTGGCCTCATACAGAGAGTTGCCGCAGCCGAACACCGCAAAGCTGGTATTCTTCAGCGCATCTGCTCCCACCCAGAAGTCTGTCGCGCTCGCTCCCAGCCACTGACAGAACCACCTGTGCATGTCCGATCTAACGTTCAACCCTCCCACAAAGTGATCATGCTATTTATCACTTGGGTGGCTCAGACCCGCCATTTGCACCGTCTAGGCGAGACAGACTGTGCAATTTTTAGATGAGCGCCCTGCGTGCATTCTGAATTTAGCTAGACGTAGCTATTCCAGCAGCATGACACACCCTTTGAACACACAACTGAGCGATTGATTACCTGGCGTTGTTGGGTGGTGTGCCATCCTCGTAGGTGGAGGTGACAATGATCACCAGCTGCTCCTTCCACAGCTGCTCGACCTCCAAGACCCCTAGGTCCATCACTGCCAGCTGGACGCCCTGTGCTGCAGCCTGCTCTGCTAGCTGGCCAGCAAAGGTCGACGAGGTCCCCTTCTGTGATCCAAAGAGGACCTTGCCTCTGCTTGGGCTGATGCCAGCTGTGACAAGAGGCTCTGAAGCTGCTGTTTTGGCTGTGCATTGACATGCATTTGAGCTGCAGCCATCTCCCCCTGGAGAGCTGTTAGCGGTGCTATGCTTTTCCTCTGCACCGGCTCCATTGCAGCATGAGGCTTCCTGGGAAGCTGCTGCTAGAACATCGGGTTCCTGCGCACCTCCTGAATTGTTTTGGCAAGTCTTGGAGCTGTGATCAGTGTCTCTAAAGGAGCCATCTTGCTGTGTGCCCCTGTCCTGGATGGGCACTGGGTTCGTCTTGACCGACAGGAGGAATCTCCACAGCGAGTTCATGATTGATATGATCTACACGACGCGATCAAGCACTTTCTTATCAATGCCGCAAGGCAGTGGACGTTACTAGTAGCACGATGAACCCCAAGCTGACCGACGAACCAGGTGCACGCCCTCAAAAGGAAGAGCGGGGATGCCACTTTTTCCCTCGTACCAACTAATCTTTATGAAACTCCAACATTCGGCTGCGACTAAGACAAGGAGATCAGACCCACCCCATTAGACCCATCAGTTTAGGCAGATCAACTGGATAAAGATCGACACAGATGTCGTTGCTTTGTGTACCAGTGACTTGACCATATCATGCGCTAAGATTGGTGTTGCGTCGTCAGCTGCAGGTTCTGCCCGTTGAATTCGATTGCAGAACAGCTGGGGTTAGCTCCACAATCCCCCTGAGCTGAAGCCCTGATCAGGGGTCGTGGGCAAATGCAGTGGAGATGGCTTGCTTGGATGCCTTCAGGAAGATAAAGCTGGCTCGTAACAGGACAGGAGTATTGCCTCACATCCAAAGTACACCAGGTGAGCCATCATTGTGAGTTGCTGCTTTAAAATATTGGCAGCGTCGATAGCCACGAAGCTTCTGCAGCTTGGGGACACCCATGATAACGAGATAATCACTTGGGAAATTTTGGACGGAGTGGGTTGGTGATCGCTGTGGACAGGCCATTTTCTAACAAAAAAATAGCCATGGCACGCACATGCAACGCGTGATGAATTCTTTCTACCGAGGAGCCTTAGCTATGAACAAGCGTTGCCAAAGGGCTCTGCCAAGATTATATTGCGCCAGCCTCTGGCCAGCATGGTGCCAATTCTGTGAACATCAGGATCTAGGAGTGCGGCAAGAGTGCCTGAATCAATACTAGTCAATGCATGGGAGCAAAATGTGGTAGATAGGGCCTCCTGATATGGAGGCCGGCCAACACGAATAAGTGGCATCCTGGGTTGTTGCAGTGGTGGACGATCGAGCTCGGCCTTTAGAGTGGGCACACAGCCTTTTTGGTCTGTAAGCACGGCATTAGGGCCGGGTGCTGTGCACTTTCATCCTTGAAGCAAAGGCATCGGAGGGCTGAGACGCAATTTGCTATATTTTTTCTCAACACTGTTTGCCGAAACGCAGGATTGCGATACATTCTTCTGGAGATGATAATTTCGTGCGTTCAGCTTTCAGATTCTTTGATGGTGCGCTTCTTTGCTCACTGCCCCTCACTAGGTTTGGAAGGACAGCAGATGCCTTTGAGAACCTGCATCCTCTCAGCATCATCGCTAACCAGTTAGTTTTATCTATTTGCTTCAAAACATCTTCGTCGCCGTTAGATATTTGCATACCCTTCACTATTACATATACAGAGCAATGCGAAATACTGTAAAAGTCAATGATCTTCTCTGGTCGAGAGGTTGGCCACAGCTTTGTCTAATCGTTCTTGGATTGAGATAGCTTCGTCTTTGTGCAGAGAATCTTGCACCATGCAGACAGCCAGTAGATTATCTTGGTGAGGCGCGTAGAGAAAGCGCTCCAATGGCTGTCTGAAAGCGTACTATGTGGCAGCTATTGCCAGCCTGCTGCCGCCAAATTGTCTTTGAGGAACAATCTATTTGTTCTCCCCGTGAACCCGAGGCAGCAGCAACAGCAGCGGCCTTAAACCTGATAGTGGCCAGGGCCTGAGGGCCTGGGCTAGGATGGGAGGCCTAAAGAAGGGAAAGGGAAGCAGTAAAGGCAAGGGTGGAAAGGGGAAGGACAGCAAGGGGAGCAATGTGAGAAGGCCCAACAGCCATCAGGTCTGTCCCTCTGCTGGATATTTGATCCTTGGATGAATTTTGTGTGCGCCTAATAATTTTTCTCCACCGGTCTCAAGATCCCTTGCGGGTCATATTGGGGCAATTGCATCTGGCCCTTTGCTGTGCGTGCTTGCCTTGTTTGCCATGCATTCCACTGCTCAATGGAGGGAATAGAAAGATTTCAGTGTGTGACAGGATGGGGCAGGGTTCATTAAGCCCCTCTGCACACAGATTGCCACACGCGGAGGTCAGCTGGGGCCTTGGGGTCCAGAGAAATCCATATTGAGCAGAGGGGACTAAGCTAACAAAGCACATGTTGCAGGAGGATGGCAGGGAGGTGCAGCTGCCTCCTCAGGAGAGGGTGGCCGCAGTGCGACCCTTCTGGGAGACACTCACGCAGGAGGAGCGAGTTGAGCTGCTCAGCATCACCGTCGAAGACCTGCGCGCTCGGTCCAAGGATGTTGTCGCGCGCATGCGCAGACTAGCTGGTGCGCACACCTTCACGATCCCTTGAACTGCCTTCGCTGCCTTTGCTTGGGTGATCTCATCCCCCTATGACAGATGTGCTTAGTCGCAACAAGCAATCCAAATCTCACGGCATGTGTTCCACCACAGTTGAGGAAGAGGTATGCAGACGTCAAGGGCGTGTGAGTGCTACAGATAAGAGGAAGGGCTGCCTTGCGCTATGCAGCACCTCCACATTTCGTGCCCCTGGGCACGAAATGATTATATTGCATACATGCGTACAAGTGAATGCAAAGCCATCTTTGTAAAAGCAGGGCATTCTTGTAGCATGGCTGAAGTTTGTCGGGTGTGCGTTGCAGCTGCGGAGGCAGCAGAGCTGGAGGCGGAGACTGGGGAGCCTGGGGAGATCCCCTGGGTGAACCTGGAGCCCACAGTGGATGAGCTGCTGGAGGAGGGCATCAAGCGGCTGCACTCGCGCGATACCTGGAAGCTGTGGAAGTGGCCCAACAGCGACAAGGTCTTCTACTCGCCCGACGAGTTCAAGTGCGCCCCCAACGCCTGCAGAGAATTGTGCAGCTAAATGCTGGGGCCTACTCTGCCGTTCTGTTCCTTTTTTGTGACGGATTCAGCTTGCATTTGTGGCGCAGAATTTTTACAGGCAGGCTGCCTGACATGTCCATCTAGCCGCCTGGCAGATGCCATTCATGCAAGCTGATTAGTACTTCGGGACAAACGTGTGCGGATGGTTTGTAAATCAGTCGTCGTTTAGCTGCACCTGTGGTGCAGCTACTTGATGCTTATATATTTTGGTCGGTTGACAGATCTCATGAATAGTCATGTTTGTGTTTGCGTGAGAGGGGTGGTGCTTGGTGATTTCTCAGGCGCTTCATTGAGGAGGAACAGCTGGATGAGGAGCTGGTTAGGCACCTGCCTCGGGAGGAGGGGAGGCCAGTGGAGAAACCGGCAGAAGCTGCGCTGCGCACCAAGATGTGTGTCCCGGATCGTGGCTCAGTTCGGGAGGGCGACTGCTGGTTTTGTTACCTTCTCTTTCCGTATCTTTTCTTTTCTTCTGCCATCTTCCTTTTCGGCCAGACCCGCCTTAACCCCTTGCTGCATTCCATCGCCATACCTTCTCACCCCGTGCTATACATGTCTATTGTCATACCCCAATTTATCTTGTCTACTTATTGCTACTACTGCCCCCATAAATGGGTTATCATGCCATTGACATAATGTGGCAGGGCTTACATGCGGCCCAAATGCATGCAATATGCATATACTTACCCCAAATTTACAGCTGTGAGAGTGTGTCTTTCGCATGGCCGGTGTGGGTGCCTGACGGGGGTGTCTGGCCGCGCAGGACGGAGCTGATGCAGAAGGTGCAGACGATGCAGCGCGTGATGCAGGAGGAGCCAATCTACACGGTGAAGCCGCGCGGCGGCCACAAAGTGCGCGAGACGGCCAGCGCGGTTGTGCGCGACCCCAACCTCGACGCCACCGCCCTCATCCTGCAGGAGCTCGAGAATGAGCACGAGTTTCTGTGCGTCCCCTTTTGCTTTCCCATCGGTCACCCCTGGTGCCCACTTGCAGCCTGCAGCGCGGGCATTGCCCCCTGTGCAACTCTAAGCGTGCTGGTTGATGCACTCCTAGCCTTTGGTGCAAAATCACGTGTTGCACCTCCAGTACGGTGTCTAAAGTTTAAGTGTCGCAGCCTGCGCTGCAGGCCGTAAGCATGGCTGATTGTCCTGCCTTGCTGGTGGCCCCCAGCTCCTGAGAACCCAGAAGGATGGGTGTCCCGCATGGTCATGCATTACAGCTTGTTTGTTTCTGTGAGAGAGAAGGGATTTGGATGCGCAGGTACAATGCGGTGATTGGGCCGGTGACGCAGTACATAGTGGAGGTGCTGCCGGAGGGCGCGCGTGACACCAAGCCCGGCGAGCTGGCGTACGAGGACTTGGAGAAGATCGCGCCCGAGGACATCATGCGCGTCTGCGAGTGGCTTACTGACAAGGTGCGCCCGCCTCTATGCCCCCCTATAATGCCCTTTGTACTTGACACGTCTGCCGTTCCATACCTGACAATTCAGGTCCAGGCATCGCCTTAATAAGTGCTTGCAAGGGTGCACCACACATATGCCTTTGTCAAGACATGGATGGCTTCGTGGCAGACAAAGGCACACATTGTGCACTTGTAGACACATCAAGGTCGATCCAGGCATTGCTGACTTAGTGGTTGCATGCGCCGCTGTAGAGGGCGCTGCTGCTCTGTTTTGGCTGACGTTTTGTTTGGCGTTCGGGCACTGCATTGGATCAATGTCTGTCTGCGTTGGCGGGCACACATGCAAAGGAGTGTGTGTTGTTGGCAGGTGGACGGCTTCTCGGCGCGCATAAAGCCGGAGCCGAAAGAGGTGGAGGAGGAGGAAGAGGAGGGCATCGGCGATGTGGATCTCTTCTCCCTCGTCGACGAGCACACCAAGCTCACCATCAACGCCAAGTGGCTCCAGCACCTGCAGGTATTGACCCGGCCCCAGACTCTTTTGATGGGTGGTGGTCTGACGAGGTTACCAGATGTGACTAAATAGGTCAGCCGTAAGGTCAATGCTACAAATGCCTGCTAGATTTGGTACCCTCTGTGCCACTTTCACGACTTGTCAAGCTTCATGTTTAGGATACGGGGGTCACACCATACGGCACTATCACTTTGCCGTGTCCTTATACAATTTTAAGCTGATCTGAGATTGACAGGTTTCCGGTAAATGGCTGTGACAGGAGCGGCTGCTGGGAGAGGACGGCAACCCGCGCAAGACCAAGGAGGGCGAGGACGCGTACCACATGGGCCTGGTGCTGGAGTGGGTCTACGGCACCATCGTCTCCACCGCCGAGAAGGCCCGCGACAGCGCCAAGAAGCCCCTCGGTCAGCCCCGCATCTATGTGCCTTCGCAACACAACCTCACTCAAAGCGGGCCTGGTGTCCTGCATGCATAAAGCATCTCAAATGGTGCTTGTGCCCTTCAGTCGCGTATTTTCTGAGTGATTTCCATTAAGGCTTCATTGCCTGCTTTGTCATTGTCACGGTCACCTTTGGGCTGCTGTGTGCATGCTTGGCCCTAGCTCTGCCTTCAGCAAAGAAATGTATCTTTGCCTCTATCGGCAGCAGACTGGCCGCACAGTCATGCGCTTGGGTGGCTCTGCCGTGAATATGTTGTGCTGAGCGGGTGATGGGTGCAGGGCTGCGCGTGCCGACGCCGCAGCAGGCGCACGAGACGCTGGTGCAGGCGCTGCAGGAGCAGGCCAGCTGGGAGCAGCGCGCACGCACCGCCAAGGAGCTGCTCAAGGAGCTGCTCACCAGCCGCCGCGAAGCCGCCGACCTTGCCGCCCAGTACGACACCCGGTGCGCTCGTCTCCCCACTCTTTCATCTGCGCGACTGCCCTCCCACTGTCACTGTCAAGGTTGATTCATGCTCCTGTCGACCCCAAGATCTTCTCTTTCAGCCGTAAGGCTTTCATGTCGTGTGCAGCTGTTTTTGCTGAAGTTGAGGCACAGCAGGTGGCATAAAAGCTGTCTGCTGAATGAGGAGATCTCGGGTCTTCAGAAAGCCCCTACCTTGCTCTAGCTGTGTAAAGCATCTGCGCCATGCCGAAGAGTCAAGGAAGCGTCCCTGCGTCTATAACACTGCCATATTGCATGCAATACAAAGCTTATCGCTGATGCGTTTTGTTTCTTGGGAGTTGTGCAGGCCGGTGCCGACGGCGCCGGGGGGGGGCCCGCCAGCAGATCCGTTGGACCTGCCGGACGCAGTGATCCTGAACATGCTGCAGCGCGAGGTGCTGCTGACCAGCTCCAAGCTGCACGCGCTGTCCTATGAGCAGGCCATGGCCGAGCGCCGCATCCGCACCCTCAAATCCCAGCTGCGCCAGGTGAGCCGCCTCGTTTGATGCTGCCTTCCTGCCGTGCTATGCAGTGTCGACATCCTGTGTCGAGGCTTGCAAATGGTAGCATGCTGGTGGGTCCTCTGCAAACAGTCGCTTTGTGTTCTTGTTCAGCGTGCTTCTTTCGCGGCTCTTAACCAGAAGCAAGTCAGACTCTGCGCAGCATGGCAGGAAGGACTGTTCCTTGCCAGCCTGACCTGCATGTTTCCCTGCTTAATCGCGCCTTACTCTTGGTGAAGCCCCATGCAAGGCTGTCTTGGTGGAGAAGGAAGTGAGGCTCTCTGCAAGATCTATAAGTTTTCTGCTTGTTACACGTAGTTTGCCTGACCAGGGAAAGCTGCCAGCAAGCTTGTTGCCTCATTAGGCAGGGCTTTGACCAATCCGTGTTGCCTGATCAGGGCGAGCCGGAGTTTGAGCGACTGAAACGCGAGCTGGAGGAGGTGAAAAACGCGCCGCGCGGCTTGGAGGGAACGTTCAGGACGGCCGCCGAGATGGAGCGCCACCGCGCGCAGCTGGCGGACGCGGCGATTGAGGAGCAGCTGGAGGTGCAGACGGCGTTCCGCGAGCACGGCGCGCGGCTGCAGGCCATCTACGACAAGCGTCAGCGCACCGACGTCGAGATCGCGCGCCGCGACCAGGAGATGAAGCAGCTGCAGGGTGCGCCCGCGTGCCCTCCACCTCTTGTCCGTAATCTCAAGTACAAGAGTTGCCGCATTTTGCTGCTGGGCGCTACCAATCAGGTTCTGTATCGCATGCAATTTTGGCTGGTCAAGGATGTCTACTCTTGAGCTTGCTTGACCTGATCTGAAGTCCTTGCCTCTGCCCATTGCAAGCAATTGAACGCTTTGACAACCGCATTAAAGGCTTTAGTCGGAAGCCCAGTAATCCTGGATGTGCCAGCAGGAGGTTGACTGACATCTCTGTGCGCCTGCTGCAGGCTGGAAGCAGACGGTGCAGTCGCTGATAGAGCGCTTCCAGGACCTGATTGAGCCGATTCAGGCGCCGCTGGGAGACATCGAGGAGGGCTACACCAGCGACGAGGCCGCGGCCGACGGCGAGCAGCCGGAGCGCGCGCAGCGCACACTCGCCCTGCAGCAGGCCACGCAGCGCATCACCCAGAACACCATGGCCCTGCAGAAGCTGCGCTCCCACTTCCAAAAGGTGGGTGGCAGTATCCTCCACCCGCACAGTTGGAGACTTCCTTGTCTATGTTCGGGGTGCAGGGGACCTCATGCAACACAGTTGCAGTGCAAGTCCCATGGGGCACATTTGGTATTTGATCTTGCATTATTTATCTCCATTCAGACGGCAGCAGGATAGGTTTTAGAGCGAGACATGTGGAAGGACTCATGTACTCTACATGGGTTTGTGGAGATTACCCATCATGAGATGCCATGGCAACAGCATGATGGGTGGCAGAGGCAACCCGATAATGTGCATATGCGGATCGATCTCGAGGTCGCAAACCCTTCATGCATCTGCTGTCAGCCCGACTGAATGTGCCGGCACCTGCGCGCAGGACGTGCGCCGCCAGCTGTACAGCACGGACGACGACCGCACCTTCTTCGACTGGATCCAGAAGGAGCTGCGCACGGTCGAGCGGCGGCTCGAGGACGGCCGCGCTGTCCTGGCGCACTTGGAGGGCGCGCTTATCAATGTGTCCTGCGACGACCCGGGGGCGCCCATTGGCCAGCAGCTGGCGCTGCCGCTGCTGCAGGAGCGCCTCGACGCGCGCGCGCGCGGCTACGCCTCGCAGCGCGCGGCCGCCGCCGAGGAGGCCATCATCAAGGAAGAGGTGGGGCACAATGTGTTGTTCTTTGCACCTGTTGCCGCAGCAGCCACAGAGTCGAACCTTCTGCTGCGGATGTGTGCAGCATAACGCAGTGATGATTGGTGATTGATTAGGGCAGGTTCCTCGTTGGTGCCAGAGCCAATTCATGAAGGAGCATATGCTGCGGCCGCCAAAAGGTTGCATAGTCCTTGATATGAGGCACATCTCAGGAGGCGGCGGGATGTTATGCCTGTGTGCTGCCTGCAATGCATACAAGAAATTCTGGCTAGTGTGGGTAACGGAAGAGTCTCTTGAGGTACAGGCGCATGTACTGAGCTGCAGCCGTGCTGTGACAGGAGGAGAAGGCCGAGAGGGCGCGGGTGGAGCGCGAGAAGCGCAAGCTGTCCAAGCAGAAGACCAAGGACCGGCAGCGCACTGAGAAGGAGCGCGAAAAAGCCGAGCGCGACGCGCGCGAAGCCCAGGAGAAGGCCGAAGCTGAGCGCGCCGCGCTGGCCTCCAAGGAGCGCGACGAGATTGAAAGGTGTGCTCCTGCCCGCATACATTTCCTTGGCCATGTGCCTTCCGTGCCACGAAGACTGCAAGGGGAATATATGAATTACAAAGGGGACTACATGGTCCGTCCTAGCAGGGATCCCAGGTGGAGCAGATAATCTTATTGGCATGCATTAAAAGGCAAAGCTGTGTTACCATGGGAAAGCTTACAAGCTCACTGCGAGACAGCTTTTGCATGAAGCTTCATGCAGCCCCCACAGGATCTGGAATGTTTTTCAGATGTCTCTAGCCTACTCAGTGCGAATGCTGACTTCTTTGGCCGGCTGCGTGCAGGAAGCGCAAGGCGCAAGAGCTGGAGGATGCGCGGCGGGCTGAGGAGGAGATGATGGAGGCGCGACGGCGCGAGCTGCTGAGCGAGGAGAACGGCTACTGGCGCAAACGCATGGCCCAGGAGATTCAGCAGCGCGCGCTCGCCGAGGAAGCCTCCTCCGACGCCAAGCCGGCCGCGGTGCGCAGCCCCTCTCCTTATTCTGCATCCCAAATTCTTTCATGCAACTTTTGATACTAGAGTACGTTGCATTGGTGTAGTCAGCCTCTCTATCCCCCTTTCAAGGGGCTGGTTGAAAATGGCTGGCTTTTTCCAATGTATTGTGCTTCGTGTTGCGTGAGCTGCGTGAATGAGTTTGCTCAAAGCAGCGTCTAGAATGGCTGCCTTGACCGTGGGGTATATTGGCGGTCTATGGATGGTGGTATATTCACAGCGCAATCCGCCACTGAGAGATCGCCCTGGTCTGCAGGATTCGGTGGATGGGGGAGGAGCGGAGGACAGCGCGATGAGCACGTCAACGCAGTGGAAGGACGACGAAGGGTTCCGGGACGAGGTGCGCGGCCCGCGCAAGCAGCGGTCCCGCAGCGGCCGCATCCGCGCGCAGCCGCGCTCGGCTGACGATCTCAGCGACGCCGATGCGCCGCCGCGCGAGCACGCGCAACCGCATGCCAATGGCTTCGCCAAGCTCAACGGCCGGCCGGAGCCAAAGGCTTCGCATCAGGACAGAGACGGCAGGGGCGCCGGCGGTTTGGAAAACGGCGGCGATCGGGCTCCGTCGCGGCGGGAAGCGCGGCCGGCGCCGGCGCAGGGCGGCGACCGGCGGCAGGGTGACCGCCCGGGGGCCGCTAATGCACGCGCTCCCGTCAAGGTGGTGACGGTGCCCGCGCCGCAGGACAAGCCGGCGCGGCCCCAGCCATTGCAGCAGACCGCTGCGGCGGAGGTTACCGTGCAGGGCCGGCCCGGTCCGTCCGCTGCTGCCCAGCCGGGCAGGCCCGTGCCCGGAGCAGAGCCGCCCTCTCAGAACGCGCCAGCAGCTGCCGTGAGGGCCGCTGAGTCAGCATCGGATCCACCCGGACCTCTACCGCATCCAACGGCTGTGCCCGTGCCGGCCCACCAACGTGGAGAGCGGCAGAGCGCGCAGCGGCCGGCGTCTGCCGAGCCGGTGCCCTCGGCCACGCAGCCGCGCGCCGCTCAGGGCCAACCAACCTCGGCGCCAAGCCACCGGCCGCAGCCGCAGCAGCAGCCGCCGCAGACGCCGGCCGTGTCGGTGAATGCCGGAGTGCAGGTTCTGAAGCGGCTGCCGAGACCCATTCCCCTTGACCAGATTGAGGGTCCTGCGCCTGCCTCGGTCGCACCTCCCATGCAGGTGAAGCCCGTTTTCCTCCCTGTCTCCATTCGGCATATCAGGCCCTGCATGTCTTGCTGGCCAAGCCAAGCAATGCTGGTGCATTGATGGGGATGGGGAGCGTGTTATGTAAGTGTCGTGTATGGTGTCACATTTGAACCTATCACTGGCTGAACAGCAGGTGCGGACATCGCCACCACATGAGGAGCAGCAATCAGCATTGGCGCAGCAGTCAATCCAAAATGTTCATGAACTGCCTCGTCCCGCCGTATCCTTGCCCCACGTGCGGCCGCAGCCGAGTCAGGGGCCGCCGTCGATGAGCGCTCCCGCCCCCCACATCCCCCTCCCTCCACATAACAGCGCCGCGGACACGTCAGCGCCACAGCCGAGGCCAGGGGTGCCACCTGGACAGCAGCAGCCTCCGGTGTACAGCAGCCAAGGCGCTCTGCAGCAGCGGCCGCAGCCACGGCGCATTCCCGCTCCTTCAGGACCGCCGCAGTCGATGCAGCCGCTGGCCGGCCCGCCGCAGCAGGCACCGGCGTACCCGGGCCACCCGAGCGGGCCTCAGCCGCCGCACGCTCCGCAGCCCCCGCCGCAGCACCCACACCAGCCGCAACAGCAGCAGCAGCAGCAGGTTGTGCCTGTGCCTGCCAGGGCAGCCGCGCCCAGGCACGGGCAGACAAAGGAGCAGCTTCAGCAGCAGGGGCCCATTCACACGCCGCAGCCGCAGATGCAGCCGCCGCTGCACCTGCAAGGCCGCGGCCCCCGGGGCGCGTCAGAGGCCGAGTGGCACCAGCATCAGCTGCAGCAACAGCAGCAGCAGCAGCCACCACCTCAGCCAGGCCTTGACCCCAGGCAGGCTCACCGCCAGCCGGGGCCTGGCCCAATGAACCATGTGGGCCCACACCAGCAGCACCAGGAGACTCCGCGGACCCTGCGGCCCGGCCTGCCGGCGCACGCTGCCGGCCTGCAGCAGCAGCACAGCCATGGCCGCTCGCCGGTGCGCGGACCCCCCAGCGTGGGCCACCCCCACCCTGCCATGATGGGGGGCCCCGGGTCCGCCAATGCGCAGCCGTCTAGCGGCGCGCCGCCCCCTGAGCCGCACCACTCCGGCTCGAGCGAGGGCCACGGCTCGTCGCAGGCGCACGCCATCGCGCATTTGCAGCACCACCAGCAGGAGGTGCAGATTATCGGGCCGGGTGCGCCGCACGAGCAGCCTCCGCTGCAGCAGCCGCCACCGGGGTCGGGCGGCGGCCCGATGCCCGGTCAGCCGGGCAGCGTACCCGGGCAGTTTCCACCGGGAAGAGGCCTGCCGGGGGGCGCCATGCCAATGTTGATGTACCAGCAGCACATGGGCATGACAATTCCAGGCCCCCCGCCAGCATTCGTGCCCAACGGCGGTGGCCCACTGCAGGGGTCACCTCCGGTCTTCATTGGGGGACCTCCACCCCCCTATATGGGTCCCATGATGCCCGGCATGCAGGCGCACCCCATGAGCGGGGCCCCGGGGCCGCAGCCGCAGCAGCCGCCGCCGCACGCGCAGCCGTTCAACGGTCCGATGGGGCCCCAGATGGTGCCTCCCATGCCGGGGCTGGTGCCAATGCAGATTCCCGGCGGCCCCATGATGCAGCAGCAGGGCAAGCCGGTGCTGGCCATGGGCGCCGCCAGTTCGCGCTTTGCCGGCCCAGGGCCGAACGGCGGCAGCATACTGGGTACAACGTCGCGCAACACCACCACACTGCGAGCGAGCGCGCCGTCTTTCGTCCCAGGCGGCTTCAAACCGGCTGCTGCAGAACTCAAGGCCCTTCCAGGTGCTTCTTCCTAAGCCTTGGTTCTTGAAACTCGGAGTCAATCAAGAGTTGCCTAAAATAGTTGCTTACAGGAGTCTCTAGACACTGAACAGGTTGGTGCATGTCGTCTTGATCAAGAGATGTTCTGGCCTAAAATGTGATGAGGCTCTTAAAACTATTAATTACAACTGTTGCGTGCAGCCGCGTCAATGCATGCACCGCCAAAGGAGGCCACTCCATCAGAGGAGCTTATGGCAATCGCTGCGGCGTCCGCAGCAGCAGCAGCCGCTGCTTCCCAGGCGCAGACATCTGCCCCACAGAATTACCCAGCACCCCAGTCAAGCGCCAGAGAACATGCTCCTTCGGCCTCTCCTGACAGCTCTGCTCAGAGGCCTGCGCAGGAAATGCCACACCATCAGCATCCATCGGCACAGGTGTGCTGGCACGATCCTGCATGCGGATGTTTCCCTCATCGTTGTAAAGGAGTGTCATTCTATTTATGTATATGCTTCCCTCTTTTCCCTTCCCTGCTCATAGATGCCTTGTATCTTGCTGCAGGAATTTGTGCGGGCTGAAGCCAGGCCGAGCCCACAGCAGGAGCAGAGGCCAGTAGCCTCCCCGAGCCTGCAGTCTCCTGCACAGCATCAGCAGGAGCCCGCAAGTAGCAGCAGGGCAGAATCGATATCACAGCAGCCTGCATCTACTTCGCAGGCAGCGCCTGCCAGTGCAAGCACTAGGAACTCTTCAGCTCAGCATTTAGCCGCACTAGAACGCCAGAAGAACAGCAGCTTTAGCAGTCGGGATGCAGATAGCCCGCCACAAACATATAGGAGCCAACAGGTACAGCGTTACTTTTTCCCTGGTGCCCTTTCCTGCAACAATAATCGAGTCGCTTACCTTTCCTGGGGATGTCCGACACAGTCAAAGGTAGCTCAATTTTGTAAGTGATTTACGCGTATGATTCAGGCCGCTTTGGCCTCTAGCATGGGGTGTTGCGGATATTTTAACTGACACATGTTAATTTGCTGCATGTGCAGAGCCAGGGCTCACAGCCGAGCCCGAACCTGAAGCCGAGTCAGGCGCCGCAGCAGCCGGGTCAGGCGCCGCAGCAGCCAGGCCAGCAGCGGCCGCGGTGGTCAGCAGTCGCCGCGCAGGCGGCGCCCGGTGACGGCCTGCCCGGCAGCGGCAGCGGCGGCAGATCCACACCGCCGGGATTGGCGTGGAGGAATGGGAACACCGGGGAGGGCGCCCTGCGGCGCAGCCCTGCTGCAGAGCCTTCCCAGGTGAGCGCATGTGCCGCCCAGCCGATGACTATACCATAGGAATATGTGACTTGGGCCCTTGATGATAGCGTCTGCATTAGTTGTCCTGGAGTGAAGGTGGAGTTTTACGCGCACATTTGAAGGAAGGATTTTACTTTGGTCAGTTTTGCTGTGTGGTCTCTACAGCAAAAGAGAGGCTGTCAACCAAGCCTGACCATGTTGTGATCAAAACTATATGTGTGTATGTACTACTTCCCTTTCAAGTCACCCTGGGTGCTCTCAAGAACCATTGATCTATTAAGATGGGTCTGAGTGTTTCACTGTGCGGCAGGGTGAGAGGGCTGGGCAGCTGAGCGGGACCGGGCAGGCAGGCTCTCAGCCGGGCTCCAGCAATGCACTGGACAGGCTGGGAAGCACTGCTTCCTCCTCTTCCACAGTGCAGCTGCGGTCTGCTGGTGACTCCCATTGCACACCCCTCAGATTCCTGAGCGTTATTGTCTCAACTTTGTTTAGACCACCCTTTTCAACATAGAGGAGCAAGGTGCATCTCATCAGCAATGCATTGGAACAGCAAAGCAACTATCAATGGACCAGTTTAGGCTAGGAACACCCATACAAGCGAGCAATCACAATAAGAGTAGTGCTTCAAAGCTTGCGTCGTAACATCCCTCGAGGCCTGAGATGGATTTGAGCGACGCTGCGCAGGGGACGAGCAGAAGGACATGCATTTAATGGCGTTTTCATGAAACAGTAATGTCTTCACTGTCATGCTCACCAAAGATCTCTAGCAAGTGGTGCCAAGCTCAAGTCATGCATGGAATGCTGCGCAGGGGACAAGCGGAAGAGCATGCGGGCGGGGGGCGTGCTGTGGGAGGGCATGGGTCTGCACGAGGACCTGAAGCGGCTGCGCCTGGTGCGGGGGCTTAGCAACGACAGCGGCCTCAACAATTGCTTCCTCAACGTCGTCATCCAGGGCGTCTGGCACCTCCGCTCCTTCCGCGAAGCCCTGCTCAATCTCAGGCCCCAGGTGAGACCTCCCAGCGACTTATGACATGATGTAGCTATTGACTGTCACCACAGGTGCCTCGTTGCTTGGTTCTTCGCATGTTTGATTTCCAGCGGTGTGTTTAATTTGGGGTTCAAGGGACCCACAGAGAGACTGAAGCTAGGGCTCACAGCTGGGAGTCTGATCTAAATCTGAGGGCTGCTCTCGAAAAGCAGAATTTGGCCATACTCGTGCACTGAGGGGTCATCTGCAACCTCAAATAGAACATCGTTACAAAGGAGTCATGACAGCGTGGACCAATTGAGAATTCAAGGCTGAAAGCTGTCGCGCATGCACAGGATTTGGAGGCGCGGGGGGGACTGCCGGAGGATATGCGCGTGCTGCGCGCGCTGTGGAACATCTTCAACGCATTTGCTGAGCCGCGCGAGGAGCTGCTGGGAGCTGCCGCCGACCAGGCCGCCCACAGCTCATCCTCCTCCGCTCCCCTTGCAAACGGTGCGCGCCCCTTACCTGGCCCAATGCAGCGTGGTGTGGCCTGGCTCTTGCTGATCAAGCTTTTCAGGAGCTATGGGCGATGGAAGAATTTGTCAGTGGCAATTATACTGCTGTGCAGTACACTCATCGTTCTCCACTCCTGATTTGCTGCCCTTTGAAGTCTGCGGGACTGGCAAACGTACCCATCCTTGGGCATCAAGGTGTCTGCAGCAGAAGCATGGGAATTTGCGGGGAGGCTAGAGGGGTGACGGAATGGGTGTGTTGCAGGGGTGGGGGACTTGGACGTGAAGCGCTCAAAGCGTGACGCGAGTGGGAAGCCGTCGGGCAGCTGGACAGTGTCACCCACGGAATTGCGCGAGGCGCTCAGCGGCCTCGGCAAGGCGGCCGTCCGCTTCGAGCTCAGCGAAATGCACGACGCGTCCGAGGTGAGCCTTTTCCTTGTCCTGTGCAAGAATCAACTTGATCCTGGGCGGTCATGTTTGCTGCCAAGCAGGTAAATTGTGCGTAGGCTTGGGGCACGGGGCATGCGGGACACAGTGAGACCAGATGATTGGCCTGATGTGTGGTTGGGGAGGGGTCATGTTGGGTGGGTGAAGAGATAGTGCTCAGAGGATTCCTCTTGTTCACGAATTGTGGAAGTGCTTGAAGGATATTGTGGGTGTGCGCAGGTGTTGGGTGAGATATTCAACGCGATCCACCGCGCGGATCTGGGCGGCGCGGCCGAGAAGGCGGCCGACCTGCAGCTGCCGCGCAAGGTGCGTCTGCCGGCTCCGGGCGCCTCGCCCGCGGCCGCAGCCGCCGCCATCGCTGCCGCGGAGGGCAAGCCCACAGCAAACGGTGGCGGCGCCTCATCGCAGGGAAGCTCACAAAGCCTTGTGCAGCGCCTATTTGGCCTCGACATGCAGGTCAGTCATGCTGTCCTCACCATCGTCACCTCAAAACATGTCTTGCTGATCAATAGGTCCCTTGATTCATGCCCCTGTGAATATTCCCATGGTCCACAAGCTCCTTTCTGCATCCCTTTTGCAACTTCAAGCGCAGTCCTTGCAGCATGATCCAGGGCATACATCTACTTGTTGATGCATTCTGTGTGATTCAAGGCACCAGTGGCACCAGTATCACTGGGTTGCAAGTCAATGAAAGGGAGCCACTGCTGCAGGTGCCAGCGCCAAATGATGACGAGGAGGAGGAGGGCAGCGCGAGCAAGCGCGCCAAGGGTTCGGGCGGCGCAGTAGTGGGCCGCTGGCAGGAGCAGCCTTCACGGTCAGCCAGCCACAAGGAGCTGCGCGCAGCCGCAGCCGCCGCCGGCGCCAAGTCAGGCGAGGCGAAGTCGGGGGACATGTCCCCCGCCAGCGGCGGGGGGTCCGCCGCGCCAAAGCAGGCGCGGAAGCAGAAGGACCCCAACATCGTGGAGGTCCTGCGCTTCATGAAGTACTTCCATCTCGTGCCCGCCCAGGTGCGCTCCTTCTGAAATTTTTGTTTTTGCTGTTTAGGCTCCCAAGAATGCTCCCAAAATGTAGTACTGCTGTATGTTGTGCTGTCCGCTTGGCTGGATGGGCTCTGTTGCCATAGCATTATGCTGTAGTTATGCAATGAAAGGATGAAGTTTGCCTTGGAAGTCCGTTGCTTAGTTAATTGTTACACAAGGATGCAGTTGCTGTTGCATGATCTGTCTTGTCCTGGGTGTCTGTCTTGGGTGGGTGTCTCCTGGGGCAGTGTCTGGGGCAAGGTACTGAGGCCTCTGTGCATGTGCACTCCAGGGGTTGCGGCTGGCGTTTGACCTTATGATTGGCAGCCGCTTTGAGGAGATGGTGCGGGAGGCCGACGTGGCTGAGACGCTGGCAGCGGGGGGCAGCCCCCCTCCCGCGGGCTCCAAGAAGTCCGGGGGCGCGGTGCACACGGCCGAGATGACGCTGCTGCGCCGGCCCGCCGTCTTCACGCTTGCCATTGTCTGGGACTCACCCCAGGTGCGCCTTGCAGACTCGCCTGCATAGAGCAGGGACTCATCGTAATAATATTAAGGAGCTGTAAACACCTCCATGCTCGCCACGTACGTGTTCATCTGGAAGAGGGCCCCTTTACAATGTATTGTGATGGACAGTATTGTTCAGAAGGAAGCTCACAGCAGGGCTGGCATGCTTAGAAGCAAACACGAGTCGTTGCACCAGACTTCGGTACCCGTTAGTATTGTGTTCGAAAATTAGCAGAAAACGCTCCGTGACTGCTTGGGATATCTTGATGCTGGGATTTCATCTGACGTATGCAGATAGTTCTTCCTCTATCAAGGGGTCTCTCTTGCGCTCAAATCAATTGAAAACGTGAATTTCCATGCAGGCGTCGCGGGACGCGATATTCAGCGTGGTGGACTCGCTGGCAGTGAGCCTGGATGTGGGCGGCGTATTCAAGGGCGTTCCTGTCGGCCCCTCCTACGCCCTGCGCACCGTCGTCTGCTACTTTGGCCACCACTACCAGGTGCGGTGCCCCCAACACACTCAGATTATGCATTTTAACCTATTCTGGAAGCAAAGAGCTGTATGCCCGTCCTTGCCTCTACCTGCCATACCATGGGATATTCGGCGGCTTTCCTTTTTGGCGCTGCTTCTGGCCAAAGATCCTTATTGAAGTTCTCGTGGGATCAGTGCTGCTAGCGGCAACCTGGAAGCAGGGCCAAGCAGATGGCAGTCAAAAAATGCATGGTATGCAGCAATTATGTTTGAGGCAATCCAGATTGCCCTCTCCCGCCTGGAGCTGCTTGTGTTTTTTGCACCTTACGGCCCCTACATGCCAGAGCGAATTGCTGACAGCTCCACTGTTGTGCAGGCATATGCGCTGAGCGAGGAGCTGAACAAGTGGCTGCTGTTCGACGACACCAACATCAAGTTCATCGGCGGCTGGCGTGAGGTGGCAGCCTCCATGAAGGAGGGCCGCCACCAGCCCTCCCTGCTGTTCTACGAGCGCGTATGATCCTGAGCAGCCGCCAGCTCGCCACTGCGCTGCGCAGGAAGCTTCCCGGAAGCTTCGCGAAGCCGATCCTGCAGCGCTGCAGCAGGCTCTCGCAGTGAGGGAGTTTTGGATCATGGGAAGATGTGGCATAAGCATAAGCCATGCCATACTGGGCAAATTGTAACTCATGCCATCTATTGGCAAGAAAACATGGTATGCAAATGCAGCATCGGAGGTTTGGCTCCGGTGGCTGGTTGCAGGGCAAGAGGGGAGGGTGAGCTGTGCCAAATGTCCCATGAGGCACAAGGCACAGTCAGATGAAAGGGACTGTTCTGTCTGGTAGAGGCAGACACTGTGTCCAGCGATGCCTGAGCAGGGATGAGGTCCGAGAGGATGCTTTTGGTATACGAGATAATGCTGGGGGCAGCCCCATAAAGCATGCAGGTGATGGGGCAAGTTGGGTTGAGAGTGTAGTTGGTTTACGGTAGGTGCAAAGGCTGTGAAGAGTGGTAGCAGAGGGTGGGTTTATCCACATGCATAACACATGGTAGGAATGTGCGTGCTTGCTGTCTCACGAGGGCATTGCCTCCTTGCCGAGGCTAGAGCATGTGCAACTGTGGCTTGCAATAAATTGCAGCGGCTGGGGTTGTCTTCTTGCTTCTGCACTCCTTGGAGCTCGGTCTTATGCATAGATTGCGACCTTTGGTGGAGCCCAGATGCCCTGTCTTGCAGCAGCAACACAGTGCTCTGGCATGCATGCATTCTGCATGTGTGCGCCTCCATCTGCAGGATGATTTTGGGGCCTTGGGATGTGTTAGTGTAGATTGAGCTGTCCACAACATCGTGGGCGGCTCAAGAGAATGCCAATTATTTCCTGGAAGAGTATTTTCACGCGGATATTGATACACAGTGGGCACTTCTTTCTGTCAGTTGTTCACCAATTCGCATTGGCTCCCAACCGCTTCAAGGTTTGTGGCTAGATGGGTCATCTAGTCCTGCGCCTTGGTGGACTCTCATTTGGCTGTTTTCAGGCATTCGTGCTACCGGTGTTTCCCAGAACTAAGGATCGTGGTGTGCTCATCTCACCTTGATCGGTCATGCCTTCCAGTTGTAATCACGTGTGCACTGCGTATTGCCTGTACAGGCATACATGTATTATGTGATTATCAAGCTGAGGGCCTGTATCAGGTACCTAATATGATAGAAGGACTTTGCAGTGCCCATGTACGGCTTACGTACCTGCGACGAATGAGGCCTGCATTGGAGTGTGCATTCAAATTGCGGCGGTTGGACTCCAGCTGTCCGAGTCAGTGCATATGCATGTGTAGGGAACACCGTTTATTTGCTTACCTGACTGACACACATATGCATGTGACTGCTGACTTCATGATAAAGACGCCCGATGAAAATGACAGAATCGTGCAAAGATTGAGTCTTTGTGGGCGCCGAAAACGAAACAGGTTGGAATGGAAGAAAGATAGCAGCTTTGGGACGAGGAGACCAGTCGAACGGCCAATGGATAGGCACCTCGTCGTTCTGCTAACTGTCACCATCATCTGCGCGGTACTTGCGCAGGAAGCCACTGCAGAGCGTCGCCAAGTCTTTATAGCAGCAGACAAGGTGACATCTCCATCATCTGGACGAGTCAAAATGGTGCTGCAGAGACTAAACTTTGGCGCGCTTGCTCGCTGACCTTGACGGTTGATCGCATCGGTCTTCCAGGTCTGGTGGAGCTACGTGCCGTCTGGTGCAAACTTGTGCAGTGATGCACCTCCGAACAAGACTGATCATAGTCCATTGTACACTACCGAGGGAATCGGTGCCTCATACTTGAAGGCCCAGTACATCGAGTACACGGACGCAACTTTCGCGGTGCGCTTTGTAGTAGACTGCCAAGCTGTGTGCCATACACATGCAGTTTGAATTTTTGAAGCAATACATTGACTTACAAAATCATCTTTGTCCTCAAATCCGTCATGGATAGTACGGAAAGTCTTGCCAGCTCGGGAGATCACTCCCTAATTGCCCATCACACTCGACGCAGGTGAAGAAACAAAGAAGTGACGAGGAGGCACACCTTGGACTTCTGGGTAAGTCCCATCGCAATTTCCTTGTTTGAAAAGTTTGTTTGCACATTACGTACCAGGACTACGTGCAAGAGTTCGTTGGCGCCAGAATAGCTTGCCATCAGCGTTGCTGCTGGCAGCATTCCCGCTGATGTTGTTGGAGTCAATCTGAAGTGCTGCAGGATCTATAATGAGTTGGGGTTTCTGTGCAGGGCCCAGATTATTCGCAGTGCCTGGGGATGTGCTGGAAATAGTGTTTAGAAACAACTTGAACACCTCCACAAACATTGTGCCCTCCGGAGTAATCACAAATACCACTGCGGCTGCAGAGCCTGGACAGACAGCCTTCTACGAATGGAAGGTCGGGGAGGAGGTGTGCACATGCCCCCACCGGCAGGCATGCATGAGATCTAGCGCAGGGATCTTTCTTGGTAACTGCAATCGGACACATGACATGCCTCTCTGGGCAGTCATTGCCACTTCTCGCGCGGAATGAAATGGTGGGATTCTTCTTGTGGCACCTGCACCACAAGCATGCCAGGAGTAGGGAGCAGAGGGCACCAAGATCGCAAGGCAGGAGATAAACTGAGTTAGAGCCAGGGGCAGATTGGGAAAGCTTCTGGCAGCCAATGCAGCAGGAGGAACGGAGCAGGGGCTGAGTCGTGTGTGGCTGCTGCGCTGATGTCAGGCGGCGCCAGGCGGGCAGGAGGTGACGTCATCGAAGCTCTGGCTGTACCGCAGCACAGTGGATATGGTGGGGGACGCAAACTCTGGCCTTTTGGGCCCGATCATTGTGACGCGGGCAGACGCCGCCCTGCCCAATGGGCAGCCCAGGGACGTCGCCCAGACCTTCATCGCCATCTTCCAGGTGACCCTTGAACCTTTATGCCCCATTCCAGAGCGCAAATACATTCCTTCACGCAGCTGATGCGAATGGAGCTGCAGGCGGACACAGGCCAGGCTGACATGCACACTGACATGTGCAGGTGCTGAATGAGAATGACAGCCCCTTGTTGAACGAGACGCTAACAGCGCTAAAGCTGGATGAGACGGCTGGCATGAGCACGGACGACTTTGAGGAGTCCAACAAGAAGCACTCCATCAATGGGCTGCTCTTTTGCAACACGCGCGGCTTCAACATCACCCTGGGCTCCAAGTGAGGCCACTTGATTGTTCCCACAACAAGCTGTCTCTGAGCCCAATTGTTGCATCTGTAATCCACTGGATCCTAAAGTGCCGATTTAAGGGATGTTGTCTTTGCTGTTTGGTTCTTCTTGCAGGGTGCATTTCTCATGGCATGCAGTCTGCATCTGGAGGTTGCACAGCCAGTCTAGCAGTTCAATCATCACACATGTCTGAGCTGCATTTTTTGGTGTGGAATTTCCAAGTGCATTATCAATGACAAGGTACCCACCGGTGGGCACGCATTATATTTCTTGGCCAAGCTGATGAACATCATACCCGAGGAAAGGGCTGAAGATGGCTTAAGCACGACTGTTTGATCCAATGGGTGTTGAGGGGTGGATGGTGTGTTGAGGGGTGGATGGTGTGTTGTGCAGGGTGAGGTGGCACGTGGCGGCAGTGGGCAACGAGGTGGACCTGCACAACACCCACTGGCACGGGAACACGCTCCTATGGGAAAATCACAATGCAGACCAGTGCGACCTTGTGCCCTGCCCCAGCCATCTCATTCGATCACTGCTTTCATGCCTGACCCACGTATCCACGCAGGTCCTTCCATAATGTGCTGCTTTGTGTCGCGTCCCTTGCTAATAGGAAAAGCAGAGGTGCAGCCTTGGCAGGGTCACCTCCTCGTGTCCCTTCCTATGGAGCTGACATGATACATGCTGCGTACCAAGGTGTATCCTGTGCTCCGCAGGCTGAGCCTGCTGTCTGGGAGTGTGAGGACGGGAGACATGGTGGCTGACAACCCCGGCCAGTGGTTCCTGCACTGCCACGTGAGCCCCTGCCCTTCTTGAAAATTGCATTCAGACTTAAAACACTCCCCAACCAGCACAGCAAGTGATGATGACAAGTCGAATGAGGACTCATCATCCCAGGGGAAGGGGGTAGTCTACTCTAGTCCACACGCCCTCATCTAGGGATCCCCTTATACCTCCTGATGAGGGGAGTAATGTATGGGGGACTTAAGTGGAAAAAAGACTAATAAGGTGGCTGGGCAGGTGAACGATCATATCACCGCGGGCATGAAAACCGTCTACGAAGTGACCGAGGGCCCCGGCAGTGCGGCCGCGCTGGCTAGGATCAACAGCTCGCCGCTGAAGGGCGTCACGCGCGACTACTACGTAGCTGCCGAGAAGGAGCTGTGGGACTACGCGCCGCTGGGAGGGGACGCATGCAGCGGCAGCCTGCAGCCGTTTACGGAGACCGGCGCAATACGGGCCGAGAACAACATTACGGCGGGGCAGGCCGGCAGCCGGCGCTACCGGGCGATGTATGTGGAATACACCGACGCCAGTTTCACTGTGAAGAAGGTGGGTTGTCTTCGTTTCTTGTGTGCGTGCTTCTGTGCTGACATGGCCTCAAGACAAGCAAGCGGAGAATTTAGTGTTGGTGGCAACTGTGCCTTGTGGCATGTGCATGCAATATACCGTTCGCATGACTGCAAGCATGGGCATGCAGCACGCACGCTGCAAGCACATGCCTGGTGATATGCCGATGCTTGTGGTCAAGCGCCCTGTGAATTTTATAGCGCTCAGTTGGTCTGTATGTGAATTCTGTCTTGATACCGTCATTGGCGCCTCGGTACTCAGAAGTGCTGCATGCTCTCCAAATTGTGAACGCGCTCTGCAGCGGTACTGCACCCTCAAAATTCTGCGCCTACCCAATGTATGAATCTCTCATTCCGCAGCAGCAATTTTGTAAGAAATTTGTGCATTTCGTCATGAGCAGAATCGCACGGCGGATGAGGCGTACCTGGGCAATCTGGGCCCCGTGCTGCGCGCGTCGGTGGGGGATACGATGCTGGTGCACTTTCTCAACCGGCTGCCGGGTCCAGTCAGCGTGCACCCGCACGGCGTCTTCTACAACAAGAGCTCCGAAGGCGCCCTCTACAGCGACGGGACCACCGGTGCTTATCTCTCTTATCCTCAGATTGCTCCCAATAAGTCACTGAGTAACAGCAAGTATCATTGCAAGCACTGTGACTGCTGAGCAGTGCAGCAATGCCAGTGTGACGCATCTTTATGTGCGCATCATATGTCAAAATTGTTTCAGGCTTGGAGGACGGTCTCACTTGCTGCATGCATGGCAGACATTTAACAAATGAGTATTGCCTTCGGCAGGCCTGAACCATTCCACGAGTTGAATGCATGCAATCATGGGCGGCAAGTATGCTTATGGGGAGTGCCATTCATGAGCACTGCTGACCTGGCATGCTGCATGCTGCCGGCAGGTGCCGACAAGGCAGATGACTCAGTGGAGCCCAACGGCACACACCTGTACACGTGGGAGGTGCGCGAGCGCTCGGGCCCCGGCCCGGCCGACCCCAGCAGCGTCGTCTGGATGTACCACAGCCACCACTGGGAAGTCGCCGACACCGTCAGCGGCCTCTACGGCGCCATGATCATATCCCGCAAAGTGAGATCAGCAGCTGTACTTTAGATTGTGTCAACGGATAGGTTTGGCCCAGTTGACATGCTGGACACATGATCATCTCGCGCAAGGTTAGATCATGCATGCTTTACCGCCACAGCGCGCAGGCTTCTACTCAGATCAGCACCTGATATTTTGCAGTTGTGTCAACGCTATAGCTGTGAGGCACGTTGACATGCTGAACACCTGATCATCTCCTGCAAGGTGACATCATCAGCTTTGTGTGACAGTCTGTGTCAACAAAATAGCTTTGAGACAAGTGGACATGCCGAATAAATGATGAATTTCAGCACGGTGAGATCACATGTGCTTATGACTCTGTAGCCGGCGGGCCTCTGCTGAAGTCAGCTGAATATTGTGGTATCATAGCAGCCTGATGAGTACTAGAAAGATCTGGTGCCAGTCATGCTTGCATCTGGTTCCACTTAATCCGGTTAACGATTTGAGTGAGCCACACAGCCCAGGTGCTGCAGTGCAAAGCAACCAGCAGAAACACCCCAAGCATATCCAGGATCCAGAGACATTGGGAGGCGTTCGTGTCAATTTGGGTTTGTTAGGAGGCGCTTGAGATGCGTGCAATCACAGAGCAGCCTTTGCTGTATGCAGATCATGTCAGCTTCAATTAGAAAATTGCTCCCCTTCTGCTTAAAGATCATCAACCTTTGGAGCACGCTCATGTCATGTTTTGTCATCCTGCAGGAACTGGCGCGGCCGGACGGCTCGCCAAGGGACGTGAACCGAGAATTCGCGCTCATGTTTGCAGTTGCACACGAGCGGAAGACTTTCTTCTCAGCCGAGAACGTTGCGAGGTTCCTGCCCGGGACAGCGCTGGCCAACTCGACAGACCAAGACGACCTCGAGACCATGCTGATGGACTCGGATGACTCAGAGAATGAGTCAGACCTTTTCTATGCCATAAACGGTGCGCGCTCTTTATCTGACTCCAAAAGAAGGTCTGCGCCAGATGCCCGACAGCATGTGTACATACGTTGCATGAAAATGGGTGTAGGTGAAGAGAAATGAGCAAGTTTTTCTGGTCTGGTGCAGGCATGATGTTCTGCAACCTGCCCAAGATGATGGCCAAACAGGGGGAGCGAGTGCGTTTCCACATATTCACCCTTGGCACCGAAGACGACCTGCACTCGCCCTCTCTGCTTGCATCCAGCTTCCTGGCAGACGTAAGGCCCCTCCAAAGAAGCAGCTTCTCTTGCTCTGTCTGATCTTTCTGCTGTCATTCACCATTGCCCAAGATACCATTGACAGACAGTGATCTCCCGCTTACACACTCAATCTCGCTTCAGCTATGCAGCAGCCACGATCCAAGGCAACACACCAGACAAGTTGCTCAGCGACCCATCGTAAACATGCCAGCATGCATGTGCCGGTAATGTATTGCATGCAAAACAAAGGGTTGGTTGTGCACCTGTGCAGGGGGAGAGGAAGGAGTCACTGCAGCTGATTCCTGGGGCCATGCACAGCCAGGACGTGGTTCTGGACAGCGCAGGAGACTACCTGATGCAGTGCCGTACCACCAACCACTTTGACAAGGGCATGTCCGCCCTCCTGGCAGTCGCACCCTCAGGTGCACGCCCCTACTCTGCATCATCACTTCTTGTGATTTAAAACCAGTGTTCTGTCCTTTCATATGCTGCCTGGCGGCTGGCGCTATGACGATGAGCAAAGACTGACTTCGGAGCTTCTTTCCTGTGGCCTCTGATCTATGCATAATTAAATTTCGCAATCCAAGGCCACAGGTCTTGAATTTCAATGCCGCGTCTGCTTGTCGTGATGCTGTCAGCTGCCGGGTTCTAAATGCTGCAAGGTGCCACCTGGCGCAGGTCGCAATGGGCTCTTTGCAAATGCTTGAGCACCTGAGGACTTTTCATTTCGCTTGCCCAGACTCTCTCTGGCTGTCACGCCATTGTGAAGATCCCTAGGGAAGATTCAGTTGTCTGATTGAGTTGTGGGTGTGATTGCTGCAGCGGCGTATGATGCCATGGCGGGGATCAAGGGCGCCAACCACATGCACTACATCCGCGCAGAGCCGGTGGCCTGGGACTTTGCACCCGGCGGCCTCGTGGACCAGTGCACAGGGGAGCCGCTCGATGCAGACACCTCTGTGCGTCCTATTCCCCCTGTGCCTCACTCCTAGCGCCTTAGAATTTTCATGGCAAACCACCCATTACTAGGTCCCTGGTGATAGCATGTGCTGCCAACTGATACATTGACGCTCCCAAAGAGTCTCACGCCTGAAGAGTGGCTGGGCAATGGAAATCAATGCAGCCCAAGTGCTACTTAGACTGCATTGAAGTTTGTTGCCTCATCACTGAGGGCATTCAATGCGAAGCCCGCATCGCTTACAATGTCAGCATGCAGTTGTCCACAAGAACATGACCAATCATCGGCCTTGAAGGGCTGTTGTCTGGCACCTCTGACGTTGTGAGTCTGCTTGCGCAGATCTACGCGGATCCGGCCGGCCCGGGCCTGGCGGGCAACATCACAAAGGCGCTGTACCGATCGTACAGGGATGCCAGCTTTGCTCAGGCGCTGCCGCAGCCGGCACAGCACGGCATCCTGGGGCCAATCCTGCACGCGCGCGTTGGCGACAACATTACCATCGTCTTTCAGGTTTGTCCCTCTTGCTTTGCACTTGAAAAGACTCTGGACGCTGATGCCGCTGACAAAACGGAGATCTGTGCATTGCTCACTCAGACTGGGTGCCCACCCCAGCGGGAAAGAGTTGGGGCAATATCATTGCCAGTGCAACATCAAATTGGCGGGAAAGACCACGATAGAAAGTGAATGACTGCGGGAGATCTAGCACGTGCGTGCTGTACAAGTCAAAACACAAGGCATGTATGGCAGTTTTGGCGACGGCCGAATCATATGTTTGCTGAGTGTTTGTGCATGGTGATGCGCGCAGAACGCGCTGCCGTTCGCGGTCAACCTGCAGCCGGGGGGCGGCCTGCTGCAGCTGCTGCCGGCGGGGGGCGCCGTCGGTGCGGCGGGGGGTCCGGTGCCCCCCGGCGCCACCGTGACCTACGTATGGGGAGTCCCCTCCGCCGCCGGCCCCGGCCCGGCCGACTTCTCCACCGTCGCTTACACGTACCACAGTAGCGTCGATTCGACCGCGCACGAAAACGCGGGGCTGCTCGGCGCTGTGGTCATTGCGAGAAGGGTGCGTGCATGCTCTTGTAATACATAAATGATACATAAGAAAAATATTTCTTATCCACTGTGAATATCACTAAAGTCGTGCTTAGAGCTACATGCAAAGCGGGGCCCGGTGTCAGTATCATTGAGACGGTCACTTAGTCTGCAAAGTGCCTGATCTAGTATTCGAAAACACCGTGTTGTGCTTAAAGATGATTAAAAGCTGTAGGACGCATTGCATGCATTGCTCGTTGAGAAAGGCATCTTGGGATGATCGGACAACACATGGCAGCTGACTGGTGTGGTGTAATTACTGCGCAGGATGGCGATGAGGGTGAGTATGTGGAGTTCCCTCTGCTGTTCAACATCCAGAACGAGGGCCTGAGCGCCATGCTGCAGGTCAACCTAGACGCTGCCGCCGCCGCGGGTCGCAGCCTGAACACCTCCGACCCCGACTTTGAGGTGTTTGCCACTCTTACCGCATAACTTCCTGCTTATGTCTAAGTAACTGCAGGACCAGTCTCTGCCATGTTCTGTTTCTGCTGGTCCAAACATAGACCCTGTCACAAAATCCGTGGTATGCAATCTTACTGGGCAGCCCATGCGCGAGATGGCCCATGCAGCAGGGCCAAAAGCGGGGCCACAATACGTAGCCTTGAGCCTTGCCTGCATGCTGTGTAATGTCTATTGGTGCTACAGCAAAAGATCCAATTGGCTTGCCTGTGTGTGCATCGCAGGAGGCGAACAAGAAGCACTCGGTGAACGGGTTCCTCTTCTGCAACATGCCGGACATAGTCGTGCCCGAAGGCGCCAAGCTGCGCCTGATCCTGATCGGCGCTGGCGGCGACACCGACATGCACACCCCCGGATTCACCAACCTCATTCAGAACACACCCTCCGGCGCCAGCTATGTGGTGGAACTCTACCCTGGGCAGGCCCGCGTGGTGGGCATGTACGCCGGTGCGCAGCGTTCCCTCTCTCTGTCTTAGCCAGACATCTTGCATGCCAGGGGTCGAAGGGACACTGCTTCCTCTTATTTACTTCTACCTGCCTGGACACAAACCCGTGTGCGTTGTACAGCAGCACAGATGCATTTTGACCCATGGGTAGTCACTCAAATTGCCCAGGGTGGAGAGAAACGCCCCCTGACAGCCTTGGCATAAATAGCAAGATGCTTTCTGCAAACAAGAGGCTTTATGTGAGGCATTCTTGTGATGCAACTGGATGTGGAGCTTCTTTGAGAGCCTCTTTATGTCAGATGCATGCCCAGCGGCACGTGTTTAGGAGTGGGGCCTTTATTCACACCAGAAAGATGGTAGCTATATCAGCGAGGGCTTGAAATCATAATGTTGGACATGCATTTCTCCAAATGTGCCGAGGCTGATGACGGTATTCGTGTTGCGCCCAGATGTGCCTGGCCGGTGGGAGTTCCGCTGCAATGTTCAGGACCACTTCAGTGCCGGCATGAAGGGGGCTCTCACCATCACATCAACCCTCGGTGACATAAGCACAGGGGGGTTCCCTTCCTATCGTCGCCATCTCCTGTGACAGGCAGCCTCAATATGCTTCATGCTGATTAAGATAATGAAGCAATAAGTTCAAGGATAAGGTGATCTTCAGTGGGAACAGGTGCCTTCTGCAGCCTTTCAGGGCTGGCTGAAAGCACCCCACTGCCAATAGGCAAGTACAGCACAACTATCTGAGGCAAACCTCAAGACAAAGAAGAGCAAGGCAAAACTTAGGAAAGCATGGACTGCAAAGGCAGCAAAGCATGAGTCCTGTTCCAACATGAGCAGGTCGGACAGAGGAGGCAGTAATCAGGGCATCTTGTCCGAGGGAGTCAAAAGGCATGAGCCAGCCATTGTTGGCTCAGTCTTTGATATAATGGTTATGAGAGGCTGTGTGACAGGACCAACGTTCTTCAACAGCAGATGTACTGGTTTTATCGCAGACACGTCTGCTCCACATTTGTTTATGACAGCTTCCCAGGCAAACCTGAATCCTGCCATGAGTCCTGATCGTCTACGTTCAGTTTCCTGGGTATCTTGCAACTTCTGACCTGCAGTCTTTGATGAAGTTCTGGTGCTTTCTGTGAGATGCCACTGTCTCCTGATATCTCCTCAAATGGTGGTTTCTGGTCTGTTTCTACTCCTGTGCAGAGGTCATGTCTCATGTCAAGAACTGTCTCCGAGGGTTGCTTTGATCAACAAGTGGTACTTCCAAGAATTGTTCAGGTGACAATATAGGTCTTGCGTGCTATGAGATCTGCTCCGTAGATAGCTATTCTTGTTCTGTTAGGTCCATTCCTGTACAGCGGCGAGCGTAGCATGCACATGGTTGTCGAGACTTCTCTATTGATGCGGAGCTGCATACTTCCCATGCAGCTTTTGTTTTGGCCCAGTACTCATCCCATCATTCATAAGGAATACCAAGTACCATTGCCCTCTCACATTTGAGAGTTCAGTTGCTTCGGCGTCTTGGTATGTAATCCTTGAGCCCGGTCATATGGTATACCGACGTAGATGCTATACGGTAGCTGTTTTGCGCATGCATTCATGCCTGTTTGAGATGTGAGTTGGGCAACTAGCTAGATTGTTGCATGAAGTCATGTCGAGGGTGCGTAGGTCTATTTGCAGCCATATGCATGTTCTTTGGTGATGTGTAACGTGGTGGTGGTTGTCAAAATTCGCACTTGCCGATCTGGTTTCTTCACCGTCATATGATCATGCATGCTGCTTGCTTACTGTGCCTTCTTGCCTCACATCACGGACCAGTACATGGAACACAGTACCCACGCCTGAAATATAATCACGTCTAGTGTCACATGATCCTGAGCACACGCTCGAGACTGAACAGCAATCCTTTCCAACTGACGCTCACCGTCATAAATTCAAAGCCTGTGCCTCAGCGGCACGATCCCACGATAAACCAAAAAGACATTTCAGCATATAACGAATTCCTTTTCTGCTTCCACTTCAGACTGGATGTCTCCAATGCTGTGCCACCTGTCCTGTCCTCAAGCCGAGGCATTTCAGGCGAAGCGTGCGGTCATGGGCGCCTGGCGCAGGGACATGCCGGCCCTCACAGGGGTCACACGGCTGCTGGACATGGCCATCGCACCGGCTGCAGCCCTTGTCTTCATCTGTCACCCACAGACACGCACACCCTCAGCCACTCTATTAAGAGGAGTTTTCAGCATCAGGTATCACCAGCTTGCCTGCTGTTAAGAGCAGGTCCGAGACTGAGCCGGGATGGAGGTGCCTTAGACAAGCATTGCTGCCAGCTCTTGACTGGAGGCTCGCTTCCACGCAATCTCTTGTTCAGTTTGCTCCATGAAAGCCTCACGCAACACAGCTCATCACAATGCATGCTCACAGGCAACACCAGCCCAATCAAATATAAGGGTTCTGGTTATTTTGTTGTAAAGGACGCAAAGCATGGCAGACACACTTCCACATCTCACCCTGACATCACCCTGAAGGGCTGCACAGGTCTAACTGCATAGCGCCACATCAAGGAGCCTGCACATCACTCACAAGAACAGCAGCAAATCACCTGGGCAGCAGCTGCGCGGACGAAGACGGGGCGGCCGGAGCGGCCGCGGCCGGTGCAGGGGGCGGCGAGGCACGCGTTGGCGCCGCCTGACGGGTAGCCCTTCTCGCCAAAGGTGCCGCCGGTGGTCGATCCGCCATAGCCCGGCTCTCCCGGATTCTTCTTGTCCTTCTGCGCACAAGCGAAGAACTGCATGTTAGCCTGGCTGTAAAATGCTGTCTTGCCATGCACTTGCACACTCCTAAAGGAGGCAGCAGCCTACATGAAGGGCTTCCGCAAATCGACAGGCGTCTACAAGATGGAAGCAGAGGTGGGTGCCATATAACACAATGCAGACACAGAGCGCTTCCCAAGAACCCTCCAACAAGGCCAAGAGCGCTGTCATGAGAGCGTCACACGCTGCGAATCAAAGCATGCAAAGCTGACAGACAAGGGCAGCTCACCGAGTGGTAGAGGTCATCCTCGATTGGGCGCTCCTGCAGTGCACACCAGAAGGGTCAGCCAAGTTGCCGAACCGCAGATTGACTGTAGACATGCTCGTTTCAGCACAAATTCTTGCTAGCAAGGTTCATGCTCTGCACGTGCACGTGCCAAAAATGCAGGGCATGCAGGGTAGGAGGACAGGAGACAGTACCGAGTTGTGCTTCAGGTGGAAGAAGTTGAGAGCGTTGGCGAAGGTGAGGAAGGCCACGTAGGGCCACAGCAGGTAGCCGGCCACGGGCTTCACCCTGTAGAACTGCTTTGCCAGCACCACAGCAGTTGCCAGGGTGGCTGCACAATCACAGTACATGTCACGAAGAGTTGTTATCATCAATATTACACGTCTCTACCAAAGGCTCGGTAGAGACGAGCTGCAGACATCTGCAGACAAGCTGCAGGCAAGATGAGTGCACCTCATAGAATGCAAGACACATGCACTCGTCGGAGGACAGAAGAATGCGTGCAGAGGTTCAGAGGGTGCTCACCAACGTTGTCAAGCTGGGCCAGGCCAAAGTCCTTCTTGTTGAAGAAGAGCTGCGCATGCACAAGTTTGAATTTAGCAAAGTCACGTTTGATTTTGCGCAGTTGGCAGACTTACAAATACGCACAATTGTAGCACATGACAAGATTTCCTGGAGCAGCCTGCATGTAGAGCTCCGATAAGGCATGGGGCTGTCAGGAGAAAGAGTGAGTGTACCGGCATCCAGGAAAGGTTGAGGACGAGGTTGATGGCATACAGGACGAGGGGGCCTGTCTGCTCAGCAAAGCCGCCCTGTGTCCACACCACGAAGGATGCCAGGCCAAGGAATACGTAGAGGAAAGACCTGTATCCAGCATGTGCAACGTTGTAAGACCAAAAAAAGGTTTGATCCGTGCGTTCTTCACGAAAAGGGGGTTGGCTGTATTCTGGGAGACTGAGGTGTCCTACCATGTAGGCCCAAAGATGGGGGTGGGCAGATTCCATGAAGGCTTAGGCAGAGTCTTGTACCTACGTTGAGCAAACACAACACATGAGCGACAGAAAATCTGACTGCTTTATTGAGTTAATGTTACGTCTGCAGGCAAGGAACGGTCCAGGGACAGGTGTAGGAGGCATGGTGGTTGGCAACACTAGCACTCAGACACTGATGACAAGTGGAATGTGCCTACCACACGAGAACGTTGTCTGCAGTGCTTGCAGAAACAATGCTTCCAGCAATCAGCGGAATAGCCAAAGAGATCGCCTGCAGGAAAGCGGGGGTGATTCTGAGAAGCTGAGTTCCGCGAAACCTTGGGGTTGCGCCCGCAATATTCCTCTGCTATCAATTCTAACACTCAACCAAAGCAGTATTCAAGGGTTCGTAGCAGACAAGATAATGTATGCTGTCCCTCGCCATGGTCAACAAGAGTGCAATGCCCGGCTGAGTCAGCGGAGCCACTGCGGATGCGTCTAGCTCTCAATCTAGACGCAAACTACTCCTATCACTATTTCATGTATTTTGGCACCCACAGGAACTCTTTCAGGTCCGAGAAACGAGGTTCCCCCTCAGAGCGTTTGGTGGTGATAATACAGGTGGAGGGAATCGGGCGCACCAGCGGCACGGAGAAGTAGCTGCCCATCTTGAGAACGTTCTGCTTAGATTTCAATTCCTTCTCAATGCGAAAGACTATTGAAAGCGTTTGGCTTGTTGCGAGTCTAGAAGAGTACGGTTGAGCACATTCCGGGAGGATCCCTGCCGAGCCCTATCCGTTATCCCCTGGCTCCATTTAGGTCAGTGGATATTTTATATTGCAACAGCACAGCAATACACACTTGATGAGCGCTGCAGACTATCAAACAATCAAGCAATGCATATTGCATGCCGGTCCAAGGAAATAAAAGAGAAAGCAAGCTTCCATCTGCAGTGCATTAGAGCTCCAAAAATTCCCCAGATTGCAGGGTTAACCTAGGTACTTGGTTAACATAGCTCAGATGTAGAGAAGGCCTAACCCACTGGTAAAAAACGAGAGATCCGGAACATCTCTACTAGACTGAGTAAGTCTCTGCCGCAGCAGCATGGTCAGGCAGTTACAATTTCTGCAATGGTTGATTTGTCACAATCTAGAGACTTCGCTGCATGCTACTGGCGTATTACCCCCGCGCCAAAAGTTGCCAGCTGGTGTACATTTGTTATGGCAAAATCAACTCTACCAAAATTGCCAAGAAAGGGGAAGACAGGACACCAGAACTATGCAGCGCTCATTCGCTCTGATGCCAAAAGCTAGCCAGCAGCCAATCTCAAACTCTTATCAGTAAAGCAACCCAACAGGAGCATGCTAAAGGGCCCAGAGGGAAAAGAGCACACTCTATCAAATCCTTGGTTGAGAATCACAAGTCTTGAAGCACAGCTTGTCACAGCATCCCTCAGTCTCGCGGCACCACCCTCTTCACATTGCATCCCCGCTTTGTATCGCTCTCCTTCTAATTTCACTCATCCGTTCAAAGTCTGCGCCAGTCATGTCCGGCCTGCAGGATTGGTCTTGTCTGAACCACTTCTTCTGCTGGAAGCGTTCTCGGGACTGGCGTCTGTCAGTGGCGGCGCCCTGCAATAATTGCAACACACATATTTCATGCCCAATGTCTCTCAATGCACCACAGAACCTCTGAGCTCCCAAATAGCCACCCGCTAGCACACGGCTAAATTGGTGTGCTTTGCATCAAGACGCCAGCCATGTGCATGCATGCAGGTACATGAACTTCTGCAAAGGCTGTTTGCACAACAGAGACCTGCCCTGCCCTACCCACCTTCCTACAACTGCTATTGTAGAGAAGGCTCGAGACATGTACAAGGCTCCGAGGAGATTCAAATGGCTGGGCCAAAGAGCACCTGTAGGTATTCAGGACAGCCCCCTCGACGTCATCGTCGCTCTCATCTGCTTCCTTGGAGCCCCCATTAAGCATGGCCAGCAGCCGCTTGGGCCGGTCCAGCGCTCGGTCAGTCTGCCTCTTGGTGTGGTTCCACACCGTCTTGCCCGCCTGGCTGATCTGCCGGTTCGTCTGCAGCACCTGCATCATGTGTCCAGCATAGACATGCTTTTGTCACAGTGTGGCTCAGAAGCCTCCATCCTAGCTCTCAAATAACCCGGCAAAGACAGCTAAACATGTCTGCAGTGCATCTGGGAGTAGTGCAATTACGCCACATACACTATCAGGAATCTGATGAATCCCAAAAGCCGAGCTGCTCCCGGACACAGAGCAGCCGTAGAAGAGAGGAAGTGACTTGCGTAAGACGAGGCATGCACTGATGCCACAGCCCCATCAAAGCTACTCAAACTTCCCAAAGCAGGAAGGGGCCATTCTCCATTAGCGTTGCCCAGAGCCCACCACTAGAGAGTAAGCTGAGGCATGCACCGGTGTCATGTCAGGGTACAGTGCAAAAGGCTGAAAGTCTCGGCACAAAGAAAATCCAGTCCTCACTAGGCACAACAGGTGGCACACCAATGGTTAGTAAGCTGAGTCACCCACCGTGTCATCCACCACCCCCTGCACGTCGTCCACCACATCGGTCACGTCAAACATGGCGCGCAAGTTTCGCGCGAATCCCTGTGGCGCTCCGGCAGCCGGATCCATGTAGTCACGCGGAGGGAACGCGTGCGCGTGCGCCAGCGCCGCGAAGAACATCTCCACGCAGATCAGAAACTCCTGCAGCCCCGACGCCACGTCGTCCACATCGTATGTCGTCCAATCCTGCGTATCAAAGTACAGTCAGCCATCGCTACTATTTTCCATGAGGGTGAAGAAGAGATCAGAGCAGCAGTCTTCCTTCCAGACACTGTGATTCTCGGATACATAATCTAAAGTGGAAATGAAGCTTGCAGAGCTCTCTCTGGTACAGCTGCTAATTTCTAGCACAGCCAACTGCAGGGACCTGTTAAATTGCGCAGGCATGTACGCAAGACAGGAAAGATCTGGATTCTGGTGCGATGGTGCCCTTGCCTGGGCCTGCGCCAGTGCACTATAGTGAAGTGTGCGCGCACCCCGATGCGCCTAAAAGCCATGCATGGACCTCACTGCACTAAAATACAGACTCCCAGCATTGGCCGTATCTATATGATTTCCAGGAGTGTGCGCGCACACCGGTGCAATAAAGCAATGCGTGGATTTCACCCCACAGAACCCCAGCCTTCCCGCAGGAACCTGTAAATACAGCATTTAACCTTCTGCGCGCACCCCAGTTTGCAGGATGCCGGTCCAGACAAGGATGGCGATGGCGACGCCCTGCCAATAGGTGAGGAAGACGACGGCCTTGACTGTGAGGAACTTAGACACCGGGCGGATGGGCGCCAGCTCGTACTTGGTGCCCCGGTAGAACAGCACCAGGCAGTACAGCGCCCAGAACTGCACGCATGCAACAGGGTCCAGGTCTATAGGAGGTCTATAAGAGGTACATGTATCTACCAATGCAGGAATGCCATACGCAACATCCTGGCAAGTCCAAAAGTTTGTCCATGCAAGCCTGAGAGGTCAATTCACATTTGCGCACAAGCCCCAAATATAGTCTGGGAAAAATTGCATAGCTTGCAAAGCAAGAGGACCAAATCTTCAGGTCTGCATGGATCAAGGGCAAAAATGCGGGAACGTCCAATTGATCAGCGAGCAACTTGACATGTGCAGGGGAGTGATGCCATTGCCACAAACATAGTGAACAGCATCACCTGCGATACATTAGAGATGATGGTGGTGTAAAGATACACGCAGTCAAAGCGCAATTTGCCGTCGCCATACACTCCAAGCAGCTGCGCCACGACTCCCACCGCTGTCATCAGCGGCCGCAGGATGACATAACCCAACACCCCCTGCACCCATATGCGCATGGTTGCCATTGTGCCTTAATCTCTACACATCGCAGCAATTTTGTGCACAAATCGTTCCATGCTGCCATTTTCTTCAGTGCATCAAGAGCAGCATTCAAGAGGGGCAAGCTTGAACGCCCTGTGCACACAACCGCCAATGCCACTAACGGCCACGCTGGGCTTACATACCACGAGATCTTTCACCTCGTGCAACTGCCCACAAGCTTGGCAGACAGAGGCAGCAGCACAAGGCCGGACTGAGTTCTGGAGCGATGTAGCCAATCTGTTGATCAGCCACACAACACCGCCGTGGAAAGAGCTGTCTGTACCTTCTTGCACTGCCACAAAAAGTCGTCCCCCATCTGCCAGGGCTTGTACAGGTACTGGATGCCCCACATGTGCGGGATCTCCTCCTTGGTGGAGAGGTACACGCTGATGTCACCATACTCCTCCTCCAGATAGGCCAGCAGGTACATGAAGAAGCTGTAGATCACAAAAGCCTCGTAGCACTCCCGGAAGGTGTCCAGGTAGATTTGCGTGGACTGCATGCAACCCACACAGCTATGTCAGTGTTTGGGAGCATTTGCTTTCAGGTTAAGAGAGTCCGCGCATGACTGTCAGCTACTGCAGATGAGTCCAGTGCGTGCCCAAGGAATTTGCTGAGCTCAAGAGACTGCTACCCCATGGAAGAAGTTGACCCTGTGTTTTGTGAAGAAAGTCGGCCTGTTTACCGTCTTGCAGCTACTGTGCCAGTCAAATGTGCATGAATTGAGGATTCCAGTATCAGTAAATCCATGCCAGCAGCTATCTTAGTAGATGTGGCAGGACACATCTGAAAGACCGTTGAGGGACTGGACTGTGGCAGCTAGCAAGGGATGCTCACCTCAAAGCGCAGAGCGAACCAGGAGTCAAGACCGTACACAGGGACCATCCACAGGATGCGGATAACATAGATCTGCATCCTGGGCCGCGAGAAGTATTCCAGCTGCATGGCCACCTCGTAGATGCTCACTGGCAGCGCTAGCAGCACAAAGATACCCGCTATGAACCATGCCTGCGCAGATCAGGCACATGCTCCGGTAAGTATACCTCTGTCACTCATGCGTGAAAAGAAAAAGTGCATTAATTCAAGACCACTGATTCGCAGAGTGATTAACGGTCTCATTGCAAGGGGAGTTTCATGTGCTGTTCACAGAGCTAGGTGCACTATTAGTAACACTTGTTGAGAAGTAGAATCAGGGCAGGCAGCCTCGGGTGATCGCACCTGGTAGTGTATGGAGTAGTCTGCTTGCTTGAACTCGATGATAAGCCATGGCAGGAACCCCAGGCAAGCAGCGGCAAGCAGGCACCAAAGCAATCGAAACCAGCGACGCAGTGGCCAACTTCCAAACATCAGAGGTCAGAGATCCCACTCACAGCCCAACGGCATGGAGGGATCTATGAAAAATATTGGAACAGAGCAGATTCCGGGCCTCTGCTTAGATCTGTAAGCTCCTCAAAAGCTCCAATGTTTGCTATGGTGACATCACCTTTGGAGGGTGATCTGTCAGCCTCAGAGCGTCAACATCGATCCCTCTATGGATACCAATGTGCGATATATGTAGTTGGATCTCTTAAGTGTGAGTTGTGCCCTTGCAACCGTGGAGAACAACTCAACAGCGCGCCATCCTCACTATCCACCCCACGCACAACGGAAGCCTCAACGCCTAAATCAGCTCAATTATGTCCTGTTACAGTCCCGCGAATATCAAGTACATCAACGCACTACGAATACTGCATTCGGCAGGAGAAGACAATCACGTTCTGTTCGGTGATGACGGGGCAAACTCTGATCGATGGCGTTCCTGGACATGCGTCTCGAGAAAGCCGAATGAGATTAAGGGGGAGTACCCCTAATGAGAACAAAGCATGATTTTGGAAGTAATTTGAAGCGATCTCCTGGGTGACAACTGTCTTTCTGTTCTCTAGCAAGCGTTACAAAAATGCTGGATGTATCCATACAATCTACCCTGTTCTAACTGAAAAGCAGTTGCAACCTGGATGCATCATGCATGAGGCAATCGCCAAATACTCAATGTTTGGCGGCCAAGTCAATCACTGTTCATGCAAATGACATGGCGGCCAGACTTGACCTGGCAGGTGTGCAGACCTATTCACAGCACCGAAAGCTGGTTGGATGTACATGCTCAAGAAATCACACCTGGCATCATGTGGTGGACACCAATGTTCTCTGCAGCGTACACAGAATGTTGGGCTAGCCTGTGCTAGCCAGCCGTGTTCAGACAGGAAATCCGTCCAATGTACCCTAGCCATCATCATTGACAAATAGCATAATTTCCCATGCTCTGACGACACATTTGTGGCAGGCTAACAAGATGGCACACCAACCGAACTACCTTCCTCTCCAAGAATAAGTCACAGGGGGAAACGGCCAGCTGACCAATGCAATAATGAGAGATTAAGAGGGCCTCAGGCTTCTGCGCAAGGACCAGAGCGTTATATGCAGGTGGGTGTTGCTGTTAGATCCGCCATGTCTCTCTGCATGCTTTCATTCACCCTGCAGTTGCTGCTGGGTCCGCTGCAGAATTGGCAGTCACGGGCGGGGGCTCCAGCCTGAAGTAGGTCTGCCACTGCCCACAGGAGAAGGTTTGGACCTGCGCACGCCACCACATCCCAGTCTTATGCACTTGCTCATGCACATTGAATTCCTTGTGATCATCTCTGCTCTTCAAGCACACCAAACCACACCCTCCATCTTGTGCAGCATGGCAGCCGCATGAGCAACACTTTGAAGCTGGCTCCAAGTTCACCCTTAAAATGCCGAGTCCTTCAGAGGGCAGCTTGCATGTGTGTGCTGCCACACGTGGCACACCTTGGCAAGACTCCATGGGTGCATACAGCACAGCTACCGCATACATATTACCTGTTAATATGACCCCGCTTATAGTGTCGGCTTGACCACTTTTGGGAGGGTCCGATTCTCAGGTCAGGGGATACCCAGGGGATGTACCTTGAGGTCCTGGTTGGCCTCGTAGCATGGTGTGACCTGCGACGCGCATGTGTCCCGGCCGCCGCCGGTCTTGAGAAAGCACTGCTGCAGCGTGGGGTTGAAGCTGAAGGAGGTGCACTCTGGCTGCGCCATCTCGCATGCAATCTCACACCCCTGCACTCCCACCGGCAGCACCGAACCCGCCCCACCCTGCACCCAGCGATGACTATTATTATTATTATTATTATTATCATTATTATTATTATTATTATTATTATTATTATTATTATTATTATTATTA
>JADEYI010000236.1_pt1 | contig 98267 bp, 81 predicted proteins | sample 8542331 | NCBI WGS metagenome assembly JADEYI01 (sample SAMN16510988, study PRJNA670497) | mine drainage metagenome | isolation source: biofilm near Copperflume 1 | place: Germany: Marsberg coppermine Kilianstollen | collected 2018-02
GGTGATGCTGTGAGTGCTATGGTGGCGACGAGCGCCACCGCCGCTAGAGTGGATCGATTGCCAGAAATCCTGATTTTCATGTGATTCTCCAGAGAAAACTTTCGACGCCTGAGCGTAACAGGCGGGATTATCGCTCGGCAATGGTGGCTCGTATTTGGGGCAAACTCCCGTCCTTCACCCTTTTTTGGCGGAAGGAGTTTGGGGAATCTAAAGGCCAGCACCCCCAGCGGGAATTAACAGGCAGGATAGGGCATTCGAGGTTTCAAACGGTGTTACCTCCGGAATTTAGAATTTTGTACCAGTTTTCCGCAACTGGAAAGGCTGCCCAACGCATCTTTTATCTGGTAGAGTTTTGCGAAAGGAGTAAACCCAAATGGAACAGGAAATGACTTGGATGCGAGCGCTGGCTGCGGGGTCTCTGGTTGCCGGTGCGGCACTGCTGCTGACGGGGCGCCGCAAGGCTGCACTGACGGCATCCGGCCTGGGGGCGGCGGTCATTCTGGCGGAAGATCCGGAGGCGATGAAGGAGCTCTGGCACGCGGTTCCGGATTATCTGCAGGATGGACACGAACTTCTGGGGCGGCTGGAAGGCGTTCTGGATGGCATAACTGAACAGGGCAGCCGCGTGCGGCAACTGGTGCGGCGCGCTTAAGCGCGCGGTCCTGCCAGCCCGGCGGGAACTTCAGAGTCAATTCCGCGTCTTGGAGCAGCCGTCCAAGACGCGCGATGGAATCACTCTCTTTACATCTCCAAATTGGTTGTCAGGGATGGCGAAAGCGCGCTAAAGCGCGCTTTCGCAGCGATGATCGATACCGCATATATCTCTGGTTCCCCAACGACTCCGCTCACGAGCTGGTCGGGGATGGCAAAATTCATGTTTACGCACTACTTCTTAACGGCACGGCCTAAAAGATTTTATTGATCAGGTCGTCGCCGAGGCCGAAACCCAGGCCGGTTACGACTGCGCGTCCAAAGCCGGATTGAAGAAAGCCACCAAGGCCGCCCTGCTGCGGCTGCACCGGCGCGGCACCCTGAAAGAATCCAGGCTGGGCGTAGCCCGGCTGCGAATATCCGGGCTGCGCCGGGTAGCCGGGGCCGTATGCCTGGTTCTGGTTGGCGACGAAACCGTGGATGGCCTGGAGCAGGCCCGCAGTCTGCTGCTGCTGGGACTGGATGGCCAGCGCAACCTCCTTCAGATCCAGCATCCATTCCCGCGCCTGGGAATTTCCATTGGCCGATTCTGTCTGTAGCTTTGCGGCCAGATCACTGAGTTCCTGATAGACCTGCTGCGATGCGGTTTGTAGCTGTGCGTATTGCCGGTCAATTGTCTCAACGTCCATAAATCTTTCTGCCATCCTTTCGGCGGCGCGACGCGCTGCCAACCCTCTTCTTTATTGTAAGACGCTGAAAATGGAAATCGGCTGCGCACGGTTTTCTGTAAACGATGATTTCAGGCTGCAATGTCTGTAACCGGATTTTCATCCGACCCTAACAGGACTGCAACTTCCGCACGCCACCATGAAGCATTCCCGGTTGTATACATCCATCCCTCCAGGCAAACCCTGTGGAGGAGCAATCTTCAACGATCGTCATCCCTACCAATCTGAAATTTCTTAAGGAGGATTCAAAGAGTGCGGAAACTACTGGCGGTGTGTGGAATTGTGCTGTGCGGCCTGTTTTCCTGTCTGGCGCAAACGTCTATAAGGCCGGCGCGGATTCGCGGCAGTGTGCTGGACGCATCGGGTGCGGGGATTCCGGGCGCGGAAATTTCCCTGACGAACACGACCACCAGTGCGGTCACGCACGTCACCAGCGACGCCAACGGCCAGTTCGACGTGAACGGGTTGAGGGCGGGAACTTACACCTTGCAGGCATCGAAGGCGGGCTTTGTCGATTATCACCAGGACAGCCTGCAGATCCGCGCGGGGCAATCGCTGGACACCGACATATCTATGTCGCTGCCGGCCACGACGCAGTCAATTACGGTGCACGGCGGAATATTGAATGGCGCGACACCGTTGCCGTCGCAGCAGGACGTGTTCGATTCCAACCAGTCGATCCGGGTGATCGACCGCAAGCAAATGGATATGGTGGGCCCGGTGGCTGGAGGGGCGCAGATTATTTCGACCGCACCCGGCGCGATCGTCACCGGTTACGGCAACACGGGCGCGACGAAATATACGATCACGCTGAACGGTCTGAACCAGGGCTGGGGCGGATACGGCGGCTACACTGGCGGCGGCTCTTTGATGATTACGTTTGACGGCGTGCCGATTGTCGATCCGGCGACGAGCCTGTGGCCGTCGGCGACAATCCCTGAAAATGGGCTGATTCAAAACACCAACGTGACCTATGGTCCGGGCAACCCTTCCGATCGCTGGTATACGAATGTGGGAGGCGCGGTGGAATTTACCCCGTTGCAGCCGACGGCCAAGCCGCAGGCTAATGTAAAAGCGACGTATGGCAGCTATCAGCAGAAAGACCTGGTGGCGAGCGGGAGCAGCGGAATCTATCACGGCTGGTCCACGCTGCTGTCTGGCGGGGCGGGGAAGGGCGACGATTTCCGCAAGGCGCCGGACGGATTCAAGAATCCCAGCAAGGACTGGGCGGTGCTGGGCAAGACCTTGAAGACCTTCAACGGGAACAGCTTCGAGCTGGCCGGCTACTATGCGTTTGCTGGCGGGTATCGCTCCCAGGTGATTCCGGTGGCCGCGAATCCGTACATCACGGTGGACGGCAACCTGGGCACGGCGCAATACAGCCAGCCATCTTCCGGTTATTACAGCACGCTGCCGTTCGCGAGCTATAACAAGTACGACACCAACCAGATGGGCTTGATCTACGGCCGTGAGAATGTGCATCTGGACAGCACGACGGCGGTGCAGAACCTGTCGTGGTATATGCACATCCGGCGTTCCCACGACCGGTACAACGATGTCTATCAGAACAACTCCGGCCCTACCGGGAATCAGCAGCAGAATGAACACAACAATCCCCACACGAATACTATCGGCGACAAGCTGCTGATCACGAAGTCACTGCCGTGGAACACGGTCAGCGGCGGCGGCTACTATATCCATGCGCTTTACAACAGCAGGAACAACTTTTATGGTCCAGCGTATGGCGGTTCGAAGACGGTGGCGAATGTCGGAGGCAAGATACGCTCCAGTTACTTCAACCAGGACGACTTCGCCATCTTCCTGCAGGATGACATCCATCCTATTCCGATTCTGCACATCACTCCGGGTATTCGCTATGTCGGTTTCACCGCCAGCTTTTACAATGCCGTGCAGCAGGACTTTACGTTGGGGCCGGGCGCGGTGTTGAGCACCACCTGCCGCTATGGCAATTTTGGCGGGACCAAAGGAAACGTGAACGTGCAGGACGCCTGCCCGGGAGCGAATGCGAACCGCAGCGGTGTGGAGCCTTCGGTAGATGTTTCGTTGCAGGCGCGTCCGTGGGTGAACCTGTACGGCGGGTTCCAGGAGGCATTACGCGCCCCGGAACTGGGTGGCGGCGGCGGAATCTTCCAGTCCGTCGATCCGGCCAGCTATCACCTGGAGCGCGGGACATATTATCAGTTTGGCGCCAAGTTCCATCCCCAGGAAGGCACCGGGTTCCGCAACAACCTGATCTTCGGCGCCAATTATTATCATCAGAAGTTCGCCAACCAGGAGATCGACACGACGCTGGCCAACGGCGATACGTTCGATGCCAACGGCACGTCAGTTTATAACGGCGTCAATATGTTCTTCGATGACGACCCAATGCAGGGGCTGCACCTGTTCGCCAATGCGAATATTGAGGCGGCGAGCTACAGCAGCTATGTGACCGGCGGCGTCATCTCTAACGGACAGGCTACTTGCAACCCGCCGAGCGGTCCGATTGCGGGGTGCCTGGATTACAACGGATACCCGGTGTCGTATGTGCCGACCTCGACGTTGAATGCGGGAGCGTTCTACAGCTTCAGCCCGAATGACAAGCTGACCATCCAGCCGACCGCCTCGTTCCAGTTCGTCGGCAGCCAGCATGTCTTCGACAACTGCGCGCTGAATGCGACAACGTTGGCCTGCCAGAGTCCGGCGCCCAGCAAGAATGTGACCATGCCTGCCTATGCCACGTTGAACCTGGGAGCCAGCGTTCCCTACAAGCGGTTCGACTTCACGTTTATGGCGCTGAATGTGTTGAACAAGGGCTACAACATCTTCGAGTACATCTCGGCGGGCTCCTACTTCAACACGGCCCAGACAGCACCGGCGGGGTCGCCATACGCATATAACTATGTGACGGCGTATCCCGGCGCGCCGGTCACGGCGTACATAAGCGCGAGCGCGCACTTCTAGCGCTGGCGTAGCCGGCACAACCGAGACGGCTCATCCGACAAGGATGGGCCGTTTTTCATTTAGGACGTATTTTTCCAGCTCAATGGGAATAAGATTCCTGTCTCCACTCAAGCCGCAAACTGCGCGGCTTGAGTGGGGCACCATCCCACCATGTATGCGTCCTCTGCTATCCAAAAGCGATGGGTGAATTTGCCACGGAGCGGCCCACGGCTGCATCTTAAAGGAAGTGGCCGTACAAATCTGAAATCGAAGAGAGTCCAATGGAATTTCGCAGCGCGCTTCCGGCAAAACTTGAGCAGAATTTTTCCGCCGCGGTGGCGGACTGGCAGAACGGGAACAAGATCGATCGGCTGTGGGCGCGCGATGCGTCGCTATGGACCAACACGGATGAGGCGAAGTGGCTGGGCTGGCTGGACATTGTGGAACGCCAGCAGAAGGACCTGACACGGTTTCGTGCTCTGGCGGAAGACATCCGCAGCGCCGGCTTCGAGTATGCACTGTTGCTGGGAATGGGCGGCTCCAGCCTGTGTCCGGAGGTGCTGGCGGAAACATTCGGCAAGCAGGCTGGTTTTCCGCGGTTTTCGATTGTGGATTCGACCGATCCGGCGCAGGTGCGGGCGGCGGAACAGAGTGTCGACCTGAAGAAGACAGTCATCATCGTGTCGAGCAAGTCCGGCTCGACGCTGGAGCCGAACATTCTGAAGCAATATTTTCTGACGCGCATGAAAGAAGCTGTAGGCGCGGAGGCGGGCAGTCACTTCATCGCCGTGACCGATCCGGGCTCGCACATGGAGCAGGTAGCCAAGGCCGACGGCTTCCGGCACATCTTCTACGGGGACCCTCAGATCGGTGGCCGCTACTCGGCGTTGTCGAACTTTGGCATGGTGCCGGCGGCGGTGATGGGGCTTGACGTGGAGAAGCTGCTGGCGAGGGCGAAAGCGGCTGTCGATATGTGCCGCGCCACAGACATCAAGAAAAATGTTGGCGTACAACTGGGCCTGATTCTGGGAACGGCCGCAAATGCCGGGCATGACAAGATCACATTTTTTACTTCACCCGCCATCTACGACATGGGCGCATGGTTTGAACAATTGATTGCGGAGTCGACTGGCAAACAGGGTAAGGGCATCACGCCGGTCGATCTGGAGGAGATTGCCGACGCCGACGAGTATGGCGACGACCGCATCTTTGCCTATGTGCGGCTCGAAGGCGCGGACAACGCACGTCTGGACACCGGCGTCGAAAAGCTGGAAAAGGCCGGGCAGCCGGTAGTGCGGCTGGCGATACGCGATGTGTACGATGCTGCCGAGCAGTTTTTTACCTGGGAGATTGCTACTGCGGTGGCGGGTTCGGTGATTGGCATCGACGCGTTCAACCAGCCGGATGTGGAAGCGGCGAAGATTGAGGCGCGGCGGCTGACCGATGAATACGAAAAGACGGGCAAGCTGCCGCAGCAGACGCCGATCTTCGACGACGGCAAGATCAAGCTGTATGCCGATGCCGCGTATGCAGTCGTGCTGCAGGGTGGTAAAAATACGGAGCAGATGGACCTGATCGGCCATCTGCGCGCGCACCTGGCGCAGTTGAAGCCGTCGGATTATTTCGCAGTGCTGGGGTTCATCCAACGGGACCGCGAGCACGAGAAGACCATGCAGCAGTTGCGCCACGCGGTGCGCGACAAAAAACGAGTGGCGACGTGCCTGGGATTCGGGCCGCGTTTTCTGCATTCGACCGGGCAGGACTATAAGGGCGGCCCGAACACGGGCGTGTTTCTCCAGATCACCGCGGACCATGCGGAGGATCTTTCCATTCCGGACCAGAAATATACGTTTGGCGTGGTGATTGACGCGCAGGCCGCGGGCGACTTAAGTGTGTTGCAGCAGCGCGGACGACGCGCGCTGCGCGTGCATCTGGGAAGCGATGTCGAGGCCGGGCTGAAATTGCTGACGGCGGCAGTGGAGAAAGTGCTGGGGTAGCCACATGAAATGCCTAGTTTCATGTGCAAAAATGCGCGTGACCTATCTGGTAGATATATATCTACCAGATAGGTTGAAGCGCAAGCGGGACGTTCTGGAGCTATTTATTCCGACCGGACAGAGATGGTAAGGTATCGGGATGGTTTCCTGTCCATTTTTTGACGACGACCCGTTTTTTTTTCTACGCCTGACAGTGAACCGCATTCTCGTCCAGCATGAGAAGCCCGCATGAACGGTTGTTGGCGCAGGATCATCGTTCTGGTTTGTGTTTGCGGAGGGTCGAGTCTCATATTTCCGTCGCGCGGCAGGGCGCAGTCCGCTGCCAGCGACCGAGCCGCGGAAGAGGCCCACTGGGTGGGAAATACGAGCGGACCTTTTTATACCGGAACGGCGGACGTGGAACCAGGCGGGTCTTTTTATGTCGAGCCGTATTACTTCGACTACCGGACGCGGGGGTCGCACACCGTCAATGCTCCTTTCAAATTGGCCTACGGGCTTGGCCATAAATTTGAATTCGATTTGTATGCGCCACTGGTTTTTGTCCGGAACGCAAACCCGGACCTGGCCGACCCGGAACACGCCAGCAGCTCAGGGTATGGGGACACCGTACTGCAGGTGAAATGGCAGTGGATGAAAGAAACGGAACGGCTGCGGTTCCGGTCGAAGCCGTCGGTCGGATTTCTGTTTGCCGTGAACGTCCCCACGGGAAAATATCAATCGCTACAGCAGAACCTGTTTGGCTCTGACCAGATCGGGACCGGAGAGTGGAACGAGCAGATCGGCATGATGGTGCGGAAACAGTTCAAGCCTTTCGAACTATATTTGCAGGAAACGGACGTGATTGAAAATCCGGTAAATGTAGTGGGGCCGTACAGTTTCGACAATGGGCAGCAGGCGGTGCCCCCGGGCGAAAAATTCCGAGTGGTGGATGGCGACATTCTTTCCAGTTCCGCAGCGCTGGAGCATGTGCTGGTACCGAAGCATGGGTTTGGATACCTGGTCGAGTACATTGCACAGCGACAGTTCAGCCGAAACATATTATTCGGGGACGCAACGACGCCGACCTATTCTTACGTCAATCTGATTCCGGAAGTGGAAGTGACGTGGCCGCAGAAAGGAAAGTTCGCCGCAACCTGGGGTGCGGGCACTGCATTTACCGTGAACCGGTCGAATTACCCGGCGCAGTTTACGCCGATGTTCACGGTGTCGTTTCTGGCGGATCTGCACGGTGCGCGCTGAAGGCAATATCAGGCAGGAGAGCGAGCCAGCTCTCGCGCCCGCTCGAAGATGGCCTGAAACATTTCGCGGGTGAGCCTACCGGTGTTGGTATTTTGCAGGGACGGATGATAGGTCGCCAGCAGATGCATGCCGTTGGGCAAGGCGTACTCCGCGCCGTGACGAAAGAGCAACCCGCCGCGGCTGGATATTTTCTCTGTGCGCAGCAGGTGGGCGAGGTATCCATCGAAGGCGATCTTTCCCAGGCATACGACCACGCGTAATTGGCGCAACAGGGCAATTTCTTCATCTAAAAATGGCGCGCAATTTTTTAACTCGGCGGGCAGAGGTTTGTTGCCGGGTGGGGCGCAACGGACGACAGAAGTGATCTGCAGGCCGAAGAGTTCCATGCCGTCGTCGCGCGAGACGGCGATGGGCTGCGAGGCGAAGCCGGTGGCATAGAGGACGGGGTAGAGAAAATTTCCGGAGCCGTCGCCGGTGAAGGGCCTGCCGGTACGGTTTGAGCCGTGCGCTCCGGGTGCTAGGCCGAGAGCGAGGACGCGGGCCTCGGGATCGCCGAAGGAGGGAACGGGACGGCCCCAGTAATCCCAGTCGGAGTAGGCGCGGCGGCGAGTGCGGGCAATCTCCGAGCAGTAGGTGCGGAGGCGTGGGCACAGTTCGCAGTGGATGATCCTGGAGTTCAAGTTTTTCAGCGCAGCAGCGGCAGACGGGGAACGGTCGGGCACATTAAATTGTACGGTCATAGGGTTGCGGCGTGGCCAAAGCACGTCGGTTGGAGATGTGCCTTCATAAAACGCCGGCACAATCCCGTCAGAATGAAAGCCGTACCGTCTGCGCCGAGGGTGGCTGGATTCGATCCAGGCAGATGCTGGCCCGCGCATTTACAGACGGTGAGGGAGGAAGATGGCTCGTTCGCACACTCCAGATGGTCGATGCCGTTCTCGAGCATTTATTTCCGAGGTAAGCTTCAACGCTGATTTCGATGAGTGACTTTGCCTGAACTCGTAAATCGACAATCTCGCGGAAGCCGATCAGCGGAGGCTTGCCGACTTATCGCTACTAATCTGTTGTCGAGGACCGGCACCTGTACGAGAAACCAGTTTTGTGGACAATTAAACGAAAAAGGCTAATCGCGAAAAAGTAGTTGGACAAATAACGAACATAATCGCACATCTGGGCCCCGACCGTCGGTCGTTCAATTCGCTGCCTGAGGCTCCGGCGGCGCGGTATCAATCAGCTTTTGCGGCTCCGGGTTTCGGAAGAGCTCGACCGATCCTTCGACGATTTTCAACTCGTGACCGAAGAAAGTTTTTTGCTCTGGCCTCGGGTTCTTGATTTCCCAAAGCTTATCGGCGTCCCCGGCAGGGAAAAGAATTCCGGTATACCTGGCATCACGGTTAATCGGAGGCTTGGAAAGAATTAAAGGCTTATCGCGGAGAAACTGGGTTTGAATCAAAAATAACTCACCCGTCGTTCGAACAATCGCCGCAAACCAGATCCGATATTTTCTGACTTCCTCAAGCTTCGTGAGCCGCTTTAGTGAAGTGAGAATGGCACGCTTTTTCGCGCGTAATTGCTCCACGCCCTTGTTGAAGTTATCCGCCGCGCGGATCATCAAATAAATCGAGGCGAAAAACCCTATCAGCACCGACCCGCTCAGGGTGCCTCCCGCACGCGATAAAGAGAAGGCACAAGACCAGAGAGCAAACAACAACTCCGCCGTCCCATAGACGATTGGCTGTTGCTGCTTCAGCATAAAAAGAAGTCCCGCGAAAATTGCAATGACGATAGTTCCCAAAAGCTCACGAGCAAGAGACGGTTCCATCCGCGGGAGATAAACCTGAGCTGCACGATTGATCGCGCCTATCACGAGCACAGCTGGTATCCAATATTTCATCAGATAGATCCTGGAACCGGCCGCATAAGCATCATGGGCGATAACATGCGCCACCTGCTTTCCTGCAGCCCGCATCTGCTCTTTGTCTTCACCGGTTTGCTGGTGAGTATGAAAAAGAACGTGCATCATGCAGGCGGTTCCAATTCCGATCCGCATATTCTTGCGCCCCAAGTAGACCAATACCCAAACGAGCAGCGGGTAGATGAGCCAAGTGAAGACCAGCGCAATCTTTATGAGAGTAAAAGGCAGCGACATTCCCATAGGCGATCAAGGATAAATCAGCCCCCAAGAATTGCCCAGATTTTTACCCATAAACGCCCATGTCGACTGGAACATTTCTGGATTGATGCAAAATCGCCGAGTCACTCATCCAGAAACTCATTTGAAGCGATAAGTTAGCTTCGAGCGAGTTGTAGCTGAAGTGCATTTGCCTAAACTTTCCGGCCACGCTATTGAGCGCAGTCATTCCGCCATTTTCTCGAAGGTCAGGTTTCTGCGCTGATCGCTTCAATGCGTACTTCGATCCCGTGGCCACTTCCATTTTCTGCGTCCGTGGGGCCTTGTATGGTGAAGAGGTTCGACGGCAGAGACGGTCCGATTTGAAATTTGCGATCCGTGGGCCAACAGGTACAGCCAGAGCAGGAGCCAGGTTCTTCTACAATCTGTAGAGCGCGTTAAATTTCGGGAGCGGTTGCCGGAAAAGACCTGCGGGGGATTCGATTCGAAATGAAAAGCTTTCTACGTGTGGCAGGCATAAATCTTTTATCGTTAAGCATCATGGGTTGGAACCTTGGCTGTAAATCGCACGCTGTCCCCGCGCCACCGTCTCCTACGGAAACTGCGTCCGCAAATCTGCCGCAGGTTGGCGGGCAGAAGGCCGTCGAACTGCGCCGATTACAGAGCGGCACCGGCGAGAAGCCGGAATTTTTAAGCGTCACGCTGCTGCCCGGGCGCGGCATGAACATGTTCCAGATCACGGCGTACCTGCCCGGCAAGGGAGAAGTGCCATTGCTGGCGTCTCCGACGCTGGAGGCCGCTGCGCAGGTGCTGAACGGTGGCCCCGACGACCTGCACGGCAACAAGAGTTTTTCCATGGGCGGAGCGTTTCTTTTCCCCTTCGCCAACCGCATCCTCGGTCCGGTGACGCTGGATGGCAAGACCGGCCAGCACATGCTGGCGGCGACATGGCATGGGCGGACGATCCATCTGCTGGCGAACTGGCACGGGAAGATGCCAGGAGCGCCGCTGCACGCCATCCACGGCGATATGCTGGCGGCCAAGGCGGACGGACTGGTGGTCAAATCCGGCCCCGACGGCAGCCAGGCCACGGCAGCCTACGACCTGCAGGCTGATGGACAATGGTTTTCCGACAACAAAGTGAAGGTGACGGTCGCGTTGAACCGGGACATTGTGACCGCGACGATTGTCGCCACCAACACCGGCGAACATCCGGAACCGGTGGGGATTGGCTGGCACCCATATTTCCAACTGCCGAGCGGCGCTCGCGCTAACGCGCGGCTGCATGTCCCTGCGCCGATGCGCACCGAGGTGAACAATTACGATGATGTGTTTCCCACCGGGAAGTTGCAGGCGGTGATGGGCACGCCCTACGACTTTAACGCCGCCGAAGGAGGGCCGTTGCCGGACGCGCTGGTGGATGATTGTTTTGTGGACCTGACCCGCGACGCCAATGGCCATGCGGTGTCGGAGATACGCGACCTGGGCGCGAATTATGGAATGCGGGTGACGGCGATGACGCCGAAGGTGCGCGCCATCCAGGTGTATTCGCCGGTGGACAAATCATTCATCGCGCTGGAGCCGCAGTTCAACTATGCCGACCCGTTCGGCGCAGAATGGCACGGCGCGGACACCGGCATGGTGACGCTCGCGCCGGGCGAGTCGGTGACGTGGCAGGTGCAGTTGCAGATGTTCCAGCCATCGGAAGACATGGTGGGGACGGCGCCGCATCCGCCACTGCAATAAGAGAAGCGCGGGAAGGGTAGCAGCAATTTTTTTAGCAAGGGCATGACCGGTTGGGCATTGACTCTCGGCCTCACGAGCCGATCGCCCTTTTTTCGAATGCAGGTCGGAGGTCAACCTTATGACGAGATTTATGGTGTCACGCGGCCTCGCGCTGCTTGCAATTTGCGCCGCAGTGCCTTTTCTGCAGGGACAGGAAGCAAACGTGTTGGATGGCTTCCCAACGTATTCCCCACAAACAAAAATATCCGGGACCATCCGACTGAATGGGAGCTCGCTTGGCGGCCTGGTGGCGCTTTGGGAAAAAGGCTTCGTCAAATTCCAGCCAGGAGTAACTTTTCAAAGCAGCCTGCTAAGCGGCGACGCTGCGATTGGCGCCCTGGAGTCAGGCGCCTCCGACCTAGCTCCCAATGGCCGTGAACCTGTACTCACGGAATACTTATCGTTCGCCGAGGTGTTCCACAACGATGGGCCATTTCAGGTGACGGTTGGCACGGGATCTTACGACGTGCTCGGGAGAACGTGGGCTGAGGTGATCTACGTGAATAAAGCAAATCCGATTTCGAAGCTCACCCTCGACCAGTTGGACGATATCTTCGGTTCCGAGCGTACTGGCGGTTATTTTGGATACAAATGGTCATCTGGCGCCGCACGGAGCGCAAAGAAAAACATCCGCACCTGGGGACAACTGGGACTCACCGGAGAATGGAAAAATAAACCGATTTACACCTACGGTTATGCTCCGACAGGGATGTCGAACTTCTTCGAATTGAAGGTTTTTCACGGCGGCACGAAGTGGAACCCAAACTATCGGCAGTATGTTGAGACCGGGGCGAAACAGGCCACGAGCCATTCCGGCACCACAGACCAGATGCTTACCGATCTTTCCAACGACAAGTACGGCATAGCATGGGCGGGCATTGCTCACGCCAGGAGTAAGCCTGGAGTGAAACCCGTGATGTTGTCCGCATCCGGCGAGGGACCGTATTTCGCGTGCACGAAGAAAAACGTTCAGAGTCGCGCATATCCCTTAACGCGCAGCATATTTATCCAGCTCAATCGCCCTGCGGGAACCAGCATAGACCCTAAACTAAAAGAGTTTCTGCTGTATGTATTGAGCCGGCAAGGTCAAGGGAAAATTGTTCTCCAGGGTGAATATCTGCCGCTCACGCTGGGTGAATTGAAGAAGCAGCGCGCATCTCTTGAGTAGCGAATGCAGAGGGTCGCCGAAGTTGCAGGATGACGCAGGGTTCACGAGGGGCTCGATTCCGCTGTGTCCGGTTTGACCCACGATTCGGAACGCCCTACGATAAAGAAAGATAGAAAGATCCCACTCCCCACACAATGCACGATGGCAGTTGTGCCTGCGTGGATTGGCATGGGTCAGGTCGGTTCACCTCTTTTGGAAGGCGCAACCCTTTGAGTTCCCTGGAACCTGTTACCACCCCGCAGATCGAAGACGACTCCTCGCAACCGGCTGAGTCTGCCGTTCACGAACAGAACGAACAGGGCATGGCCCCACCGGACGCGACTTCCGGCGAGACGGATGTGCACGCCGGCCATGCACACGACCACGACCACGCTCCCACGCTGAATCCGGAATGCACCCGTCAGGTGGAAGTTGAAGTACCGGCGGAGGAGGTGAGCCGCGCCTTTGCGCGCGTGGTCAAGTTGTATCGGCGCCAGGCACGCATTCCCGGCTTTCGCGCAGGGAAGGTTCCGGAGTCGGTGATACGCAGCAAATTTGCAGAAGGCATTCGCCAGGATGTGCTGGAGGAGATTCTCCCGGTGCATTTTCGTGCGGCAATTGCAAAGCAGGGCGTGCAGCCGGTTTCGCAGCCGCAGGTGACGAGTCTGCACCTAGCCGATGGCGAACCGATGCGGTTTCAGGCCGCATTCGAAGCGCTGCCCGCGATCGACATTACGGGCTATGACCAGGTGAAGGTGGATCGGCCCGACACGACGCTGACCGACGCGGAGTTTGATGCTGAGCTGAATCAGATTCGGGAGTCGCACGCGACGATGGAGCCGGTCGAGGAAGACCGAGCACTGGTGGATGGGGATTTTGCACAGATCAGCTTTACGGGCCGGATCCACAATGAGGCGGCGACGGGAGAACCCAACGAGCCGGGAACCCAACCAATTACGGGCGAGGACGCCAATGTGGAGATTGGTGGGGCAAACACGGTGGAGGCGTTCACCAGCGCGCTGCGTGGAGCCAGGCCAGGCCAGCAGATGGAGATTGAAGTTGTCTATCCGGAAGACTTTACGGAGAAGCGGCTGGCGGGAAAGACGGTCGCCTACGACGTGGAGGTGAAGGGAATCCGCAAGAAGATTCTGCCGGAGATGGATGATGCCTTCGCCAAGCAGATGGGCGAGTACGAGACGTTCGAAGCATTCAAGGAAAAACTGCGCGAGCACATGGCGAACGACAAGCGCCGCCGCATGGAGTCCGAAGCCAAGGACGCGATGCTGGCCGGATGGGTGGAGCGCTTTCACTTTCCAGTACCGGAGTCTTTGTTGCAGCAGCAGATCGATGCGCGGCTCGACCGCGGGCTGCGCGCGCTGGCGGCGCAGGGAATGACGACCGAGCAGATGCGCGGGCTGGACTTTGGACGGCTGCGGGAAGCGCAGCGCGAGTCGGCGCTGAATGAAGTGAAAAGTTCGCTGATCCTGGATCGAATTGCCGATACAGAGAAAGTGGAAGTGGGCGAAGAGGAGTTCGAGACACAATTGCAATTGTTGGCGTATCAGTCACGGGAACCGATTGAGTCACTGCGGAAACGTTTGACGGAAGATAGCGGGCTAGCTAGAATCCGAGAACAACTGCGCAGAGAGAAAACAGTGAACCAGCTCTTTGACAGGCTGGCAGCATAAATTTCTTCCACCAGCGGAAGAGCAACCGGGCAGGCACAGGGACAATCAGCATGGGTTTAGTTCCAATGGTGGTAGAGCAGACGAGCCGAGGCGAACGCGCCTACGACATTTACTCCCGTCTGCTGCGCGACAACATTATTTTTCTGGGCACGCCGATCGACGACCAAATCGCCAATCTCATCATTGCGCAGATGCTTTTTCTTTCCGGCGAAGACCCGGAAAAAGATTTGCAGTTGTATATCAACTCGCCGGGAGGGTCGATTTCCGCGGGGCTTGCGATCTATGACACGATGCAGTTCATCAAGAACGATGTGGTGACGTATTGCATTGGCCAGGCGGCGAGCATGGGGGCGTTTCTACTGATGTCCGGCACCAAGGGCAAACGCTTCGCGCTGCCGAACTCCCGCATATTGATTCACCAGCCGTCGATGGGCGGCCTGTCGGGGCAGGCGACGGACATCGACATTCACGCGCGCGAGATCCTTCGCATCCGCGAGATCACGAATCGTTTGATGTCGAAGCATACCGCGCAGCCGATCGAACGGATTGAGCGGGACGTGGAGCGGGACTTTATCATGAACGCGCCGCAGGCAAAGGAATATGGGATCATCGATGAGATCATCGATCGTCCGCGCACCTAGGAAGCGGTCATAAGAATCTGTCCAGGACAACAAACGGGCGGAAGAAGTAGACTGGAGCCGGACCCGTACACGGGAACGGATTTGTCGCAGTGGCTGGAGGAGATGCAAGATGAAGACGCGCACCGGTACCGATGATGTGCTTCGTTGTTCGTTCTGCCATAAATCGCAGGACGCCGTGGCCAAGCTGATTTCCTCGCCCAGCGATTACCCGCGGGCTTATATCTGCGATGAATGCGTTGCCGTCTGCAACTCCATTCTGGAAGACGACAAGATCGAGGCGCGGCCCACGGCCACTCCGGCGCACCTGCCCAAACCGCAGGAAGTGAAAACATTTCTAGATGAATATGTGATTGGGCAGGAGACGACGAAGAAGAAGCTGGCCGTCGCGGTCTACAACCACTACAAGCGCATCCAGATGAACCGCGCGCGCACCAGCGATGTGGAGCTGACCAAGTCGAACATCCTGTTGATCGGCCCGACCGGCAGCGGCAAGACGCTGATGGCGCAAACGCTGGCGCGGATGCTGGATGTTCCGTTCGCAATTGTGGACGCTACCACGCTGACCGAAGCCGGATATGTCGGCGAGGACGTCGAAAACATCATCTTGAAGCTGTTGCAGGCCGCCGATGGCGATGTGGCGCGCGCCCAGACCGGGATTATCTATATCGATGAAATCGACAAGATCGGACGCAAGGACGAGAATCCCTCCATTACACGGGACGTGTCCGGCGAGGGCGTGCAACAGGCGTTGCTGAAGATCCTGGAGGGAACGGTCGCCAATGTTCCACCACAGGGCGGGCGCAAGCATCCGCACCAGGAATTCACGCCGGTCGACACCACAAACATCCTGTTTATCTGCGGCGGGGCCTTTGTCGGCCTGGAACGCGTGATTGGACGCCGCGCCGGAAAGAAAGCACTGGGATTCAAGGCGATCAGCGACCGCGATAGCCAGGTCGTGAGCGGCGTTCCTTCGCTGCGCGACACGGAACTGCTGCGCCAGACCGAGCCGCAGGATCTGATCAAGTTCGGCCTGATTCCGGAGTTTGTCGGACGCCTGCCGGTCATTGGAATTCTGGATGAGCTGGACGAGGCCGCGCTGGTGGAAATTCTGGTGAAGCCGCGCAACGCGATCATGAAGCAGTATCAGCGCATGTTCGAGTATGAGAGCGTGCATCTGACGTTTAGCCCGGAGGCGGTCTCCGCGATTGCGCGCGAGGCGCTGCATCGCAAGGTGGGGGCTCGCGGACTGCGCATGATTCTCGAAGAGCTGATGCTGGATCTGATGTACCACCTGCCCAGCAACAAGAAGGTGAAGGAGATCGAGATCACCGCGGACATGGTGCAGAAGCGTGACCTGTCGGTGACGTTGCTGGAGAAGGCCGGATAGTTTCTCGCCGTTTGATTTCGCGGGCGAGGTGTGAAATTCGAGGTCTCAGAATCGAGACCCTTCGAAGGGCCCGGCGCAGGCTCTGGGCACCTGCCATCCGCTCTAGGTCACTCCGCTATCCATTGGCCCGTCCTGTCTCTTAACAAGGCAGTAGGGGTCAATGGTTGTTTAAGGGCCGAATTGGGTCACGAATAGCTCTCCCGCGCCGTTCGGGTTGGTGAAGCCGGGAAATGCGCCCATCGTACTTCCGGCGACATCGGCGTGGTTCTGGCTGTCGGTGGCGACGAAGACGAGGGCCGAAGCGCTGCTGGTTCCCGTCGGCAACTCTTTACCGGTTCCAAATTGCTGCACCCACACTCCCTGCCCGTTCGCATTCAACTTCGCCAGAAAAACATCGTCCTGATGTGTGGTGGCCGCAAAGAATGGATGCTCGATATTTCCGCTCATCAAAACATTGCCTGTGGTGTCGGTAGCGACGGTGCCGGGAATGCAGAACTCGGCCGCGCCAAATTCCTGCTGCCATTGCGTCGCGCCGTTTGCATTTGCAAGTTTTGCGATGGCGCAACGGCTGTAGCCGGTGCTGTCGTCCAGCCCTCCAAGCAGGAGGTTTCCCTGGGTGTCGAGCGCAACCTGGGTGTAGATCAGGTTCTGAACGCCCTGTGCGGAAAGAGTCACGGGCAGTTGCTGCCAGATGGTTGTGCCAGTGGCGCCGTTCAGCTTGGTGGCCATGTAGATGGTGGACGCTTTGCTGCCGGCTCCTGGAAATCCGCCTAAAGCGAGAACATTTCCCTGGCTGTCCACGGCAACACTGGTGACCCCATAATCCATGTCCTGTGCGTTGTTATTCTGGTTCCACAACGTTGTTCCGGTTGCTCCTTCCAGCTTGGCGATATAGCCGCCCTGGGTATTCGCGCCTGAGTAACCGGTGGATAGCTCTTCGCCCCCGACAATCACATTGCCCTGGGCATCAACCGCCAGACCGGTCACCTGGCTGGGGCTGGTAGAGGGAAACTGCTGCGTCCAAACCATCTGTCCTGAGGAGTTGAGCTTGATGACAATACTTTCCTCCACTCCGGCTGGATTGGCAAAGGTGGGGAAGGCCCCTTGAGTCGCGCCGCCGATCACAATGTTTCCCTGGGCGTCGGTGGCGATGGCGTAAGGGAAATCTCCGGCGCCACTGCCGAGTTGCTGGATCCAGAGGCGATTGCCGGAGCTGTCGAACTTGACAACGGCAAATTCCGGAAGATGGTTCGGGTTGCTGAATCCGGGGAATGAGCCGAAGGTTTCATCGAGCACGATGACATTGCCCTGGGGATCGGTGGCCACGCCATACACAGTATCGCCGCCGTGCAAGTTCTCCTGTTGCCCAGGCAGTACGAACCCGGTGCCATACTGCTGGAGCCAGCCCTGAGTGGACGCCGATTGGAACGTGACTGTGTCCGCTGGAGGAATGCCGTTGGTGACGGGGCGATATATGCCGCCGTTACAGCCGGCGAGAATCACGGAGACGGTCAGGCCTAGCGCTAGTTGGGCTGCGGGTTTGCATACAAGCGGCCCATGGCTCCGCATATTTTTTCCCCTCGCTGAAATACTTCATTCTTGTTAAAGGGCCGATGCCCGTTTCATCTAAAGACTGGCACGCCTATTCGACTGGAAGGGTCGGGAAATGTCAACGTGCGCCGGAGATATTTTTTGGAGCGAACAATGGCTGTAATCTGAGAAGCAGAGGCTGCGGCCGCGTCCGATGGAGATGTGTCGCATCTAAAACTATATGCAAAACGCACAGGAAATCTCTATTCAGGAACTCTCCGCGCACAGGCGGCAACTGGGCAACTCCGACATGCAGCTTACCGCCATTGGCTTCGGCGCCTGGGCGATTGGCGGCGGGGACTGGCAGTATGGGTGGGGATCGCAGGACGACAGGGATTCGGTCGAGGCGATCCGGCGCGCACTGGACCTGGGGATCAACTGGATCGACACGGCTGCGGTCTACGGGCTGGGACATTCGGAAGAGATTGTGGCCCGGGCGCTGGAGGGCCGGGCGAAGAAGCCGTTCGTGTTCACGAAGTGCTCGATGGTCTGGAGCCAGGATGGGCAGGAGAAGGCCAGAATAAGTCACAGCCTGAAGCGGGATTCCATTCGCAAAGAACTGGAAGCAAGCCTGCGCCGGTTAAAGATGGACGCAGTGGACCTGTACCAGGTCCACTGGCCGGATCCGGAGCCGGACATTGAAGAGGGGTGGGAGACGCTGGCGAAGCTGAAGGAAGAAGGCAAAGCGCGATACATCGGCGTGTCCAACTTTTCCGTGGCGCAAATGGAGCGCATCTGCAGGATCGCTCCCATTACCGCATTGCAGCCGCCGTACTCCATGCTGAACCGCGCGGTGGAGCAGGAGATTTTGCCGTACTGCGAGCAGCACAAGATTGGCGTGATCAATTATTCCCCGATGGTTTCCGGGCTGTTGACGGGCGCGATGACGGCGGAGCGGGTAGCGAAGATGCAGGCGGACGACTGGCGGCGCAACAATGTCCGTTTTCAGGAGCCGCAACTCAGCCGGAATTTGAGGCTCGTCGAGTTGCTGCGGGAGATTGGAAAACCATATGGGCGCTCGCCGGGCGAGGTGGCGATTGCCTGGACGCTGCGACAGCCTGCGGTGACGGCGGCGATCGTTGGCGCGCGCAGTGCGAAGCAGGTGGATGGAATCATTGGGGCGGCCACGTTCCGGCTGAAGCCAGAGGAGACCGTGCGTGTTGAGGAATTTTTGACGGAGAATCCTGCTTCTAAGAAAGCGTAAAAGGTAACAGGAGCCATGTGCAGGACGGAGATGGATGCAATATCCTCTTAAGGTATGCCGCATAAGGTGAATGATCCTCGACGGATCGGTGTCCACGTTTCGACCAACGGAGGCGTGGCCAGCGCCGTGGGTCGCGCGGCTGCGATGGGCGCCAACACGATACAGATTTTTTCCTCCAGCCCGCGGATGTGGAGGGCTTCGAAGGTTTCCACTGAGCAGGCGCAGCAGACGCGGGCTGCGCGCGCGGAATTTGGTGTTGGCCCGCTGGTCATTCACACCAGCTACCTGGTGAATGTGTGCAGCCAGTCGGAGGAAGTGCGGGAAAAGTCCGTCGTCGCCTTTCGCGGAGAGATCGAGCGTGCGTTGGCGCTGGGCGCGGAGTATCTGGTAATCCATCCGGGATCGTACCGCGGCATGGGCCGCCAGCAGGGACTGGAGCGGGCTGCGGAGTCGATTGCGCGTGCCATCGACGGCCTGCCGTGGCAGGAGAGCGATTTTCATATTTTGATCGAGAACACGGCAGGCGCGGAGCATTCGCTGGGCGGGTCGTTCGAGCAGGTAGCGGAGCTGATCGGGCATCTGCGGAAACACGCGCCGGTGGCGGCGTGCCTCGACACCTGTCATACGCACGTTGCCGGGTATGACATGGTGAGCGAGACCGGATGGGCCGAAACGCTGGCACAGATTGAGAGCACGATTGGCTGTGACGCTGTGCGGGTGTGGCATTGCAATGATGCCAAGGCGGCGCGCGGGTCGAAGCTCGACCGGCATGAGCATATCGGTGCAGGGAAGATCGGGCTGGAACCGTTCCGGAGGCTTTTGCAGGAACAGAGATTTGCGCACGCCGCGTTTATCGCGGAGACGCCGGTGGACGCGCCCGGCGATGAGGAGCGGAATGTGCGGGCGCTGCGTGAATTGTCGGCATAGGGAAAGAAGCGCGACCGAATACCGATGAACAGGTATCCTTTAACCCGTCTGCGCCACCAGTTTCCATTTGGGAGAAAGGATTTCCTCGTCGAAGACAGGGGCCTCGTTGTGCAAAATGGCTTCGATAAAGAGGTCTGCCGGCATGGGACGGCCCAGCAGAAAACCCTGCAGAGAGTTGCAGCCCATGCGGGTGAGGAATTCCTGCTGCTCTATGGTTTCGACGCCTTCCGCGACAATCTTCAAATTGAGCGTCTGTCCCAAAGCAACGATTGCGGAGACGATAGCGGCGTCGTGGCCGTCATGGGCCAGATCGCGGACAAATGCACGGTCAATCTTCAACTCACTGGCTGGAAGGCGTTTGAGATAGAGCAGGTTTGAATATCCCGTGCCGAAGTCATCGATGGAGATGTGGACTCCCATGCCGTAGAGCTGCTGCAGGACAACCATGCTCGCATCGGCGTCTTGCATGGCGGTTGACTCCGTTATTTCCAGCGTGAGGCTGTGCGGATCGAGACGGTGACGGTCCAGAGTTTCACGCACCATGCGAATCAGCCCGGGATGTCCGAACTGGAGCGCCGAAAGATTGACTGCGATGCTCCAGTCGCTCTGGAGATGGCCGGCATCTCGCCAGAGCTTCATCTGACGGCATGCTTCATTGAGCACCCATTCGCCGATTGGAACTATCAGACCGGTCTTTTCAGCGAGCGTAATGAATTGGTCCGGCAGCATCATTCCATGAAGCGGATGCCGCCAGCGCAGCAGTGCTTCCGCGCCGACCAGGGAGCGGCTGAGAGCATCGAATTTCGGCTGATAGTACAGCAGCAATTCCTGCCGTTCGACGGCGACGCGCAGGTCATGCAGTCGTTGCACCTGCTCATGCGCGTCGGCATTCATCGACGCCTCAAAAAAACTGTATCCGTTTCGACCGAGGGCTTTGGCGTGATACATGGCGGCATCGGCATCCACCAGCAGATCGCGCTGACCATCACTGGCGGAATAGATTGCGATTCCGATACTCGCGGCAACGCGCAATTCATGGCCGTCGATATGAAACGGCTGCGCGATAGTCCGGAGCAGTTTATCGGCAAGTGTGGCCGCAGCCGCCACCTCCTCGGCGTCTGACAACAGGACAAATTCATCGCCGCCAATCCGGGCAATCGTGTCCCGGTCCCGAACGCTGTTGCGGATACGAGTTGCAACCTCCACCAGAAGAAGATCGCCGACGTGATGTCCGAAGGCATCGTTGACGCCTTTGAACCCATCAAGGTCCAGGAACATGATGGAGAACCGGGAATTTTTGCGTTTGGCGTTTCCGATTTCCTGGTTGAGCCGGTCCTCAAGCAGGATGCGATTGGGCAGCTTGGTCAGTTTGTCGTGCAGGGCCAGATAGGTCAACTCCTGATTGGCATCGGCCAGAGAGGCTGCCAGGACCGAGGTGCGCAACTGTAGTCTGGTGTCCAGCACGGAGACGATCAGCGCGATGCCCAGCACCGCGAGCGTGGCGATAATGATCAGGAGCGCCAGCCAGTTGTTATCCACTCCAGTGTGGACAGCCACGCAGACGCTATTGCGGGGAAAGTGCGCCGCAGCCATCGCGGTGTAATGCATCCCGGCAATTGCAATGCCCATCACCACCGCCGCGCCGGCGCGAAAGAGCCGGACCCGGGAGGAACCCTTGCGCAGCAGAAAAGCAATCCATAGCGCGGCCCCCGATGCGCCCACGGCGATCACCACCGACAGAACCACGAGGAACGGCGTGTATTGGATACCCGGCATCATGCGCATCGCCGCCATGCCCGTGTAATGCATGCCGGCCACGCCAGCGCCCATCAGTAGTGCGCCGCAGCCCAAACGCGGCCAGGGCAGTTCTTCCTGGCATACCAGCCATAGAGCAAAGGCTGAGGAGGCGATTGCAATCAGCAGAGAAAGCAAAGTGATTAAGGGGTCATAGCCCATTGGAATGGGCAGACTGAAGGCCAGCATTCCAATGAAATGCATGGACCAGATGCCGGTCCCCATTGCAAATGCGCCCCCGGCCAGCCACCAGCGCGCCGACTGGCCTTGCGACGCGGCAATGCGGGCGGCCATGTCCATCGCGGTGTAGGATGCCAGAATTGCCACCAGCACGGAGAACAGAACAAGCACGCTGTTGTACGCGCCGATGTACATCGCTTCTCCTTACGCGCGCCGACAATATCTCCCTGGCCTGGCGGGAGAGGAAAGCTACTGCTTCCAGAAAATCAGAAGGACAGATGCGTATGGTTGTTATCGGCAATTTTCAACAGAACATTAACTTTCAGGGTCTTCGGGCATCCGCCGCCGTGTATCAGCGGAGATTGCGGCGGCAGTGGACGCGTCGGGCGATGAAGAACGGAAAGTGCAGGCACTGCAAGGGATGCTGTGACTCCACCGGGTGGAGAGCGCCTGCTACTTCTTTAATCCTTTCATATCCTCTCCTGCCTGATGCAGGATTAAATGGTCCACCTTGCCATCGTTATTCATGAAGAACTCAAATTGCGCGTCAGGGTCGGTGGAGAAAAACCGGGTTTCCGATTCTGCAAAGATGGGTGTTTTGGGCTGGCTAGCCTCTTGTATATCGAGATGGTCGCCTGCCTGCGTGACGGTGATGCTAAACGTCGGCGCCAACTGGTACGTGCCGACATACTGGGCGAGCACCTTCGACGGCAGATGCACAATTTTCTTTTCTGAAGCCAGAACAACTTTTTTCCCGTGCGCAACGGCGGCAAGCTCGGGAGCGATTTCTCCCGGCGAGCCGCTCTGCAGATTGTTCAACACTACGACCGACAACTTGTCCTGCGGATCATAGGTCAGGTAGGTAGTGAAACCCTGGATTCCGCCGCCATGTTCGATACGTTTTTCACCGTCCACGGTCTTTACTTCAAGCCCATACGCGTATCCATCCTTGTATGGTGTTGTCATTTCTGTCAGGGAAGCCGGCTTGAGCAGCTTTCCGCCATACAGCGCAAGGTTCCAGGTGACCAGATCGTGCGTGGTGGAATAGAGCGCACCGGCGGCATAGGGCACGGTCATGTCCGCGTAGTCGGCATTGACCAGCGTGTCTGCCGCTTTCTTGTAGGCGTTTTTGAATAGAGACTCACCGGCTTTGCTATAGCCGTATACGCGATGGTGGAGAATGCGCGCATTGGAATCCACGCCGGTATTTTCCATATGCAGAGGGGTGAAGAGATTCTGACGGAGGAAGTCGGCATACTTGATTCCGCTGGCTTTTTCAACGATCATGCCGAGCAGAATGTAATTTGAATTGCTGTAGGAAAACTTCTCGTCCGGTTGAAAGTCCAGGGGCTTGTCGCGGAAGCTCAAATACAGTTTTTCCGGGGTGGTGGACAGCAACGCAACCCTGCTTTCATAGTCGGGCACTGAGGTAAAGTTCGGAATGCCGGACGTATGGGTGAGCAGATTGCGGATGGTTATTTTGCTCCACGTTGCAGGGGTGTCCGGAAGATAGAGCGAAATGAGATCGCTGGTCTTCAATTTGCCACGCTCCTGCAGGAGCATGATGCTGGCAGCGGTGAACTGCTTGGTCAGCGATCCGAGGCGAAACTTGGCGTCTGGGGTGAATGGAGTGTCCCATTCCAGGTTGGCGTATCCATAGCTCTTTTCGAACAGTACCCGATCGCCCTGCGTGACCAGCACCGAGCCCATGAACTGCTTGCGATCGTAGTAGGAGGTGACGATCTGATCCATGCGAGCCGTGTTCGGCTGGAGTTGTTGTGCATGGGTAGATGGAAGGCCAAGGAGCAGGAAGAGGGCGGTCACAAGATATTTCATGTGGAAGCCAACCTATCATTTGCGCCATGCAAGGTCAATGAAAACTGTGACGCTGCGGGAAAGCGGCGCTGCACACCTCCTAATGAACGGTATTTTCCGGCGTGGAGGCGCCGGGAAAGCGGTCAATTCCTGGCGGTCCGGACCACTTTGCGGACCACCAGAAATGACACCGATGCGATGCAGGCGAAGATCAACACGAGCCGCAGACATGCCGCGGTGGACATGGAGATCCCGATACCTGTGCCCAGCGCGATGTATGCGGCAAGGCACAAGGGACACTTTGGAATGAGAGCCAGAAGCGCTCCGGGAATGATCCATTCGGCGATTTGGCGGCAGCGCCGTAGGAAAGCGTGCGGGAGCGTGGCTACGGTTGCCGGCGGGCAGCACGGGTGAGCGCTCATTTACAAGCCTCCTTTTCGATCGACGCCCTTGCGGATGTCATGGTTGAGACAAGGAACTCCTACTGTCGCCTAGGCCTGCTTGCTGTCGAGGGTCAAGGTCACCAGCGCGTTGTCGAGTACTTTGCTCCATTCAGGGTCGGGAGAGGAGGCGGCGTACTCGTCGTGCCAGTTCCACCATTTGTACGGCTCCGACTGAGGGTAGCCTTGAGGTGAGTCTTCCCACAGCTCCTGGCGTCCGAGCGGAGTCAGGTCGAGGTAGCTCCATGTGCTTCCCATCGCCTCGTCGCCACGGTTGTTGATGAAGTAAGTGCGGAACACGCGGTCGCCATCGCGGAAGAAGACGTTGTGGCCGTGCCACTGGTCGACGCCGAAGTCGGCATCGAAACTGTCGGTGATGGTGTACCACGGTATCTCCCAGCCCATGCGCGCCTTGAGACGCGCGATGTCATCCTGCGGCGCGCGCGAGACATAGACGAGGGTGGTGTCGCGTTGGTTTAGATGGGCAAGATGGGAGACCTGGTCGGCCCCGAAGGAGCAGCCGCGGCAGGCATGATCAGGCCAGCCGAACACGCCCGGTTCGAAGAAGGCGCGGTAGACAATCAGCTGAGGCCGGCCCGCAAACAAGTCAAACAGACTCACCTTGCCCTGAGGCCCTTCGAACGCGTATTTTTTCTCCACGGCGAGCCACGGCATCCGTCGACGCTGAGCGGCCAGCGCGTCACGAGCGTGGGTCAAATCCTTTTCCTTGACGAGCAGTTGCTGGCGTGCAACTTCCCACTCGTGCGGCGAGACGACTTTCGGCGTTTCCATATCTTTCTCCTTTAATGTAAGCGGGGAAAGCCAGCGGTTTCCCGGGGCCGCGCCGCATCGACGGCTGGTTTGATGACTTGGCGTGAAAACTTCTGTAATGAAGTTCTGGTTGTTGTTTCAGCGGTGCGCGGCTCGGCGGGATCGAGATGGCCAGCAGCTCCTTCGCTGTACATCTCCATGAGGTACTCGGATCCAACATTTCCGTCCGAGGTGTTGATGACAATTTTCATAATGCTTGCTTCATTTCTCCTTCCCGTGAGTGGAAAACATCTCCTACACAGGTCTGCGCTCCCTTAAAAATTCGGCGGTTCGTCGGCGCTGGGACCCCAGCTTGCAGGGACGGCAACGTTGAGCAGACGGAGGTAGACACTGAACTGGCCCCGGTGCTGGTACGAGTGGTTCAGCAGGATGTCCCGTAGGAATTGTCCCCGAGGCATCGCTGTAAGCTCTCGGTCGCCCTGCATCAGTCGCCAGGTCTCCCGCATGTCGGCATCGTCGAACTGTGGCAACGTACTCTTCACTGAGGCAATACTTTCCTCAAATCTTTCCAAGATTTCCTGCAGGTTCGAGGGTTGCGGATAGTTGCGGAAGTCCGGCGCTTGTGCCGGGTTCTGCTGCGCTCCCCTGATAACGCCTCCCGGCGCCAGAGCGATATGCAAGGCGAGTTGTCCTGCCGACATGGATTTTTCATGCGGCTTCCAGGTCAACTTATTTTCCGGCAGACGTTCCAGAAACCTACGCGTGACGGGCGCCTGCGTTTCAAATTCTGCGAGCAGCGATTCTGCGAGTGACATTGTGATACTCCTTTAACGTTTTCTGCTGCTACGGTTCTCTGAACCCTGGCGGATTTCCGCCAGCATATGGCTCCATCCTTTGCCCATGTTTTCCCGATGCTGCGCTGGGATCTGGCCCATTGCCCGGTGCGCGAACTGTAAATGCGTCACGCCGTTTTCCTCCGACAGCCGATACTGCAGATTGGAGACGGCAGCATAGGACATGAACAGCGGGCCACTGATTTCAAGCAGCGTCGGCGGCTTGATGGCCTGCACATGGCCCCAGAAATGGCCGACATCGTTACCCAGGTCGCGGTACCAGCGCCCGCCGGGCCACGCTTCCAGCTTCATGGACAGAGATGTTCCGTCCGGTGTGGTATTGAGCGGCCCCATTTGTTCGAGGATGGTCTCGAACACTACATCGATGGACGCTGCAATACGCTCGTCCTTGATGATTTCGACGGATTGAATTTCTTCTGAAGTGCTTACAGGCATGATTTAGTACTCCTTGTTATTCGGGTTTTGGCTCTCGCGAGCGATTCGGTCCATCATCTTGCGCTCGGCACGCTGCTTGATCTGATCGATCTGGTGGGTCCAGTAGCGCTCATAGGTCTTCACCCAGTCATGCACCGGCTTCAGCTCCTTTGCGTTGAGTTGATACAGGCGATGCTGGCCTTGTTTCGTCACCGAAACGACGCCCACCTTGAGCAGCACACGCAGATGTTTCGACACACCCGGCTGTGGCATCTGCAATGTACGGACCAAGTCGCCGACGGCATGATTCCGACCGTCGTCGAGGGCGGCGAGAATATCGCGCCGGCGAGGTTCCGCGATGGCATTGAAGACGTCGGCGGTTGTTGCGGCTCGTGGCATGAGTTTTAATATATACCCATAAGAGAATATGTCAAGAGAGAAATGATGATTCGTTTTGCGAATGTCGAAGCGTCCGGTTCATGCAACCGGATCGAATTTCATCCATCGATGGCGGACATTTAGAATCAAACCAGTATGCCGAGTCCAAAAAAAAGCAAGCTGGCTGCATCCGCAGCCCGAATGGAAGATCCCACGATGGTGGCGGAGCGCGCGCCGCGGTACAACCCTGCCGAGATTGAGCTGCGCTGGCAGGAGGTGTGGGAATCGCAGCCGGAACTGTATGCGGCTGAGCCGCCGGATTGCGGCAAGCAGAAATATTATGTGCTGGAGATGCTGCCGTACCCCTCTGGCCAGCTGCACATGGGACATGTGCGCAACTATGCGATTGGCGATGCGCTGGCGCGGCACATGTGGATGCGAGGGTATAACGTGCTACATCCCATGGGGTGGGACGCGTTTGGATTGCCGGCGGAAAATGCCGCGTTAAAAAACAACACGCCGCCGCGCGACTGGACACTGGCAAACATTGCTGCCATGCGCCGCCAGATGGGACGGCTGGGGTTGAGCTACGACTGGCAGAGAGAAATCACAACCTGCCTGCCGGAATATTACCGCTGGAACCAATGGTTCTTTTTAAAGATGTATGAGCGCGGACTGGCGTACCGCAAGAACAGCAAAGTGAACTGGTGCCCGCAGTGCGCCACCGTACTGGCGAATGAGCAGGTGGTGAACGGGTGCTGCTGGCGGCATGAGGAAACAGTGGTAGAGCAGCGCGAGCTGGAGCAGTGGTTTTTGCGCACCACAAATTATTCCGAAGAATTGCTGCGGGGCCTGGACAAGCTGGAGGGCTGGCCGGAAAAGGTTCGCACCATGCAGCGCAACTGGATTGGCCGCAGCGAAGGCGCGCTGGTGGACTTTACCGTCGTCAACGAGGAGAAGGACGAGCGGGGGCCACGTTCTGCCCCGGTGAAGTTGAACCTGACGGAGAAATTTCTGGAGACCGATCCGGAGGCCGCGAAGATCACCGTCTTCACGACACGCATTGACACCATTTTTGGAGCGACCTCGCTGCAACTGGCTGCGGAACACCCTTTGGTGTTGCAGTTTGCCGCCGGCAGCGAAGAACTGGCAAAGAAGATCAAAGATCTGCACGAGGAACAGAAACGGGCGCGCGAAATGGGCGTAGGGAACGAGATGGATAAGAGCGGCTTCCCGACGGGTCATTTTGCTATCAACCCGTTTTCGAAAGAGCGGATCCCGATCTGGGTCGCCAATTATGTGCTGATGGATTACGGAACGGGCGCCGTCATGTCCGTCCCGGCGCATGATGAGCGCGATTTTGAATTCGCGGCAAAATACAAACTGGAAACGAAGATCGTCGTGCTGCCGCGTCAGGTCAACGATGTGGCGGGCGAGCAGAGGGAGCCGTTGTTGCCTTACACAGGAGAAGACAGCCTGCTGATGAACTCCGGCGAATTTACTGGCATGGGATGCCAGGAGGCGCAGCAGAAGATGGCTGGGTTTGCAGAAGAGCATGGTTTCGGCAAACCTTCAATTACATACAGGCTGAAGGACTGGGGGATCAGCCGGCAACGCTATTGGGGAACGCCGATCCCGATTATTTATTGCGCAACGGACGGTCTAGTTCCAGTACCGGAGGAGCACCTGCCGGTGCTGCTGCCGGAGAAGATCGACATTACGCAGGAGGGCGGATCGCCCCTGGCGCGGGTGCCTGAGTTTGCGCGCGTTGTCTGCCCGAAGTGCGGCGGGATTGCGCGGCGCGAGACCGACACTATGGACACATTCGTCGATTCCTCCTGGTATTTCTATCGCTACACAGACCCAAAAAACTCGCACGCGCCATTTGGCACAAATACAGTTGCATATTGGTTTCCGATCGATCAGTACATCGGCGGGGTGGAACACGCCATCCTGCACTTGATCTATTCGCGTTTCTGGACGAAGATGATGCGCGACCTAGGCCTGGTAAAAAACGATGAGCCGGTGGAGCGGCTATTCACGCAGGGGATGGTCATTCGGAACGGCGCGAAGATGTCGAAGTCGAAGGGCAATGTGGTTTCTCCGGATGATATGATCGCGCGCTACGGCGCGGACGCGACACGCATGTACGCACTGTTTGCGGCTCCGCCTGACCGGGACCTAGACTGGCAGGAGGACGGTGTTGCCGGGATCAGCCGGTTTTTGGGGCGCGTCTACCGGTTTGCCACACAGACGATGGAGCAGGCAATTGAAGGCCGCGCCAAGCCGACGCCCGCCGGGCTTACAGATATAGAACAGAGACTGTTACGTAAGCTGCACCAGACGATTCGACGCCTGACGCAGGAGTTTGAGGGCCGCTGGCATTTCAACACCTGCATCGCGGCAATTATGGAGTTAGTCAACGACCTGACGGCACAGGAGGCGGCGATTGCAAAAGGAGCGGTCCGCGCACCGGTGCTTTACGCGATCACGCGCAACCTGGTGCTGATGCTCCAGGCATTCGCGCCGTATCTTGCCGCGGAATTGTGGTCAAAGATGGGCGAGGAAACGCCGCTGCTGCGAGCGGCATGGCCAGTGTATGACGAAGCGATGGCAGCGGAGGACACGATCCAGGTGCCGGTGCAGGTGAATGGAAAGCTGCGCGCTCTGATTTCCGTGCCGGCGGGGACGGCTGAAGCGGAGCTGCGAGCTGCTGCGATGGCGGAGGTAAAGGTGCAGGCGGCAATTGCCGGCAAAGAAGTCGTGAAGGTGATCGTGTTGCCGGGCAAGTTGGTGAATCTGGTGGTGCTGGCGGGCTCGGTGGCTGCGCCGCCGCCGGATGCGGTCTAAGGCCCTGCTGGCATGGATCCGTATGAAATGTGCAAATCCCATGCTTTTCAGGATCGAGACTTCTTTCGACAGGCCCAGAGTTGGTCATGGGCCGCCTGCAAAGGCTGAGGTTTTGGAATCATGACAACCGAGCAAGAGTCCGCGCAGCAAAAAACTTTTGTGCGTGGCACCCAGTCTTTTCTAGCGACGATTGCGCGCTGCTGGCGCACGCCCTCATTGCTGGGGCTAGAGCTGCTATGGCGATGGGGGCTGGGCATACCCTTGTTGTGCCTGCTGGGTTGGGAAGGGCACAGGGTCCTCTCTTCTGTCTCGCTGGCGCGAACGGGCATCGAACATTTTTCTTTGATTGATTCGGTTGCTGCCGCACAGATCATTTCCGCCGTGGCCGATGTCCTTCTTCCACCGATTCGTGCCGTCGCTGACTGGCTGGTTCCTTTACTGGCAGTAGCGTGGGCGCTGGCTTCAGGCTTTGGGCGTTCTCTGGTGCTGCGCCGATACGACCATACTTTACGTTTTGCTCCGTGGGCGTTGAGCGCGATGCAACTGCTGCGCATCGTGATGCTGGGCGGGAGTTTCGCGGCGTGGTTTGCCTGTCTGCATTGGGCGGCGGTTTCTTCGCTGGGCGGAAGTGCGCCGGACCTGGTCGGCTATTTTGTAAAGGCGATTTTTCTTTCTTTCGCCGTCTTCTGTTTCTGGGCGCTGGTCAGCTGGGTATTCAGCATTGCGCCACTGCTGGCACTGCTGGAGGGGACGGGAGTGGTTGCCAGTCTGCGGGCGGCGGTACGGTTCGGGCAGGGCTCGCTGCGGGGGCTACGACCGAAACTGATCGAGATCAACCTAGTCCTGGGGATTGTGAAGGTGGCGCTGATTGTGTTGAGCATGGTTTTCTGCGCGACGCCGGTGCCGTTCAAAGAAGAGATCAATGGGCCTTCCCTTTATGCGTGGTGGGTGCTGGTCGCGGTGTGGTACTGCGTCGCGTCGGATTTTTTCCAGGTGGCGCGGGTGATCGGATTTGTAGAATTCTGGCGGGAGCAAAATGCAGGGCGCGATAGCGCTGCGTAAATTTCCACAGCCAGGATCAGAGCGCTGCTCCAGAAATCCGTCTCGGGTTCGTCCATTGGAGCACTGCGATACACTGGGCAATATTCCAATGAAAAGAGCCTGTGCCCAGTGACTTCCTCAACTATTGTCATTCTCGATTTCGGCTCGCAATATACACAGTTGATCGCGCGGCGCGTCCGCGAGCAGAACGTGTATTCGATTGTGCTGCCGTGCACGGCATCGCTGGAGACGATCCAGCAGGCTGACCCGGCGGGCATCATTCTTTCCGGCGGTCCTAGTTCTGTGTATGACTCCGACGCGCCGCCCGCAGACGCGCGGGTGCTGACGATGGGGAAGCCGGTGCTTGGCATCTGTTACGGGCTGCAATTCATTACGCACACGCTGGGCGGCAAGGTGCGCTCGGCGGCCCTGCGGGAATATGGACATGCCGAGGTCGAGATTGTTAGCGACATGCGGACAGCGCTGTTCGAGGGACTGCCACGGCATCTTGCAGTGTGGATGTCGCACGGAGATGAAGCGCTGGAGCTGCCGGACGGATTTTCTCTGACGGCGAAGACGGCGAATGCGGTAGCGGGAATTGCGGATGAGAAGCGTCGTATCTGGGCGGTGCAGTTTCATCCGGAGGTGCACCATACGCGGCAGGGAACGGAGCTGCTGCGGAATTTTCTATTTCGCATCTGCGGCGTGGAACCGGACTGGACCCCCGAGCACTTCATCCAAACGACGGTGGAGAAGATCCGAGAGCAGGTGGGGGAGGGGCGCGCCATATGCGCGCTGTCGGGCGGCGTGGATTCCTCGGTGGCGGCGGTGCTGGTAGACCGCGCCATTGGCGATCGGCTGACGTGCGTGTTCGTCGACAACGGCGTGCTGCGCAAGGATGAATTTCGCAAGGTGCAGGAGAACCTTCGCGGCAAGCTGGGCCTGAACCTGATCGCGGTGGACGCGGGCGCACGATTTTTGTCGCAGCTTGCAGGGGTGACCGATCCGGAGAAGAAGCGCAAGATCATCGGCGCGGAATTTATCACTGTGTTCGATGCGGAGGCGCATCGCATTGCGCAGCATGGCGGGCCGCAAACAGGCCCTATCGACTGGCTGGTCCAGGGGACGCTGTATCCGGACGTGATCGAATCCTCTTCAGTGAAAGGGCCTTCGCAGACGATCAAGAGTCATCACAATGTGGGTGGACTGCCGGAGACGATGAAGCTGAAACTAATTGAGCCACTGCGCGACTTGTTCAAAGACGAAGTACGTCGCATTGGCCGCGATCTGGGAATGCCGGAGGAAATTTTGCAGCGCCAGCCGTTTCCCGGCCCCGGGTTGGCGGTGCGCATCGTGGGAGAGGTGACGCAGGAGCGCGTGGCGATCCTGCAGGAGGCGGATGAAATTGTTGTGGATGAAATCAAGGAGGCGGGGCTATACCGGGAAGTCTGGCAATCCTTCGCGGTGCTGCTGCCGCTGAAGAGCGTGGGCGTGATGGGCGACCAGCGCACCTATGCGTATACCTGCGCGATCCGTGCGGTGCATTCCGAAGACGGCATGACGGCGGACTGGGCGCCGCTGCCCTACGATGTTCTGAAGCGGATTTCAAGCCGCATCGTGAATGAGGTGAAGGGCATCAATCGCGTGGTGTACGACATTACGTCAAAGCCGCCAGGCACAATCGAGTGGGAGTGATGGGATGGAAGCGGCGGCGGCACGGGAGCACTGGCAGGGGATCTACTCGACGCGGCGCGATGAGGAACTGAGCTGGTTCGCGGAATCGGCCGGTATGTCGCTGGAGCTGTTACTTGCCCATCCGCTGGAGAGAGACGCACCAATCATCGATGTGGGCAGCGGGGCTTCGCGGTTGGTGGATGCGCTGCTGGAGCGGGGGCATACAGAGCTGACAGTGCTCGACATTGCGGACGCGGCGATGGAGCGGTCGAGGCTTCGTCTGGGCGCGCGCGCGGACAGGGTGCGTTGGCTGACCGCGGACATTACCCGATGGGAACCGGACAGAATGTATCGCGCATGGCACGATCGCGCGGTCTTCCATTTTCTGGCAGAGGAAGAGCAGCGGCGGGCGTACCGCGCGACGGTGGAGAAATGTGTTCCGCCGGGCGGCGTGGTGGTGATGGGCACGTTCGACCTGGATGGTCCGGAGCGGTGCAGCGGACTTGCCGTTCAGCGTTACTCGCCGGAGACGCTGGCGGCGGAGCTGGGCGCTGCATTTCGCCGGACGGACGTCCGGAGGGAAGAACATCTGACCCCGGCAGGGGCTGTGCAGCGATTTCAATTCAGCCGTTTCATCCGGGAATGAGTGGGTTGCCGGCAGCCGTGATTTTCTGGATTCTTTACTCCGCTTTGCTGCCCTCAGGATGACAAACCGTCAGCTCGATAGCAGCGGCTTTAGCGGTCGGCGACCGCCAGCTGCATCCGCGTATTTTGCTCGAAAACCACATTATGCCCGGGCATGATCCAGCGGCGGGTGATGGATTTTCCCAGCGCGTAGTAAGCGAAGCCCGCGGTCACGGCAGGGGTGACGACAGCCAGCGAAATGATGCGGGCGACCATTCCAAAGCCGTTGCTGGAAGCACCGGCGTGGACGGCGTTCTGATCTGCATCAAGAGAATTGCCGGCGAGTGCGCCAAGCAGCAGGGGCGCGAGAAATTTTCCCTGACCGGAGTTGGCCTGAGCGCCTCCCTCAGAATCGACGGTGACATGCTGGCCTTTCGCTCCCTCGACTGCGGTCATCTGTCCGTGCATCTGCTGGAGTACGCCGCCGGGCAGCTCGATCTGGCGGAAGGTAAAACGCAGGGTACCGTTGCGGCCCAGCTTGCGCGCGGGTTTGGCCTGCGTCACGACTCCCAGGATGCGCGTGCCGGTCGGCAGGATGACGCCTGTTTTCGCGGGGTTCAGATATGGCTGGGTCAGCATGGCGACGACCGGGTCGCCGATCTTGCCGGTCGCGGAACTGAGAGAAGTAATGAGACGGGCATTCAGCGTTCCCGGAGGGATGTGGCCCAGCGGCGGGGTGACGGGAAGCTGATGTTGGAACTGTGGATCGGTCACGGACAGCGGCTTTGCGAGCACGGCATCAAACTGAGTGCCTGCCCAGATATCCTGGGGGTGATAGGGAAGCTGGCCATAGAAAAACTTGAGCGCCAAGTCCGATTTATGCGGAGAATGAAACATTCCCTGGACGCTTTGTTTTTTAGCGTCGAACTGCTGTTTGACTTTTCCCAGCAGCGATTGCTTGCCGGCGGCAGGAGTCATCTTCACGATTCCGGCGGTACGTTCCGTTGCCGATGCGGTAAGCGGAAGACGCGATGCCCCGGGCAACTGGACGGAATTGAAGGTGAGAATGGGCTGCTTCAGCGGAGTGACATCGCCGTCGAGCCGCGCCCACAGGGTTGTCGATTTCGCAATCGGTTGCAGGTCCGTAATGACGCCGGTCACGATTGCACCTTTCGGCAGGACAATGTGCTGGCCTGAATAGACGGGATCGATCAGTCTGCCGACGATCGGCGCACCTTTTCTCATGCGATAGCGATGGTCGAGCTGAATGCGCAGCGGCAAACCGGCGGGAAGCACGGCGGCGGAAGAGGGTTTGGGCAGGGCAACAGCAGGGGGCGTATTCCGGATGGGAACGCGATGTGCGGGCGTGCCCAGAAGAGTGCGGGGTGGGGTGGAAGCCTGCCCGGAGGGCTGGGTCGAAGTTCGCGCGGAGACCTGCGCTGAGAAAGGCCGGAAACCGGCCAGCAGATAAAGGAAGCAAACTGCAAGGGTTGTTCGACTGCGCATTTCGCCCATCTATTCGGAAATTTCGCGCACTCTTACTCTTCCAGAGTAGCGCGAATGGGCGCATCGGTGTGGGATGAGCCTGGAGGTATGCCGGCGGAGAATTCCAGGGTTTAAAAGCGAGACCGGGGACATCCAGCCTGATTCGCGGTCGTCTAATCTTCTGCGGCGAAATCCTCTTCCTCATTTTCTTCGAGGGCGTTTCCATACTGGCCCGGGGACGTTTCCGGAGCGCTTTCCTCGTCATCACTGACGGGTTGAATGCCGTTCAGGTCCTCCTCGATGAGAAGAAACCTGCGGATGTAGCGCAGGGGATCTTCGGCCACGGCCATGGACTTGAGGTGGAAGCGCCATGCGTCGGGCAGCACGGTGCGGCGGGTGTGGCCCTTGCGTTCGACGACCATGGTGGTGCCGTCTTTCAGGACGCGGGTGAATTTGCTGGTCGGCACTACAAAAGTCATTTTGCTGCCTTCGCGCCAGAAGGACTGGGCGAACTCGTGCGAGAACAGAAGCGCGTAGTAACGGCGCTGTTCGCTCAAGGCGCGGAGGGAGGCATCAAAGCTGATCCACGGCAACAGCGTACGAGAGACGTACCACTTGCGAAATTCGAATCCGTTGGTTTTGGCCTGACGAATCAGGGCGCGCAACAACTCGGCTCGCGTCATGCGATCCAGCTTAGTGCAACGGATGCAGGACGGGAAGACGGAAAATCGAGGTTTAGAAAGGAATAGATCCAGAACGGGTCGAGCGGCACAGATGAGAGGCTTGCGTGAAGCCCGGAGAAAGCTGAAACTGGACTTGTTCTTTCAATCCCTATGTCTCCAACCCGAAAAATATTTTCCAAAGGCAGGCGATTCTTTTACGGTGGCCTGCGTGGGCGCAGTATTTTGCGCCAGTCTCTGTCAGTGGTTTGCGGATCTACGATTCTGTGGGCCTGCCTGATGATCGCGCTCGCCCGGTCATTTGCCGCAGTGACCGCGCCCAACGGCACCGACACCGATCCACTGAACCTGACGCCGGAGGTACAGGCGGCATACCAGCACTTTTACGATCTGGATTACGACAACGCCGAGGCGGGTTTTAGGAAGATTGCCGCCGCACATCCGACCGACCCCATGGCGGCAGACTACCTGCTTAATAACGCGGTGTTTCAGGAGCTATACAGGCTGGACCTACTGGACACCACGCTGTATGTCGAGGATGGATTTTTGTCCGGCAAGCACCCGGTGGTGGAAAACATGCAGGCGCGGACCAGGGTGGAGGGCATGTACAACCACGCTCTGCAATTGAGCAACGATCGCTTGCGTGCCAACCCCAACGATGCGGATGCGCTGTTTGCCCGCGGCTTTGCCACCAGCCTGGAGACGGTGTACGTGGGGATGGTGGAGAAAAAATACGTAGCTGCGTTGAAGATGGCGCTGGCCGCCCGCCGCGACGACGACGCGGTGCTGAAGCTCGATCCAAAGTATGTGGACTGTTATCTGATCGTGGGAGTGCATGAATATGTGCTGGGCAGCCTGGCGATGCCATTCAAGGTTCTGGCCGGGATTGTCGGCATTCATGGCTCGAAATCAAAAGGAATGCAGGACCTGCGCCGCGTCGGACGCGATGGGACGATCAATTCAGTTTCAGCGCGGACCTCGCTGTCGATTTTTCTGCGGCGCGAGGCGAAATATGGGCAAGCGATCGAGGTGATCGACGGGCTTCACCGGCAATATCCGCACAATTTTCTTTTTTCGCTGGAACAGGCAAATCTGCTGAAGGATTCCGGCCAGGGAATGCAGGCAATCTCGGCCTACCAGGCGCTGCTGGTGAAGGCCGCCAGTCCGGGCGGCTATTACCCGAACGCTCACATGGAACTGGCGTATTACGGGCTGGGCGAGGCGGCGCGCGGCCAGCGCCAGATTGCAGTGGCGGCACAGGCGTATGAGACGGCGGCGATGGAGCGGACGGCCTCCCCACTGATGCAGCGGCGGGCGCACCTGCGGGCGGGGGAGATGGAAGATCTACTGGGCCGGCACGCGGATGCGAAAAAGCAGTATGATGCAGTTCTCGCACTGGGCAGAGATTTCAGCCAGGCGGAAGCGGCGGAGAAGTACGAGCGCTCGCCCTACACCGGAAACTGATAACGCGAAGCTCCAGTGGAAAAGAATGAGACGGAACTGGCTGGAGTATATTGCGTATCTATAAAAGGAACGCTGCAAAAATGCAGCAAAAGAACGTAATTAGGGAATACAGTCTGCGAAATTATCGCTCTGGGGGGATGGTATGTTTTGTCATAAATGTGGGCAGCCGCTGGCGGCGGGCGCGAACTTCTGTTCCAGCTGCGGCGCGCCGGCCAGCGCGAACATGTATACCGCGTCGCCTTTCAACACCATGTACCGGCCGCGCGGCTTGCGCATGGTCGCAGGCGTCTGCGCGGCCCTGCATCTGCGCTTTGGCTGGGACCTGACAGCCACGCGTATTGTTGCGGTCATCCTGGCGGTGGTGCTATTTCCACTGACAGAGATTGCCTATCTGGTGGCGTGGCTGCTGATTCCGGAAGAGGTCATGATGATTCCCCAGGCGAACGTCGTTCCGCCGGGCGCGGCGCAGAATCAGGAACCGCGTCCGTTGTAAAGACTCCGGTCGATACCGTTCGCGGATTCGATTGGAGTTGAACTTTCTTCCCCCCACGCCAGCCGCGAACGGTGCGGTCAGGATGGAGCATCCCAAAGCCATTCGAGCTAGGGGAAAGCCATGTTTCATTGCCAGAAACCCACATCTCAAAAGCGAGACGTGGGACATTGGGCGGCGACCGGTAGTGTCCTAATTTGAAATCCATAGCCTCAATCCCCGATTGCGGTTGCTAAGGTGCTACGAATCCATTCTGCGGCTTTCTGACTCTTAGCCTTTGCTGCTGTCTCTATCGCCTTCCGCTCATCTGGCGTGACCCGAACCCGGAGCATGACAGCTTTGGCATTCCCTTTGGGAAGCGGCGGTCGTCCAGCCTTACGAGGCTTCGGCTTCTGGTTCGGCATTGCGTAGCTCCTTCAACTCTTGCATAATGGCAACTCGGACAGCGGTTATGGGCGCATCAATGCCGTGCATCCCTGCCCAACCTTGACACCCAGGCGCATGATGGTATCGCGGTGAACGCCAGTCATGCGCTCGATGGCGCGGATTCTAGAGCCCTCCGAGAGAGCCGCGATTACCGCGATTTGCTTATCGATATTCAGGACATTCGCCATAAATTCTCACTGAAATAATTGTACCCCATAATTAGATGGGGTCAAGGTATTTGTGGGGTACAATTCGTGAATGATGCTGAAAAGACTGGCTAGTCTCGGTGCATTGACGTTGCTCTGCGGAGGAATAATGGCCAGTCAGGGCAACAAGAATGCCAGCCCAAATCCACAACCAGCTAAACAGGAGCAGCCAGCCCTTCTCCCGGCGAATGGAGAGCAGTCCCAATCCCACACCCGAAACGAGCATGGTAAGGCCGATAATGTTCCGCCAGGGGGACACGCATCCTTCAAATGGCCCCAATGGATGAATGACTCCAACTGGTGGCTGGTTATCATAGCTGCCCTGACCGGCGGCATGATCGGCTATCAATCTTGGGCAACCAGTCAAGCTGCCAAGGGTGCGCTTTTGAATGCGGAAGCGGCGGTGAAGCAAGCTCGATTGACGGAACAACAGATGGCTCTCGTGTTCCGAAAAGAGCGGGGATTCCTCGAAATAAAAGGCAACGGGATCGAAGTTATGGACGGCCCTAAACGAGTTTGGAATCTGGTTGGCGACATTCAGTTGACCAATAGCGGGAACATTCCGCTTCGCGTATTCAGCGGCGCTGGAGAATGTTTGGTGCTCAAAGTAGAGGACTATGCTCCGTCCATGCAAAGCCAAAGACTTCAAAAAATAGAATCGACAAATACATGGATACGTCCAAGGGACGGTGGTTACCGGGAAGGTTTGTGGTCCGATGAGATTCAGCAAAGTAAAACAGTATTCGCTCGAATGCTCGCAAACTTCGATATTCAAATCGTCCTGCGCGGAACGATTGATTACGAGTCGCACGGTTCGGCTTGGCGCAGGCTCTATGCCTTCACATGGCTTTCCGATAAACCTAAAAGTGGGGACGAGATCACAAAGGGCAAATGGGTGGAAGATTCCGATGCAGAGAACGAGGAGTATGAAATTCCGTGCCCCCCACAAGTGCCCTTTTAGCCAAATTAGGACACTACCGGCGACCTGCAACCGAACCCAGAGCTATTGTCCGTTATCATTCGGGATAAGACTTTCCTGAGGAGTGGCCTTGCATATCGAACACGATGGAGCGCGGTTGTTTTTCACCACGCGGGGCGAAGGGCCGGATGTGGTGCTGCTGCATCCGACGCCGACGCGGCATGAGTTCTGGCTGCCGGTGGCAGACCGGCTGGCGGGCCGCTTCCGTCTGATATTGGTTGACCTGCGAGGGCATGGCCAGTCGGGATTGGGCAGCGGGCCAGTCACGATGGAAAAACTGGCGGAAGACACCCATGCTGTTTTGACGACGCTGGGGATTCGGAGAGCGGCGTTTGTGGGCTGCTCCATTGGCGGATATCTTCTGTACGAATACTGGCGTCGTTTTCCGCAAGAGATGGAGGCGATGGCGCTGGTGTGCGGCAAGCCGCAGCCGGACACGACTGCGAATACAGAGAAGCGGCGGGTGTGGATGCAGTCCGCGCAACAGGCTGGCGGTCTGGAGAATTTCTTCGATCTGATGGCTGGCACATTGGTCGGCCCTACGGCTCTGGCGCGGCAGCCGGAGGTTCGAGCAGCGGCCCGCGGCATGATGGACGCGATGCCGCTGGAAGCGATGCTCGCTGTGCAACAGGGGCTGGCGGAACGGCCCGATTCTGTGCCCACGCTGGATACGATTCGCATGCCGGTGTGTGCGATTGCGGGGGGGGAAGACCAGAGCAGCACGCCGCCGGAGATGCGGGTGGTGGCTGACCGTGTACCGGGCGCGGAGTTTCATTTGCTGGCAGACGCGGGGCATTATGCGCCGCTGGAGCAGCCGGAGGCGGTGGCGGGAATCCTCGGAGAATTTCTGGGGCGGCAGACACAGCAGCCGCTGATGCAGACGCACACAGGATTCAAGCGTTGAAGGCGCGGGTTTCAACAGCCAGGCAGGCAGTTCCAGCACGGCCTTTTCAATATGGAGGGCCACAACAACGCGACCTGTTGTGCGAGCGGGTTCCGCTGGCGCGGCTGGCACGAGAGTATGGCACGCCGCTTTATGTTTACTCGGCGACAAACATCCGGCAGCGGGTGGGGCTGTTTGCCGACGCATTCGCAGGAATGCAGCATACGGTTTGCTACGCGGTGAAGGCCAATTCCAACCTCTCAATTTTGCGGTTGCTGGGTGGACTGGGCACCGGGTTCGACATTGTTTCCGGAGGAGAACTGGAGCGTGTCCGGATTGCGGCAAAGGCGGCGCTGGGGCGAGTGGTTTTTTCCGGCGTCGGCAAGACAGCCCCGGAGATCGATGCGGCGCTGGCGGCGGAAATTCCGGTGTTCAACATTGAAAGCGCAGCCGAGCTGGAAATGTTGGAGCAGCGGGCGCGGCACCTGCGAAAGACCGCGCCGGTGGCGATGCGTGTCAACCCGGACGTGTTCGCTGAGACGCACCCGTATATTTCCACCGGCATGAGCGAGCACAAGTTCGGTGTGCAGATGCGGCTGGCCCGCGAGTTGTACCGTCGAGCGTCGCGCTCCAAACACCTGACGCCGACCGGAATCAGCGTGCATATCGGCTCGCAAATCCGCAGCGCCGAGCCGTTTGGGCATGCGTTAGAGCGGGTCAGCGAACTGGTGCGGGAACTGAAATCTGCCGAGGGGATCGACATACGGCATATCGATGCGGGCGGCGGGCTGGGCATTTCCTACCAGGCGGAGGAGGCCGAAGTCTTCGATCCGGCGGCGGCGGTGCGCGCATATGCGGCGGCGGTGCGGGCGGCGCTGGCGGGGTTTGAAGGCGAATTGCTGCTGGAGCCGGGGCGATTCATCATTGCGCAGGCAGGGACGCTGGTGACGCGGGTGCTGTATGAGAAGCGCAACGGCAGCAAGACTTTTGTGGTGACGGATGCGGGAATGAACGATTTGATTCGCCCGTCACTCTATCAGGCGTATCACGCGATTCTGCCGCTGCGGCGGCGGGAGAGCGGGAAGACGGTGAAGGTGGACGTGGTGGGGCCGGTGTGCGAGACGGGAGACTTTTTCGCGCGAGACAGGGAACTGCCTGAGGTGGCGGCGGGCGAATCGCTGGCCCTACTCGACGCCGGTGCGTATGGGATGTCGCTTAGCTCAAACTACAATTCGCGGCCTCGTGCTGCGGAGGTGCTGGTCGATGGGCGAAGCCATACGCTGATCCGAAGGCGGGAAAGTCTGCGCGAGATGATGTCAGATGAACGTGGAGTGCTGTAGGTGCTCCACACCTGAAACCTGAGTGCGGCGGCCTTGTGGGTAAAATCTCAGAAAAAATCAGTTCTGAGTGGTTACCGGAACAATAGTGGCGGCAAGGGTGCTGACGGGATCGGCGGAAACATCACCTGGGAGCTTGGAGACGTTGGCTGCGCTGGTGGAGGAGATGGCATATTCTCCTTCATCCTGCTTTGGCCCCAGGCCGAGCTTGATGAGAGCGCGGGAGTCGGGGGTAATCTTCGACTGCCAGCCGTTGTCGGTCTGGTATTTCTCCATAGCCGCCTGCGAGGCTGGATCCCACTGGCCTGTCGGACTGCCGTCGAGGTAATGGGCCTGGATGAGGGCCTGCTGAATCTCGGTGGCTCGCTGGGGATCCATGACGCGTTGGCCGAGCATGACGGAGTGGTGACGCGATGAAACACGGTGGTGGCTGCCCCGGCGGTAGGAGGCGAGGTGCAGGGAGGCTTTCTTCTTACTCGATGAGCGATGTGTCGTGGAATGGGCTGCTGCCGGATGGTGCGTGCGGCGGGACTGGGCCGATCCGTTGCTCGATCTATGACCCGATCTATGAGACGTGCCAAGGGTCGAGGCCTGGGCGGAGCCTGCTATACAGAAAGCCAGGATCAGAACTCCGAAAAAGGTCTTGAATCGGGTTGAGGTACTGAACCGCATAGTGTTAAAAATAGGCGAAATTCCTCTGCGCCGCAACCGCAAAACCCCTCTTTGACCCCGGACATGACCTAGCACAGAAACACCAAGGTGGCGCGGGCGCAACGGCCAGAACGTCGGACTATCGGACGTTCTGGCCGTTTCTTGTTTGTTTGCATTGGTTTACGGCAGTGTTCCGCCGATGTACGTGTTGCCGGCCTGCGGCCTTTGCGGATCCACCACAAGGAAAACGACATCGTCGCCCGATTTGAGCTTCGCGGCCAATTCCTGGAACTGATCGACATTAGCAATCGGCTGCTTGTTGAGTTGCAGGATTACCATTCCAGGGGCCAGCGCCTGCAGACCGTCGGCGAAGGAACCCGGACGGATGGCCCGGATGAGGACGCCGCCGGTGATGCCGGCCTTCGAGGCAATTTGCGGCGGGATGTTGCTGACCGACATGCCCAGTTTAGTGGTGCCGCTTTGCTGTGGTCCGTTGGAGTTGCTGGACGGTTCACCGTTGCTCAATGCGGCCATCATGTCGGCCCGGTCGGCGATGGTGACGGTTGCGGTTTCATGCTGACCGTTCCGAATGTAACCCAGCGTCGCCTGGGATCCGGGTTTGCGGTTGGCGATGTCACTGATCAGGTCGTCGCCGCCTTTGACAGGACGTCCGTCGATGGAGGTAATGATGTCGCCCGGTTTCAGCCCAGCTTTGGCAGCCGGGAACCCGGGCTGGACGGAACTGATGATGACGCCGCTCTTGAAGCCGTAGACGTGGGCCACGGCACTCGACATAACCGCCTGGAAGGTGATGCCAATCGAGCCGCGGATGACTTTATGGCCGGGTCCGATCAACTGGTTGTAGACGTTGATGACAGTATCGGACGGCATGGCAAAGCCGATGCCTTCATTGCCCGCAGATTGCGTATAGATGGCGGTGTTCATGCCGATGACCTGGCCGTCCATATTGAGCAGCGGGCCGCCGGAGTTGCCGGGATTAATGGCGGCATCGGTCTGGATAAAGTGCTGGAACTGGCCGGCCACACCGGGCTGGATGGAGCGATTCTCCGACGAGATAATGCCGGCAGTGACGGTCTGGTTGAGGCCGAATGGGCTGCCGATGGCCAGCACCCAGTCGCCGATCTGCGTGCCGGCGGAGTTGCCCAGCTTGACGGTGGGCAGCGGGTAGCCGACGTTGATCTTCAAGACGGCGATGTCGGTCGCCTTGTCGGTCCCGACCAGCGTGGCCGCGTGGCCCTGATCGCCTTCAGCATCGGTCGAGAGCTTGACCCAGATCTTGTCCGCCTTGTCGATGACGTGATTGTTGGTGATGATATAGCCGCGAGGATCGACGATGAAGCCGGATCCCAGGGCCTGGCGCTCGCCGCCGTCCGGGGCCTCGCCCTCAGGGCCTTGTTGCGGGCCGCCGAAGCCGAAGAAGTGATTGAAGAAATCCTGCATCCCCTGGTTGCCCTGACCTTGTCCCTGATCGGGTCCCTGGTCCTGGCCATCCTGACCCTGGTCGCCGCCCTGGGCGTCTGGGCCCAGTTCGCCGGGGGCCTGATTCTGGCCGTGGAAGCGCTGGCTGCGTCCGGATTTGGGAATGGAGACGGTGTTAATGTTCACCACTGCGGGACCAACTTCTTTCGCAATCTGCGTGAAGGTGGTGGAAAGGTTGACGGGATTCGGAAGCTGTAGCGGTTTGGCGTCGGAGCTATCGACCTTCGATTCTTTTCCATCGACTCCGTGGGCCAGAACCGACCCGATAAGGATGCCAGCAGACAGCGTCGCCAGAACGGCAAAGGTCAAAGTGAGGCGGCGCATGTGGAATTTATCTATCCAGGTTTTCCAGACTTTCATGGTATTGATCGAACCTCGTTAGGGGTGCAGCATGGCAAAGCATGATGGTAGGAAATCAATTTCCTAGTATATCGTTTTGATGGAATCGCCGTACGGGCACATGCCCAGGGAGATTCAATTTGTTAGACGCACGATAAGGGAAAAACGTAGCGAAACAATTCTTGAAGATGCTTTTCAGGGACTCCAGTGCATTGGCAAATGTTTTTGAACGTTTGGGATTAAAAGCGATTTTGTGGGTGGTGGAAGATCCCACATCTCAAAATCTAGATGTAGGCACATGTCTGAATCAGAACCGAATATTGAGCCTCAACGCTGAGTGGATTTGCCAGGCCAGCCTATTTGTTTGCGCGGCACCAGCGGGGCAAAAGTTCGGCGGCAAGAATGCCGGTGAGCACCAGCAGCGCACCCAGGCCGCTGCGGAGGTGCATTCTTTCGTGCAGCACGACGAAGGCAGTGAGCCACGCGAAGACCGGTTCCAGGGTGACGATGATGCCGATGTTGGTGGCTGGAATCACCTGCTGGGCCCAGGTCTGGATGCTGAAGGCGAGGGCAGTGGCGAGGACGCCGGTGACCGCAATGGCGATGAGCACAACCGGCTGGGTGAGCGGGCTGCCCGGGGACAGGAGACGGGCGGCTGCGTGCGGTGCGGGCGGCTCCGTCAGCCACGCTCCGGCGATGAGGAGCAGCATGGCAAAGCCGACCTGGAGCAGGGTGAGCTGCTGAAAATCGATGCGCCGGGCGCTGCGGTCGAGCACAATGATCTGCGCGGCAAAGGCCACCGCGCAGCAGATGCTTAAAACGTCGCCGCGATTCAGGGTGCGAAGCAGATGCAACCAGGGCGTGCGTGCCGGGGTGGTGAGCAGCGCGACCCCCAGGAAGGCGAGCCCGGCCCCGGCCCAGGCGGGCCATGCGGGCAGTGCTGCACCGGCCGCGCGCAGACCCGGGATGCTGGCCAGAAAGGGAACCAGCACGACCACCAACGCTGTGAGAAAGGCGGAGTTGGTGGCGGAGGTAAAAACAAGGCCCTGGGTCTGGAAGAAATAGCCTGCGGCCATGCAGGCGCCTGCGCCAGTTCCTGCCAGCCATGCTGCGGGAGTGATTCGGCGCCAGTGGCCACGATAGGCGATCGCCAGACAGAGAAAGGCGACGGTCATGCGCGCGGAATTGAACCACTGGGGCTGGATGCGGGCCACAGCCTGCTTGATCTGGACAAACGTCGCTCCCCAGAGCATGACGGTGGCAAACATCAGCAAATAGGCGAGGGTGTTGCGCGAGATTTTCTGCGGCGTAGTGGAGGGGTCCATAATGCGTCGCTGGTGAGGTCAGCTTGTTAAAGGGCTACGCAAAGGATAAATGAGGCGCCCATCTTAAAATTGTGCCTGGCTGAAATCGTGTGACTGCGCTCAATGGGAGGATGAAGCGGGTGTAGCTTGTACTGGATGACAGGCGACCGGTTGCCCATCGACGACCGTTTGCAGTACGTGTGTCCCTAGAAGGGCATGTGCGGGAATTCTCGTCAAATCGCGGTCGAGGAGATCGAAGTCCGCTACATATCCCGGCGCGAGTTTTCCTTTCCATTTATCGCTGAACTCCGCGTAAGCGGAGCCCTGGGTGTAGGCGTAGAGGGCCTGATAGAGTGTCAGCCGCTGGCCCGGTTCATAGCTGACTGTGCCCGCTTCATTTTCGCGCGTGACGGCGGCATAGATCCCTCGAAAGGGCGTGATCGGCTCCACCGGGTAGTCTGTGCCAAAGGCGAGGGGGACGCAGTGATCGAGGAAACTCTTCCATGCGTAGGAATAGGGCACCCGCGCTGGCCCAATCCGTGCCTGCGCCCAGCGCATGTCGGTCAATAGCTGCGCGGGCTGCATGGACGCGATGATGTGCAGCTGGCGGAAACGCTGGAAATCCGTGGGAGAAACGACCTGGGCATGTTCAATGCGGAAGCGCAGGGCGCTAGCATTGGGCACGGACCGCTCGGCGGCGGCGAAGGCGTCGAGCGCCATCTGGCTGGCGCGGTCGCCGATGGCGTGGAAGCCGATCTGAAAACCTTGTTGAGCGCGGGCAATCGTCATTTCATTCAGGCGAGCCTGCTTGTAACGTGGAATGCCGGAGTTGCCGGGGTCATCCGAATAAGGAGCGAGCAGAGCGGCGGTGCGGGAACCGAGCGATCCATCCATAAAGCCTTTCAACATGCCGACACGCAGCCAGCGATCGGAGGCGGGGTGCGAGTTGCGTTCCTGATTCAGCGCGGGTACGGGATCGTTGAAGGTGGGCCATTCATAGATGCGAACCGGCAGCTCACCATTTTTTTCCATCGTGTTCAACGCCAGAAAGTTTTGCCATCCGGGGGAGTAGTCCTGTACGGAGGTGACACCATTGCAGACGGCATCGTTGAGCGCGACGGTGAAAGCCAGCCGACGTTGCTGCATCGTGGGTGGAGGTATGTGAGCTTCGACCTGCTGCATGGCGGTGTCGCGGACGATGCCAGTGAGAGCACCGCTGGAATCATGATCGAACTGGCCGCCTTGCGGGTCCGGTGTGCCGCGGGAGACCTTGGCGGAGCGCAAGGCGGCGGAGTTGGCGATGGCAATATGTCCATCGACGCGCTCAAAAATCGCCGGGTGGTCGCCGGTAACGCGGTCAAGCGCATTTTTTGTGGGGAGAGTCTGTGTGCGCCAGAGTGTCTGGTCCCAGCCGCCGCCGAGCAGCCATTGGCCGGGAGATGCGGAGCGGGCTGCCTGCTGAACCTGAGTGAGCATGGCATCGAGAGAGGGGACGCCGGTGAGATCGATGGACAGTTTCTGCCTTCCCGCCTCGGCAAGATGCACGTGAGCATCGTTGATGCCGGGTATGACGAAGGCTCCATGAAGATCGATCAGGCGGGTTTGCGGGCGCCTCCATGCCGTCAGAACCGCGCTGTCGCTGCCGGTTCCGAGGATGACGCCTTTGCCCACCGCCAGCGCGGAGACGCGTTCCGGGTGAGCGCCGGTCAAGTCGACGCCGGTGAGAATGTTGCCATCGTAATAAATGGTTTCGGCGGATGGGGCTGCGGACTTTGCCGGACGGACATTTTGTGCTGAACCACTCATTGCCATGAGGCCGCCGAGAAAAATTGTCATGCCGAGCTGAAACAAGCAGGTTCCTCCTGGGTTGTTTTGAACCGTTCCGATGAAACCCGCTTCAACCGATGTCTCCGAATCGAGACTCTCTCGACAGGCTCAGGGCATGGCGGCGACTTCATAGTTCAGCCTGAGTCAGGGCGAGTAATAGCAGAAGAATGCGGCGCAGCGCAAGGTCTCGGCCGACGGCGTCGAACCATTCCAGTAGTGTATGGACGCCGCCGCCGCTGCCTCCACTGCCGATGCTAACGGCCTCAATTCCGAGAGAGAGAGGAATGTTGGCATCGGTCGAGGCGATACGCGACTGACTGGAAATGCCGAGATGGCGATCGACAGCGCGCAGGGCGGAGAGGATGGCAGCGTCGTCCGGAAGCGTGGCAGCCGGACGCTCCCCGATGATCTCGATTTGATAGCGGAGGGGCTGGCCGTCCGAGTATTTTTCCGCAGCGCGGTTGGCTCGGCCTACGGCGTCCTCGACCGCAAAACGAATTTTTGCTTCGAGCAGTGACAGCTGGTCCGGATCGGTCGAGCGGGTGTCGATGCGTGCCTGGGCGGATTGCGGAATGGCGTTGACGGAGGTGCCGCCCTCGATGAGGCCGACGTTCCAAGTGGTTCGAGACTTGGTCGTATGCGGCGCGGAAGAGAGCGGCATTTCTCCCAGGGCAGCCAGAGCATCGGCCAGCGCGAGCACCGGGTTGGGGAGGCCGGCATCCGTCCAGGAATGGCCGCCGGGGCCGGTAAGGGTGATGCTGAAGCGCCGGCTGCCGAGCGCCTGAGTGACGATGGTCTCGACACCGGCTCCGTCGAGAACGATGGCGGAGCGGATGAGCGCAGCGGCGGGTGACTCGGTGAACAGGTACCGGATTCCGCGCAGGTTGCCCTCGCCTTCCTCGCCGATGTTGCCAGCGAAGAGGATGTCGGAAGCGGGTTCGAGGCTCGCGGACCGCATGGCGGCGGCCACAGCCAGAAGCGCGGTGATTCCGGCGGAATTGTCGCTGGCGCTAGGAGCCAGGAGACGGCTGCCTAACTGGACTGGCACAGTCATCGCAGCGGCGGGAAAGACGGTATCCAGATGCGCCGAGAGCAGGGTGCAGGGCCGGTAGGCATCGGGCGGGGAGTGAAGCGCGTAGATGCCGCGCAGCCAGCCAAGGGCATTTCCGCAGGCATCGATGTGAACGTCCTGGAGGCCAAGAGCGACGAACTGTTCGGCCAGCCAATTGGCGCGTGCGGCCTCGCCAAAGGGCGGGGCGGGGATGGAGGCGATGCGGCGATGCCAGTCCCGCAACTGGGGCTCGTGCAGATGAAACCATTGAAAGGCGCGATGGACAGGGGTCTGCTCGGCCAACTGGGTGATGGTCTGGAAGGCGGAAGTAGCGAAGGATTTCTTCATGACGCGGCATTGAAAGAGAAACTCGGAATCGCGAGCTTCCAGCGTTAGCATCGCATGAAATGGCCGGAGCGCGCGCGGCGGCGGCCCGTGAAATTTGCAAAGCGGCGCATCAGTACAAGACCTGCATGAGACATAGGCCGCTGGCAGGGGCAGTAGGTCCGGCGAGCGTGCGGTCGCGGCCTGCCAGAATGGCGCCAATTGCCTGTGGAGGAACGTGGCCGCGGCCAACATCAAGAAATGTGCCCACCAGATTGCGAACCATGTGATGCAGAAAACCATTGCCCTGCACGGAGTAGGTGAGGATTTCGGCTTCGCTATCGAAAGACGGGAACGAAGGTTGCAACCGAGTCATTGACCAGATGGATTCGTCGATGCGACGGACGTTAGGATGAGCAGAGGCGCGCTCATTGCGGGATGATGCAGACTCGCGCAGGCGCGAGGCGCGGTCCGGATCGGATGCGGCAAAGGAGGTGAAGTCGTGCTCGCCGAGCACAAGCTGTGCCGCCTGCTGCATGGCAACCGGGTCGAGCGACCAGCGGGGACACGCGACATAGCGGGCCAGAAACGGCGGACAGACAGGACCGAGGGAAACCTGGTATCGGTAGATTTTTCCAATGGCGCTGTGGCGTGCGTGAAAATCGGTCGCGGCGGTCTGGGTGGCGAGAACGCGAATGGCCGCCGGCAGGACGCGGTTCAGGGCGCGCTGAAGATTTTCGGCGGGGATGGGAGCGGCGAGGGAGAAGCTGGCTACCTGCCCCACCGCATGCACGCCGGCGTCGGTGCGGCCTGCACCCTGCGGTAGCACCCGCTCGCCGGTGACGGCTGCAATAGCATCGGCCAGCGCGGCCTGGATCGTCGGCATGTTCAAAGTATCCGGCTGAATCTGCCAGCCGTGGAACTCCGCACCGTCGTAGGCAAGGGTCAGTTTCCAGGTCGTTTTATCCATGTGATCGAGCCGCTTTCGCGGAGCGGGGTCAGCTGCGCGGGACACGGAGGCGCGTGCCGCTACAATATATCCATCCCGTTCAAGGGTACATGGAGCCGAAAAATATGTGCCAGGTTCAGGAGATGGCCGGAGGCGAGTTGCGGCAGGACTGAGATTATTATTTCTGCTTTTTCCAGGTTCCCTGCCCGTACGGCTGGAAAGTGGACCGGTTCGGAGGTAATGAATCTGAACGGAACTGACTGTACTGCATTCTCGTACCAATCCATTGAAGGCAAAAATAAAACAGGAATGCAAAAACGCGAGACACCCTACCGCATTGAGTGTCCTGGAAACGGGCTGTCGGACGTTTTTTTGTGCTGGCGCGGCGGCGGGCATGAAGGTGGAAAGAAATTTGGAACCCGCATGCCATCTGGCGCGTCTTATGGAGAGCGTTTTCAACGAAGATCGACGATATCAAGCAACATGCATGCAGCTTTGATGGACGTGCATTTCTGCAAATGCAGCAACTGAGTGGAATTCAAGATGCAAGCCGGAAAATTTTGTGAGGGAAAGAAGGGGTAGAGCAAGCGTGAAAATGGAGAAACTGCAAAGCGGACTGGCCGTTGGACTGATGCTGTTGAACATCATGGTGCCGGTTGCGGGGGCCCAATCGACCGGGCCGGCGACGGCGCAAGCCGCGCAAGAGCCGGTTCCCAACGCTCCGGCTCCGGCGACGGCGACCATACCCAGCCGATCCGCTGTGATTGCGACCGAGCCGTATGCACTGCGGCCCACCAGCCACGATTACTCTCGTGGAAAGACTCAATTGCCGAACCCCTTCACTGCGTACACGCAGACGAAGGTGCCTCCACCGCGTCTCAGTAATTCCTCTCTGATCGATTCGCTTTACCGGGACGGAAAAATCTATCTGAGCCTGGATGACGCGATCATGCTGGCGTTGCAGAACAACTTCGACATCGCCATCGCGCGTTACAACCTGGATATTGCGGACACAGACCTGCTGCGTGCCCGGTCGGGTCTCTCTTTTCTGGGCGTGAACACAGGTCTGGTGCAGGGCACGCTCGGCGGCAGCACCAGTCCGGTGGCAAGCTCCGCACCGGCAGCCACGACTGGCAGCACCACCGGCTCGACCGGGTCGGCCTCTTCGACAACAATCCAGACCACGGGCGCGGCTGGCGGCGGGCCCGGCGGTACGTCAGTCGGCGCGGGTGGGGTAGCTTCCGGACCGAATGGAATTACCTCCACGACACTGGGCGCGGGGCCGTTGAGCGTTCCTCTGGAGCCGCTCGACCCGGTGCTGACAGGCACGGTGCAACTGCAACGGTCGTATCTTCCAGAGACCTCAAAATTTATTACCGGGACATTTCAGCTGAATTCGAACTCGAACGAGTACAATTTCGGCTACACACAGGGATTTTTGCCGGGTGAAACACTGGCGATCACGTTCGACAATACACGTAACACCACAAATGCGAACTCCGTATTCGGCAGTTTTTACAGCCCACAGATCACCACATCTTTCAATGCGCAGGTCACGCAGCACTTGCTACAGGGTTTTGGATGGGCGGTGAACGGCCGCTACATCGCAATCACGAAAAACAATCGACGGATCACGGATTCCGCGTTTCGGGCACAGCTGCTCTACACCATTGATCAGATCGAGAACATCTACTGGGGCCTGGTCGGTGCCTATGAAGATGAGAAGGCGAAACAGGGCGCGCTGAAGCAGTCGACACAACTGCTTTCCGACGATCAAAAACAGTTGCAGATCGGCACGCTGGCGCCTCTGGATGTGGTGAACGCGAACGCGCAGGTGGCCAGCGACAAACAGGCGCTGATTACCTCGCAAACCAAACTGGAATATCAACAGCTCATCGTAAAGCAGGCGATCGCGCGGAACCTTGACGACCCTACGTTTGCCGCCGCTCCGGTAATTCCGACGGACCGTGTGTCCCTGATGCAGACTCCGGAAGAAGACAAGCCGGTCGACCAGTTGGTTCAGGAGGCGTACGCCAACAGTCCCAATGTTGAGCAGGCGCTATTGCAACTTAAGAACCAGGAAATCACGCTGAAGTCGGTGAAGAACGCGCTGTTGCCGGTGCTGGATGTTTACGGATTTTATGGCGCGCAAGCGATTGGCGGAAACAAGAATCCGTTGATCACCTGCGGAGTCATTCCCGGACTCAACTTCGACCCATGCGTGGGCACGCCCGGGCTAAACATTCCCTACCATACCGTAGTGGGCAATCTGTTCAACAGCTCCGGCCCGGCGAAGGGCGTTGGGTTCAACTTCACGGTCCCCATTCGCAACCGGCAGGCGCAGGCGCAGCAGGCGCGGGCGCAGATCGAATATCGGCAGTCGCAGATGCGTTTGCAGCAACTGTACGTGCAGTTGAAGATGCAGGTGACGAACCAGCTATATGCCTTGCAAAACGACCGCGCGCAGGTGCAGTCCGCAGAGGCGAGCCAGCAGTATGCGGTGCAGAGCCTGGATGCGGAGCAGAAGAAATACCGGCTGGGCGCTTCGACGACGGCCAATGTGCTTTCACAGACGCGTAACCTGGAGGCGGCGGAGGACAACCTGATCGCCGCGCACACCGCGTATGCCGTGGACCGCGCCACTCTGTCGCAACTGGTGGCGGACACTCTGGATAAATACGGAATCAGCATTACGGACGCGGCCAGCGGCAACATTTCGCATGAACCGCTAGTGCCGGGCCTGGAAGCGCCGAAGCCGGAAGCCAAACCGGAGCCGCTGCACCCGAATGGAACGCAGGAGGGCGGACCGGATGGCGCTGCCCCGTCTTCGATGTAAGGGAAAATGAATTGTCAGCCTGCGGCATATGGATACAACCGTTTTATTCGCTCCGGGTAACAATTCCTTTTTGCTAGCGTTCGATGATGCGGTCGAGGAAATCAAAAAACTCCGGAAATGAAATGGCGGCGGACTCCGCGCCACGGATTTGTGTGTCACCTGTGGCGCGCAGCGCGGCCACGGAGAATGCCATGGCGATGCGATGATCGTCACCGGAGTCGACCTCCGCGCCATTTAGATTCTGGTTGCCGGGGACATCGAGGCCATCCTCAAACTCTTCTACGGTCGCGCCCATTGCGCGCAGGTTCTGCGCGACGAGCGCGATACGGTCCGATTCTTTCACGCGCAGCTCGCGCGCATCCCGGATCCGGATTCCCTGACGTGTGTAAGGTGCAATGGCGGCCAGCACGGGCAGCTCATCAATCAACTGGGCGGAGAGCGCGCCGGAAATCTCCGCGCCTTCAAGGCCGGCGGGTGTGCCAACTACCTGGAGGGTACCGACAAGCTCACTATTCTGCTCGCTCAGTTCGAGCACGTTGAGCGAGACGCCAAGGCCGCGCAGAACATCGAGCAGCGTGGCGCGGGTAGGGTTCATGCCGATGCCGTCGAGCACCAGGTTCGATTCCGGGAACAAGGCGGCGGCGCAGAGAAAAAATGCGGCGGAGGAGATGTCGCCGGGAACCGTGGCATCCACGGCACGGAGTGACTGGCCGCCTCGAATGCTGACGGTGCTTTTGCTGCGCGAGAGCTCCGCGCCGAAAGCGCGTAGCGCCAGCTCCCCATGATCGCGGGTGTGGACGGACTCATGCACATGGGTGACGCCGGAGGCCTGCAGACCGGCGAACAGCAGGCAGGTTTTCACCTGCGCGCTGGCGATAGGCGTGGCGTAATCCAGGCCATACAGCGAACCACCGCGGATGGTCACGGGCGCATGGCCCTGGGTGAGATCGACCTGCGCGCCCATGGCCGACAGCGGCACGCGAATGCGTTCCATGGGACGGCGCGAGAGCGAGGCGTCTCCGGTGAGCGTCGTGGTGAAAGGCTGTGCGGCCAACAGTCCGGCGAGCATGCGCATGGTGGATCCGGAGTTGCCGCAGTCGAGTGCGGATTTCGGCGTTTCAAAAACACCGGCGCGACCGGTGACGGAAATGACGCCGTCTTGTCCGTGCTCGACGCGGGCACCAAGCTGTGCCATACAGGCGAGGGTGCTATGCGGATCGGCGCCACTGGAGAAATTGCGGAGGTGCGAAGTGCCTTCGGCGAAGCCGGCCAGCATGGCGTAGCGGTGCGAGATGCTTTTATCTCCGGGCAGGCGCAGGCTGCCCGACACATTGGCTGCGGGGGAAATGAGTCGAGTCGAGACAGAAGAGGAGGCGGACAGCGGCTTGGCTTGCGGCAAGAAAGTACTCCCTGAAAAATTTTTACCGGATGAAGAGCGTTGCGGCAACCGTGCGCACAAAAATGCAGCGAGCGCGGGTGACGTTCCATTTCAGGACAGCCGGTTCAAACCGGAAATCTCATCGTATCGTGAGTGGATTCTTACAGCAGAATCGCAGGCCTGCATGGCGATACTAGAACCGTCAAAACGGCGTGTTAGACGTGCCGTTTGACGGAGGTGAACGGGCATGTTCCGCGAACACAATTGCAGCGATACATGGTCGAGAAATGCACGATTTGTCAGTGCGGCTCTGATTGTGCTGATTTTTTTATTTGTACCCGGTACGCTAGCGCAGAAGAGTGCGAGGAAGGCGAGCGTTGGGAACGCGAACCCGGATCCGGTCCTGTCTGAGCAACTGCCGCAGAGCACGACGTTGGACGAAGGCGCGATGGCATCTGCTGTGCCGCCCAAGGCGATGCGATTTTATTTGCGTGCCGTACGAGAGTTGCACCGGCACGCAAATACAAGCGCGGAGAAGGACGCGTTGCATGCAGCACAGCTCGACGCGAACTTTGCGGATGCGAATGCTTTGGCCGCGACGGCGGCGTTGGCGCAGCGGCAATTTCTCCATGCCCGTGCGGAGGCCGGTGACGCGGTGGAGGCCGACGCGAAGGACGAAAAGGCGTGGGTGATTCTGGCGACAGCGGACAACTATCTGGCGAAGTACACGGACGCAGCCGCTGCGTTGCTGCATGTGTCGCAGCAGCACCAGACGACGTGGCAGGTGGCGTATCAGTGGGCGCGGGCGGAGGCCGGTCAGGACCATGGCGCGCAAATGCTGCAATGGGCAAACGTAGCGGCGCTGACGGCGCCCGAGAAATTTGCTCCGCTGCATCTGGTGCGTGCGAGTGCTCTGCTTGGGGCGAGCCAATATTCGGCCGCGGCGAATGAGCTGGAAATCTATCTGCAACTGTCGAACCAGAACGCCGCGGAACGCCCGGAGTTGACCCGTGAACTGGGTCGGATTCGCCTGCTGGCGCGGAGTACGCTGAAAACGGAGGCGTGGACGTCTGCCCCGAAGGAATATAACGCATTAGCGAATTGATCCTTGAAAGCAACTTCCACCCGTTCCAAAATAATTTCCCCAAAGTTTACGTTCGTCTTTGCAAATGAGTCGGTTCGAGCGAGAAAGCTGACTATGTCCGCCGTATGTAGAATGATCTTTCTTTTCTGAATCCAGATTCGGCGGGGGAACATGCAGAGGCGCGATTTCATCAAGTCGGTGATGGCGCTGGGAGGCGCTTCGGTATTCGGTGAGCACAATGCTCTAGCGATGCCGTCTTCCTACGCTCCTACCCCGGAGTACGACGTGAAGCGCGTACTGGTGATGTTCAAGTGTCACTTTGACGCGGGTTTTATCGACACGCAGAAAGCTGTGGTGGACTGGTATTTCTCGGATTATTTTCCGGCCGCGATCCGGTTGGCAAGCGATATGCGCCGCACGGGTGGTCACCCGTATGTGTGGACGACGGGATCGTGGCTGCTCTACGAGTATCTGGAGCAGGCTTCGGCTGCGGACCGCAGGCTTATGGAAAATGCTATCGCGCGCGGTGACATCGCGTGGCATGCCCTTCCGTTCAACTGGCAGACGGAGTTGATGGACCCGTCGATGATTGCGGGAAGCATCGGACTGTCGCAATCGCTGGACCGGCGATTTGGACACACAACGACCGGGGCAAAAATGACCGATGTCCCCGGTCATACGCGAGGTCTGATTCCGCCGCTGGCTGACCAAGGGGTGAAGTTTCTCGATATCGGTGTGAATGGCGGCTGCACGCCGCCGGATGTTCCTCCGCTGTTCCTGTGGAGAGATCCAGGCGGCGCCAGCCTGGTGGTGATGCTGCACGGCGGCTACGGCGGCAGAGTGCAGATTCCAGGCTCAGATGTGGAGATTGTCATTGAGGTGCGCGGAGATAACAGCGGCCCGCACACTCCCAACGAACTGGTCAGCATCTATTCGGAACTGGGTCATCGATTTCCGAACGCGGAGATTGTCGCCACCAGCCTGACTACGATTGCGGACGCGATCGAGCCGTATAGGGACCGTCTGCCGGTGGTTACGGAGGAGATTGGCGATACCTGGATCTACGGCGTTTCGAGCGACCCGCTGAAGCTCGCCCGGTATCGAGAGGTGGCGCGACTGCGGCTGGGATGGATTGCGCAGGGAAAATTTCGTGTGGGCGATGCGACCGATGTGGCGCTGCTGCGGCGTCTGCTGCTGGAGACGGAGCACACCTGGGGAACAGACACGAAAACGTGGCTGGACTTCGACCACTACACGCCACGGGATCTGGCGAAGATGCTGAACACGAGGAACTATAAAATTGTCGAGCATAGCTGGGCGGAAAAGCGCAACGATCTTTTTGAGGGCATCGCGGCGTTGCCAGCTCCATTACGGAGCGAAGCTGAGGAGTCGGTTCGCAGGCTGGAAGCAACACCGCCAGAGATGCCAGGTGGCGGGGTCATTTCAGCGGGCGATGGCATTGAGACGAAACATTTTGTTTTGAAGCTGGACGCGAAGACGGGAGCGATTCACGAGCTGCGTAATAAGAAGACAGGACGGGAGTGGGCGTCCGCAGACCATCCTTTGGCGCTGTTTTCCTATCAGACACTATCGCAGCAGGACTATGCACGATACTTTGCTAATTACGTCATCATCAAAGCGGACTGGATTAATTGCGATCTAGGAAAACCGAGTATCGGGCGGTTCGGGGCGAAGAGTCAGGAGTGGACGCCAACACTTGTAGATTTGCGAGCAGAGCGGGTTTCCACTGGGCATCGGGTGCTGGCGCAGATGGAACTGCGCGATGCCGAGGCGGTGCAGTCCGGACGGGTTGCGTTCCCGAAAAAGTTGTACATGGAGTTGCTGCTTCCAGACGATGAAGCGGCGATCCATTTGAATTTCTACTGGTTTCAAAAGCCAGCAACCCGAATGCCGGAGTCGCTATGGTTGAGCTTCAACCCGATTGTGCCGAGCGAAAAATGCTGGATGCTCGACAAGTCCGGCGAGCAGATTTCTCCATTCGATGTAGTTCCGGCGGGAGGTCGGCATATGCACTCGGTCCTGAAGGGATTTCATAGCACGGACAAGGAGGGTTCCTTCGCCGTGGAAACGCTGGATGCGCCGTTGATCGCTGTGGGAGAAAAGTCGCCGATAAATTTTTCTAAAGCGCAGCCGGACCTGGGTGGCGGCGTTCACTCAAACCTTTTCAACAATGCGTGGGGAACGAATTACATTATGTGGTACGGCGGCGACATGCGATTTCGCTATGTATTGCGAGCATGAGGTTAGATGTGGTGTTGCCGCGCGGCGGTCAGCAGTCGGGCGCGGTTTTGCGGTCGATGACACGCAGGGCGATCACAGTTTCGTCGTCAAAATGCTCGACGCTGCCCTGGAATGCGGACACAGCCTTCAAGATATTTCCCGCAACTGTACTGGCCGAGCAGCGGCGGTTCTTCACCAGTATGGACGTGAGCCGCTCAATGTCGAACATTTCATCGCGGTCGTTTTCCGCGTCGATCATGCCGTCGGAGTAGAAGACGATCAGGTCGCCGGGCTGCGTGGAGAGCGTGAACTCTTCATATTCAACATCGGGAAACATGCCCAACGGGATTCCAGTCGCCTGAATAGGCTCAACGCCTTTTGCCCTTGCAAACAGCGGCTGGCACGCGCCGGCATTGGCAACCTGCAGGGTCCGATCATTGTCATTCCATATTGCGAACAGCATGGTGACGTATTGCGCGTCGAGCTTGCGTTCCTGGAGCTGCTCATTCAAGAGAGAAAGCATCTGCGCCGGAGCGGGACGCTGCGCGGCCAGGGAACGCATGATTCCGCTGACCAGTGCAGCGTAGAGGGCGGCGGCAGCCCCCTTGCCGCTGACGTCTCCCAGCACGATCGCAGTTCGTCCGTCTCCATAATCGAGAAAGTCGAAGAGGTCGCCGCCGATGGTGCGTGCGGGAACGAAGCGGGCAGCGAGCTGGGCGTGTTCCGGATCAGGCATGGTCTGCGGCATCAGGCGGAACTGCACCTTGCGAGCCATGGAGAGGTCATCTTCGAGGCGCTGCTCCTCCTGCGCCAGGCGCTGGTAGAGGCTGGCGTTTTCGATGGCGATGGCTAGTTGCGCGGCCAGCGTGCTGACGGCATGGACATTGTCTTCCGTAAAGAAATTTGCCCGTGTGTGCTCAAGATCCATGACACCTAAGACCTTACCTTTGTAAATCAAAGGCACGGCCATTTCCGAGCGAGTCTCAGGATGCACGAGGATGTAACGGGGATCGCGCCGCACATCTCCGACAGTAATCGTCTGGCGGCTGCTGACGGCGGCCCCGATGAGGCCGCGTTGAATGGGTACGGGATCGGAAAATTCGTAATTGGTTTTTCCGAAGCGAATGGAGAAGCGATGGACGAGCATGTTGCGCTTTTCATCCAGCATCCAGATGGCAAACATCTGGTAGGGGATCACCCGTTGCAGCAGGTTGCCGACCCGTTCGAGTAACTGTTCCGGATCGAGGATGGACGTGAGTTCGCGGCTAATCTCATGCAGCAATTCAAGTGTCTGGGCCTGGCGCGAGATGCGCGTATAGAGTCGAGCATTCTCAACCGCGATGGCGACGCGCGAAGCAGTGAGCTGCAGAAGGTGCAGATGTTCCGGCCGGAAATAATTAGATTGCTCGGACTGAATGTCGATGACGCCGATGACGCGATTTTTTGTGACCAGGGGGACGGCCAGCTCCGACTGTACCTCCGGGTTGGCGTCAATATAGTTGGAAAGGGTGCTGACATCGTTGATGAGCATGGCCTCGCGGCGTTCCGCAACCTGACCAACGACGCCCTGGCCCATGCGGATGCGCAGGCGTTCAGCATCCGGCGTGTGACCGATCTGGAAGCGCATCCGCAGCTCATTGGTGCGGTCATTCAATAAAAGGATGGCGAAGATGCGGTAGTCAATGACGGCGCGGACGAGGTCGGCGACACGATGCAGCAGGGTTTGCAGGTCGAGCGTGGTGTTCAGCGCGTCGGCAAGGCGGGTGAGGAAGTCGATCTGGAACGAGTCGACGCGCGGCTCATTGCGAGTGAGGGGCTCTACGGTAGAAGGGCGATAGTCGCCTTCGTAGGCAGCGTGCTCGGCTGGGGTGTGTGGCGGCGACGGCGGTGTTGCTGATGGCGACGCAACGAGATGGCCATCGGCCAGCGGCATTGGATCCGGGCGCGCCCGGTCTGCACCAGGATTGGTGGCAATCTGGGCTTTGTCGGCGGCGGATTTGGTTTTTCCTGGACTCATTCGGTTACGCACTTCAGGATAGCGCAGTGGACAAGACCGCCACTGCGCTCATTCGGAATGATACTGGTAAGACCGAAGGCCCGGGGTTAGCGGGAGAAATGCGGCGAACCGTCGAGATTTTCCTTCAAGTAGTTCTCGGCCACCCGGTTTTGCTCAATATAGCTCTGCACGATGGTCACGCCGGAAGAGGTCCCGATGCGATTGGCCCCAGCCTCCAGCATATCTCGCGCGGATTCGAGCGTGAGTATGCCGCCGGAGGCCTTGACGCCACAGCGACCCCCAGCCACGCCGCGCAGCAGGCTCACATCTTCGACCGTAGCCCCAGCCCTGGAGAAGCCAGTGCTGGTCTTCAGGAAGTCCACGCCGGCGGCGACGCAGATCTCCGAAGCCCGAAGTTTTTCCTCCAAAGTGAGCAGACAGGTCTCCAGGATCACTTTGACGATCGCTCCGGCTTCGTGCGCGAGTTCCACCACAGCGAGCACGTCGCTGCGGACGGCGGCGTTGTCGCGGTCTTTGAGCGCACCAATGTTGAGGACCATGTCGAGTTCGCGGGCACCCAGCCGGAGGGCGGAGTCCGCTTCCTCCCGTTTGCAGTGGGTGAGGGAAGCGCCGAGCGGAAAGCCGACGACCGAAGCCACGGGAACATTCGTTCCGTCCAGGACACTATGGGCCAGCGCGATCCAGCAGGGGTTCACGGCTACACATGCAAAGTGAAAATGGGCTGCATCCTGGCAGAGCTGCAGAATGTCTTTGGAAGTGGCAGTAGGCCGAAGCAATGTCTGATCGAGCGTGGCGGCGAGACTTTGCCAGTCGTGAAGCGCTGTGGCGGCAAAGCCGGCAGTGTCAAAGCCGGCAGTGTTGAAATCTTCCGCCAGGCCAGTGCCAGGCAGAGAGGGAGAAAGGGAAGCACTCATCAGTTCTTGTCCAGTCAAATTTCCTGTTGATCTATCATTCGCCAGCCAAACGCATCCGGCTGACGACTTGTTTGCCGTGGGTAGACTACTCCATTTAGATGACGCATGGCATGAAGTAGATACCAGGCAGGTTGCGAAAGCGCTCGGCACAGTCCATGCCATAGCCGACGACAAATCTGTCAGGTATGGTGAAGCCGACGTAATCTGCTTCAATGTTTTGTTTTCGGCGCGAAGGTTTGTCCAGTAGCGTTGCGATTCTTAGAGTGGACGGTTGCCTGGAAAGCAATAAATTTTTCAAATATGCGAGGGTGACCCCGCTGTCGAGGATATCTTCAATCAGTAATACATTTCGATTTTCAATGGTTTCATCCAGGTCTTTGAGCAGACGAACTGTGCCGTTCGAATGCTGGCCTTCGCCGTAGCTGGCCACGGAGATAAAGTCGAAGGTGCAGTCCAGGGTGATGCTGCGTGTCAGGTCCGCGAGGAAGATGGCTGCGCCCTTTAATACTCCCACCATGACAATGGATTGTCCTGCATGGTCGCGGCTGATCCGTGCGCCCATCGTCCGCACACAATCTGCGATTTTTTCCGCTGTCAGAAAACATTCCAGCTCGGGCTGCAATATGGATTCAATCATGTCGGAAAGACTGCCGCTGAGTGTTGGACGCGCCCCCGCACAAGAGTGTAAGCGAGGAGAAGGAAATCGGCGATGAAATTGATGTCGCTTATACTTGAACCATAAGGAAAATCAGCAGCATGTATCCATTTATCCATGTCGGGCATTACTCCATAGGTACCTTCGGCATTCTGCTTTGGCTGGCAGCGGTATCGGGCTGCTGGGTGTTGCACAAAAATTTTGAACGCAAAGGCGTCGAGGCCGATGCCATCAATGTAACGGCGCTGGTTACAGTGGCAGGAATTGTCGGGGCGAAACTGTGGCATGTACTTGAGACACCACATCTGCTGATGCAGATTCCGCTGCAACTACTGCTGGATCGCGCCGGGTTTGCATGGTTCGGCGGCTTGGTGGCAGCCATTCTGGTGTTGATGTGGCAGGGGCGTGTTGCTAAGGTGGGGGCGCTGGGAATGCTGGACCTGGCGGCGCCTGCGGCAGCCGTGGGTTACGGCGTGGGGCGCATCGGCTGTTTGACGTCCGGCGACGGCGATTATGGAATTCCCACATCGCTGCCCTGGGGAGTCAGCTTTCCGCATGGACTGGTGCCGACGATGCAGCGGGTGCAGCCGACTCCGGTGTACGAATTTATTGTGGCGATTCTGATTGCGTGGTACCTGTGGCAACGCGGCAAGGTGGATAAGCCGCTGGGACAGATTACCGGGGAATATCTGGTCTGGACCGGGCTGGCGCGATTCCTGGTGGAGTTCGTACGCATCAATCCGCGCATTTATTTTGGCCTGAGCAACGCGCAAGTGGCAAGTATCGGGTCCGTGATTGCGGGAGTGTTGTTGATCGGGTGGGCGCAGCGTGCTGCGCGCACGCTGGCACAGTCCCGTGCCCGTAGCGCGTCGCAACATGCTGCTCGCGCGAGCTGAGTCTGCATGTGACTTAAAGTCGCTTCAGGTAGTCCTTCACCTTTTCCAGGTCGGGAAACATCTTTTCGTCCCGTTGAAATTCGCGGGAGTGTACACACCTGCGCCCGCCGCGTATCTGCACGGGATGTTTCAGATGCAGCATCTCGTGAAAAAGAAGATATTCGATGGCATAACGCGGTGTGTCCGCGCGGTCGAACACGCGGCTGACGACGATTGTGTTGTGCGCGGCGTCGTAGTGTCCGAGCATCCGGCGAGCGGCGTGCGCGCTCCAGGTAAGCACTGGACGCCCCAGGAGCCCATTGAAAAACTGCCGGTTCAGGTGATCGAAGACTTCTTCGAGATCGTAATACCGGCCCCGCGCGGTGAGAATATTTTTTCTGCCGCGTGTGCGGCGCACCTGCTCCGCACGACGAGTAACTGCTTCACTGCCGAGGTGACGCCGGTAGCGGTTGGCGTGGCCGGCTTCGATCGGCTTGCGGTAGAGCTTGGCCAGCAGAATATGGGCGATGGCGCGCACCACACTGGCGGGCGCGCCCTCCAGCATGTCGGACAGGCGAACCAGCGCGTTGCCCTCCCGCAGACGAATTGTTGTATTGACGCCGGTGAAAGGGTAGAAGCGCACATCGAACTTTGGCATCGGTGCGCGCGGGCGCAACAGACGGTATTCGGCTGCAAAGATGTCCCGCAGGTCCGGGGCATTGAAGGTGTCCGCCGATTCTTGTTCCAGCATGGGGAAAAGGGCTGGTGCAGATGCAGGCAAGTCAAGGGTCCCTTCAGTAATGGAGTGCTGCTTCTATTGTAGAGAAATTTCCTGACTGTTTTTGCGAGGAAAAATCAATGAGATTTTTGCAGCTCCGTAATGCGTTGCCTGGTCTGCGATTCCTCGTCCGGGAATTTTCCCTGTGCGGCGGCGAGGAACTGCTGATAGAAGGCAATTGCCTGTTTTGTATGATGCAGGTGGTCGAGCGCAGTCGCCCGGAGAAAAAGTGTCGCCGGAACCTCTGGAAGATATTCGTCGCGATGGTCGAGCGCCGACAGCACGAGCGAATACTGTAGATTTTCTGAGGCGGCGTAGGCGAGCCCGCTCCATGCGTCTCCCTGCTGAGGTTGAATGCTTAATGACTGCTCAAAGGACTCGATTGCATCGGCCCATTTCAGTTCGTGGACCTGGTTTTCTCCAAGCGCCGTCAGCAGTCCGGGATTTTGTGCATCAGTGACGAGCAATTGCCGGTAGAGCGGATCGGCTTTGGCGGCATCTCCGGCGGTGCTGTAGAGGTCTGCTAACATGCGTGTCACGGCAGGCTGGTTGGGATTTTGCTGGTGCAGGGCCTCCAACTGCGGAATGGCAGCGTCGGTTTTTCCTTCACCGGCCAGCGCAGTTGCAGACTGAGCCAGCAGCACGGGATCGTTTGGCTCCTGCTGGAGCGCTAGAGCCAGAACAGGTTCGGCATCGGAAAATTGCTGCTGGTGAATATAGGCGCGGGCCAGGCCTTCGGCGGCCGCAATCAATTTTGGATCGGCGGCCAGAACCTTCTTGTATTCCTGTTCCGCACCGGGATAGTTGTTTTGATCTTCGGCCAGTTGGGCGGCCAGAAAGGTATCGTCCGTCTGCTCGGGCGTCAGCTTCAGCGCTGCGAGCAGTGCGTCGCTGGCGGCCGCGGTGTCGTGTAGTTGCGCGTCGACGCGAGCCAGCGTCCGATCCACCTCCGCTAATGCCTGTACACGGTCTCCACTTGCGGGTTGCAAGCCGGCAGCTAGATGTAGCTGGTTACGCGACTCTTTCCATTGCTGTTGCTGCGCCAGCAGGGTTCCCAGCGCGGCGTGCGATTCGAACTGTTTCGGGTCGGCGAGGTTCGCCTTGCTGAAATCCGCTTCGGCTGCGGGAGTCTGGTTCTGCTGTTGCTCGATGTAGCCGCGGTCGTAGAACGCCCGGCCAGCCTGCGGCGAGATCGGCTGCGTTGCGGCGAGAGCTTCGCTCAACAGCGGAAGCGCCTTATCGTATTGGTTGCGAACAATGGCGTCTTCGGCCTGCGAGATCAACTCGGCGGCGTGCGCGGAACTGCGATCCGCTGCTGTGACGGTTGTGCCGACGTCGCCGGGCGTGGAGGTTCCAGCGGGCAGCGGGGTGGTTTGCGCGGACCCGATTGCGACACGACAGAATACGACAAATAACAGCGCGGAGTGAGGGAAAGACCGCATGTCAGTCAGCCACCGTAGTGAGTATGGCGCGGTGTTCAGCCGGTCGCAAGGTCTTCAAAAGCCACTGGCCGGTATGGGATGCGGGAACCTTGGCCACCTGTTCCGGCGTGCCGGTGGCGACCACTTCGCCGCCGCGCCGACCGCCTTCCGGGCCGAGATCGATGATCCAGTCGGCTGCCTTTAGCACGTCAAGATTATGCTCGATGACCAGTAGCGATCCGCCTCCGTCGATCAACTGGCGCAGCGCGGAGAGCAACTTGCCTACATCGTCAAAATGCAGGCCGGTGGTCGGTTCATCGAGAATGTAGAGCAGCTTGTTTTTTGAGGACTTTGTCGCGCTATGGCTGCCTGCAGGCCGTGCGTTGGCCAGATGGGCGGCCAGTTTCACGCGCTGCGCTTCGCCGCCTGAGAGAGTCGTCGCCGACTGGCCCAGCCGGACATAGCCGAGGCCAACGTCTGCCAGAACGCGCAGGCGATCGAGAATTTTGACGTGGCCGGCGAAGAATTGCAGCGCCTCTTTTACGGTCATGTTCAGAACGTCGTGGATATTTTTGTTCTTGTAACGAATGTCGAGGATTCCGGCCTTGTATCGCGTGCCGCCGCATTCTTCGCAGGGCAGCTCGACGTCGGCGAGAAACTGCATTTCGACCGTGACTGTACCGTCGCCCTGACAGACATCGCAGCGGCCGCCGGGCACGTTGAAGGAGAAAAATCCCGGCGTGTAGCCGCGCCGCTTCGCGTCAGGTAGCGACGCATACAGATCGCGGATGCCATCGAAAGCCTTCATGTATGTCACCGGGTTAGAGCGCGGCGTGCGTCCAATGGGCGACTGGTCGACCAGCACCACTCCGTTGAGATAACGCGAGCCTTCGAGGGTGTCGTAGAGATGCGCCGGGTCGGCAATGTCGGCATCGCCGAGTGCGTGGGCCACGGCGCGGTAGAGAACATCATGTACCAGCGTCGATTTTCCCGAGCCGGAAACGCCGGTGATGCACGTCAATGTGCCGAGCGGGATTTCGCAGTCGACCGATTTCAGATTGTGGGCGCGAGCGCCGGTCAGCCGGAGCCATTCATTGCCAGGAATGCGGCGGCGCGTGGGAATGGGAATGGTGAGCTGTCCGCGCAGATATTTTCCGGTCAGCGAATCGGATGAGCGCATTAAGTGCGGCAGGGTGCCCGCAGCCAAAAGCCTGCCGCCAAGTTCGCCCGCGCCCGGACCGAGATCGAGCAGATAGTCAGCGGCGCGGATGATTTCCGGATCATGCTCAACGACCAGAATGGTGTTGCCCAGGTCGCGCAGCCCTTCAAGGATACGGATGAGGCGATTAGTGTCGCGGGGATGCAGCCCGATCGACGGCTCATCGAGCACGTACATGGCCCCGACAAGCTGCGAGCCGAGAGAAGTGGCCAGTTGCACACGCTGCGCCTCGCCGCCTGAGAGCGTGGAGGAAAGACGGTCAAGCGAAAGGTAATCGAGACCGACTTGATTCAGGAAGTGAAGACGTTGGCGGACCTCTTCGAGGATTCTGTCGGCCACCGCCATCTGCACCGGGCTTAGTTTTAGCTGCGAAAAGAATGCCTGCGCTTCGCCGATGGTCAGCGCGGTGACTTCGCAGATGTCGAGGCCGCCGACTTTTACGGCGCGGGCTTCGGCACGGAGTCGCTTGCCCTTGCACTCCGGACACAGCGCATAGCCGCGATATTTGCTGAGGAACACGCGCACATGCAGCTTGTATTTTTTTCGCTCCAGCGCGGCAAAAAAACCATTCACACCCGGGAAGGAACCCTCGCCATCGAGAATGAAGTTCTGCTGGGCGAAGGCCAGGTCTCGCCAGGGAACATCGAGCGGGATATTTTTTTCCTTGGCCGCTCGGCGCAGTTCGCCGAACATGGGTCGGTATTTTGGTTTCACCCAGGGGTCGATGGCGCCGTCGTTCAGCGTGCGGGATTTGTCGGGAATGATACGGTCGAGGTCAAAGTCGATGGTATTGCCGAAGCCTTCGCAGCGCGGGCAGGCGCCGTAGGGGTTGTTGAAGGAAAACAGCGGGGGTTCGGGCTCGCGGTAGACGCGATCGCAGTTCTGGCAGGCGTACGCACCAGAAAAACGTAGGCGCGTTCCAGGGATATTCGACGCTACTTGCGGCACAATTTCGAAGAGTACTTCGCCGCTTTCACGGTAGCCGGTTTCGGCGGCATCTACAATGCGCGTGCGGGAGTCCGGGGAAACAACGATGCGGTCGACGAGGATGTAGAGTGGCTGCGAAAAATCCAGCTCCAGCAGCGATTCCGGCGTGGAGAATTCAACGATGCGGCCATTCTGGTACAGACGGTTGAAGCCTCGCTGGCGCAGCTCGCCCAAGCGCTGCTTGCGTGGATCGAGCAGGACGGGATCGGACGGGGTGTCCTCTGGGATGTAATCTCCAGCGTAGCGGTTTATCCTGGCCGCAGTCTGCGCCACAGCCAGGGCAGCGGCAGCTTTGGTGACGGGCTTACCGTCCTTCTTGACAGGCTTTGTCGAGCTCGATTTCGCAGCTTTCTTTGCGGGCTGTTTTTTCTTTGTAGAGCGTTTCTCTGTATCGCCGGCATCTGGTAGCACGACCGGAAACAGAGCCAGCAGTCGAGTGCCCGCTTCCAGCGCGAGCACGGCGGAAGCGATTTCATCCACGCTGTCGCGCTTGACGATACCGCCGCAGGTGAGGCAATACATGGTGCCGCAGCGAGCATAGAGCAGGCGGAGGTAATCGTAGATTTCTGTGGCAGTGGCGACGGTTGAGCGCGGATTGCGCGTGGAATTTTTCTGCTTGATGGCGATGGCAGGCGCAAGTCCGTCAATGTGATCGACGTCGGGCTTTTCCATCCGCTCCAGAAATTGCCGCGCATAGGCGGAGAGGGACTCGACGTAGCGACGCTGGCCCTCGGCATAAATAGTGTCGAAGGCGAGCGAAGATTTTCCCGAACCGGAAACGCCGGTGACGACAGTCAGGACACCGTGAGGAATCTCAAAACTGATGTTCTTCAGGTTATGAACGCGCGCGCCGCGAACGGTGATGCGATCCATCATTGGGTAAAGATACCTGCCATCGAGTGAACATACCTGCCAGGGAAGCTGGAAGCGCGGAAGCTACACATCACCGCATCTTCTAGTTTACAGGCTGCGGAGACCTGGCGATGGGCGACAAATCGAGCTCGATTTTGATGCCGCGGGATATATTCGGAGTGGAAGGGTGAGAGGCCATGCCGCTGGCGCGTTCATGGAAAGGAAAGTCAGGAGAAAAATGAGAAAAGACACGATCACAAATTTTCTGCTGCTGGTGATTGCCATTGCGCTGATTGCCATAGCGGCGAAGCCGCTGCGCACACCGCGTACGGCACAAGCGCAGGCGGTGGAATCCTATCCTGTTTATATTGAGCCTGGAACGGTGATGCTGCGGTCGCCGGACGGCAACCAAAACGTCTTTGGAAAAATGGTCGTCGATCTACAGACCGGCCAAGTTTGGGGATTTCCCACGCTGACCAGCGCGCCCTATCCGGTGGACATATCCAGCACCAAGCCGCCTGTGTCACGCCCTTTTCCTCTGGGCACGTTTGCGTTGGGCGACATGTATAAATAATGGCGTAAAACAGCCGGTCTCTAGTCTGCGAAAACGGATTTTGGCGTGCGAAAGACCTCCAACAACAGCAGGCATGCGCCGATGACAATGCAGGAGTCGGCCACGTTGAAGTCCGGATAGTGATAGCGGAAGATGTTGAACGCGAGAAAATCGATGACGTAGCGCGAGGCCAGGCGGTCGTACAGATTCCCAGTCGCGCCACCCAGGATCAGCGCCAGCGCTACGCTGGTAGTGTCGATGACGCGGCCCGCCTTCCATAGGACTGCCAGCACGATGGCGATGGCGATGACGGAAAAAGCGATCAGCATCCAGCGGACTTTGTCCGGTGAAGGGGTATCGGCAAACAAGCTAAAGGCCGCGCCGTTGTTGTAGACATGGGTCAGGCGGAAGAAGTGCGGGATGATTGTGATGTCCTGCCCGGATGGAATGTGAGACACGATCCATAGCTTGCTCAGGCGGTCGAGAACGAAGACGACCAGCGAGATGAACAGCAGCTTCAGGTGCGGATTGCGAGTGCGGCCACCATTTCGTGCAGTGCTTCCGGCAGATCTCATCGTTCACCGCCAGTCGTGCCGCTGCTAACTGCAGTCGATGTGGGAGGGGCACCGATTGCCTCCAGTGCCGACGCACAGCGATCGCAGACGGTGGGCCATTTCGGATTTTCGCCGACATGCTTGGAGTAGTTCCAGCAGCGCTCGCACTTGGAGCCGTCAGCGGGTAATGTGGTGACATGCAGCGTGCCGGAACCTGCCGCATCGGTGGCTGTGGCCAGTTCCACCTGCGACACGTTAAACAATTCCTTGAGGCTGGACTGATATTTGCGGACCAGCGGCTCCAGGGCCGATGGAATCTCCAGCCGCACCTTGGCTTCGAGCGCCTTGCCGATGCGCTTTTCCTTGCGCGCGGCCTCCAGACTGAGTAGGACTTCATCGCGGATGCCGAGCAACAGCCGCCATTCTGGAAGCAGCGCCACCGTGGCCTCAGCTGGGGCCAGGTCTTGCGGCCGCGGAAAGAGCGCCAGGTGCACACTCGGTTCGCGGCCTCTCACTGTAGGTAGATACTTCCATACCCCCTCGGCAGTGAAACTTAAATAAGGCGCGGTCAGGCGGACGAGCGCGTCCGCGAGCCGCCAGATAGCTGTTTGGGCAGAGCGGCGCGCGGGGTCGTCCGGCGCAAAGGTGTACATCCGGTCTTTCAGCACGTCGAGATAGGTCGCGCTCAGGTCGGAGGTGCAGAACTCGTTGATTGCGTGGTAGACACGATGAAACTCCATCTCGTCGTACCAGTGGAGCAATTTGCCGGTCAGTTCGGCAGTGCGTGCCAGCATGTACTGGTCGAGCGGTAGCAGCCGATCGAAGGGAAGCGCATCGCGGACGGGGTCGAAGTCGCTCAAGTTGCCAAGCAGAAAGCGGAAGGTGTTGCGCAGCTTGCGGTAGATGTCTTCCGCCAGCCGCTTCATAAGAGGAATACTGGCGACGACATCCTCACGGAAATCGACGGACGCGACCCAGAGGCGAATGATGTCCGCGCCGAGCTGGTCGGCGACTTCACTGGGATAGATAAAATTGCCGAGTGACTTGGAAAGCGCGCGGCCCTGTTCGTCGAGCGTCCAGCCGCAGGTGGCGACGCGGCGATAGGGCGCGGCGTTGTTGATGCCGGTGGAGATCAGCAGGGAAGTATGGAACCATCCGCGATGCTGGTCGCCGCCTTCAAGATACAGATCGGCTGGCCAGGGCAGGCCGAAGCCGGCTTTTTCGCCCAGCACGGCGGCCTGGCTGGTGCCGGAATCGAACCACACGTCGAGTATGTCCATTTCCTTGCGAAATTCCCGGCTGTCACAGCCAAGAGTCGCGCAGGTTGTTTCCGCAGGAAGAATGTCCGCGACCGAATGGGTGTGCCACGCATCCGCGCTTTCGTTCTTAAACAGTTCGACGACGCGCCGAAATACCTGAGGGTCGAGCAGGGGCTGATTGCATTTTTCGCAGAGGAAGACGGCGATGGGAACACCCCAGATGCGCTGGCGGGAGATGCACCAATCGGGTCGGGTGGAGATCATGTTCGAGATGCGCTCTTCGCCCCAGCTGGGGTCCCACTTCACGTTCTTGATTTCGGCGAGAGCGCGTGCGCGGAAGGTCGTGGATGTACCGTCTGTGGCGTTCATCGGTGTTTCCATGTTGATGAACCATTGTTCGGTAGCGCGAAATATGACTGGATTGTGACAGCGCCAGCAATGCGGGTATGAGTGCTGAATGTCGATGCGCGCCATGAGCGCGCCGCGTGTTTTCAGCAGATCGATGATCGGCTCGTTGGCATCGTAGATCTTTTTGCCATCGTATTCCGGGAGGCCTTTGCGCAGACGGCCGGCCTCATCGACATTGCAGGACTGGTCGAGGCCGTAGCGCGCGCCGGTATAGAAGTCGTCGGCGCCGTGCGAGGGCGCGGTGTGGACTGCCCCTGTGCCCTGGTCTGCGGTGACATAGTCGGCGAGCACGCCGAGAATGCTGCGATCCAAAAATGGATGCTGAAAGGTGGTGTATTCGAGCTTGCGACCGGGAAAGCGCGCGATCTCCTTCGCGTTTCCCAGGCAGCAGTTTTCTCCGCACACGTGGCTGCACGTCTCGCCGCACAGATCCATCAACGATTGCGCCAGCGATTCCGCGACAATGTAGACACTGCCGTCTGAGGCCTCGAGTGCAACGTACTCAAAGTCGGGATGAAAGGCCACAGCCAGCGAGGCCGGCAGCGTCCACGGTGTAGTCGTCCAGATGATCGTGTAAACCTGTTTGCCGGCCAATGCAGGAGCCAGTGTGGCAGGCTCGCTAGTCATCGCATAACGCACATAAACGCTGGGGCTAGTGTGCATCTCATATTCGATTTCAGCATCCGCCAGCGCTGTGCGGTCGTGGATGCACCAGTAGACCGGTTTCAGCCCCTTGTAGACGAAGCCACGCTGAAGGAACTGGAAAAAAGTTTCGACCACGCAGGCTTCGTAGGCGTTGGACATGGTGGAGTAGGGCCGGTCGAACTGGCCGAAAACGCCGAGACGGAGAAACTGTTCCCGCTGTAAGTCAATAAATTTGGACGCGTATTCGCGGCAGGCGCGCAGCACTTCAATCGGCGCAATTTCCAGCTTCTTTCTTCCGAGTTGCTCATCCACTTTGATTTCAATGGGCAAGCCGTGGCAGTCCCAGCCGGGGACGTAGGGCGCATCGTAGCCGGCCATGGTCTTCGACTTGACGATGAAATCTTTTAGACACTTGTTCATCGCGTGGCCAAGATGAATGGGGCCATTGGCATAGGGCGGTCCGTCGTGCAGCAGGTAGACTGGCGCGCCTTTGCGGGCGGCGCGAATCTGTTCGTAGAGGTGCGAATCCTTCCAGGCAGTCAGCCGTGCCGGCTCATTCTGCGGAAGGTTGGCTTTCATTGGAAAATCTGTATGAGGCAGGTTCAGGGTCGCCTTTAGATCGGGACCAGCAGGCATAACAACTCCGCACGAAAATTTGCTTGTATTCTAATGATAAATGTTTTGTTGCAAACTTCCCCGACGGCGAGAAACGTATTTGATCCAACATGCGTCTATTTAGGTAACGGATTCGACAACAAAAGTTATTTTCCACATGGCGTGGACGAAAAACCCTGAATCGAATGGCAAAGGATGATTGTAGGATTTTGGCTGCTGACGACAAATGCGGTGTATTTCCCGCATAATTAGAGAAGGCCGCAATGCCGGTTCCCTGCTGGCGTGTTGCCGAAATAGGTAATGATGTCGAATCAGCTTCTGGTACCGCCCGAGATCGATACGGACAATCTGAAGGAGCTGGAGCAGCCGCCGCTTTGGAGCCACATTGAAGCGGATGGTTCTTTCTGGCGGTCATTGATGGACGGCGTTCGTGAACGGCTGTCGCCGGTTCGGCAGCCAGAGCTGCGCCTGGAATCGAAGCCGGTTCCGGTCAGTGATCCGCTATATCAGCAGCCGATCTGGGCGGAGATACGCGACGATTTCCGCGAGATTTTTTTTCCATCGAAGTTGCCTCCGCTGCAGCTGGAGTCCCATGCGATCGCAGTGCGCGACCCGCTGGCGGAGTCGCGTGATCGCCGATCAAGCCTGATTTCGACTGGAATCCATTTGGCGATTTTTGCGGCGATTGCGGCATTTCTGTTCTGGCATCCGAAGAAGAAGGCCGTGGTCGCGCAGGTGGTTCCACCGCCGGCCTTTAACATCACGCCGTTCCTTCCCTTCAGTGCGAGCGATACAGCATCTGGTGGCGGTGGAGGCGGGGGTGACCGCGATCTGCTGCAAGCCGCAAAGGGCAAGCTGCCAAAGATCAGCAAGACGCAATTCGTGCCGCCAGACGAGATCATCCGCAATCCCAAGCCAAAGCTGACAGTTGAGCCGACGATTGTGATGCCGGACAACATCAGGCTGCCGAACAATAACATGCCAAACCTGGGGGATCCTTCAACCGTGGTGAAGGGGCCGGCCTCGAATGGCACTGGCAGCGCGGGTGGCATCGGCTCCGGGAAGAGCGGCGGGGTTGGTTCGGGCAGTGGCGCCGGGGTTGGTCCAGGACAGGGCGGCGGGTACGGCGGTGGTTTGTATCGCGTTGGTGGAGGGGTGCGACCGCCGGTGGCTATTTTTGCGCCAGAGCCGGAGTTTTCGGATCAGGCCCGCATGGCAAAGTATCAAGGGCAATGCGTGGTGGAAGTGGTCGTGGATGCGAAGGGAATGCCGCAGAATCCCAAAGTCATTCGCCCACTTGGCATGGGTCTTGATCAGAAAGCTCTAGAGGCGGTGAAACAATATCGATTCAAACCCGCTTCACTGAATGGCAAACCGGTACCCGTACTGATCGATATTATCGTGGACTTTCACATTTATTGATTCACTCAGCGCGGCGCTTGCGCGAGATGCTTCGCGACAAATCGAGTGAGTTTGCTGCTGGCATATGCCGGATATTCCAGAAAAAATTGCGTTTTGCTTTGGGCGATGCTCCATAGTGCAGTCGGCCAAACTGTGTTTACGCGGTGTTTTTCTTCTGGATAGGAGCTACTCCAAAGCACAGCGTCGGCGCGGTCGAGGAATTTCTGTGCCGACGGCTTGAAGTCGGGATTCGCCGCATCAAGCACGGGCAGATACAGGTCGGGTTGTAGAAATTCGAGGATGCTGTTCGATTCGATGATTGCGTTCGTGGCCGCAGCTAGTTCCTTTTGAACGCGCGGCATGGCATCGGCGAGCTGGCCCTGCCGTGTGCGCACCCAGAAGGCGCGAACCGCTCCAGCGGTGATAAAACGGGCGGTGTCAGTGCCCAAAGTGGCCCTGCGCTCTTCAGTGACGGCGATGGTGTGGGCACCGGTTTCGCAATCACACGGTTTGCCGTTTGCTGAACAAATGCCGTGACCGAACTGCGTGATCTTGAACGCGGTCCACTGCAATTCCGGCAGTGCGGAGATAAGGTTGGCAACGACGGAAGTCTTACCGATGTTGCGCGTGTGTCCGCCGACAACGACGATGGCCATATGCTAGTCCTTCATCTTGCGCGCTAATTTTGCCAAAGTCGCCAGGCTTTTAAGATATCCGCGCAAAGGCTGTGCAGGGCGGCCCCAGAAGACCATGCCTGGACCGCGCAGCTTCTTCTTACTCAACACGCCCGCGCCGCCGCCGAGAATGACACCGGGGCCCACCTCCGCATGTTCGCCGATGCCAACCTGGCCGCCGAGAACTGCGCCCTCACCCACGGTACTGCTACCGGAGATGCCAGTCTGCGCCGCGATGACAACATTGCACCCAACGACAACGTTATGACCGATGTGGACCAGGTTGTCGAGCTTTGTTCCATGTGCGATGCGGGTTTCTTCCAATGCGCCACGATCGATGGTGGTGTTGGCTCCGATCTCTACATCCTCCTCGATGAACAGCGTGCCCTGCTGCGGAAATTGCGTGTAGGCGCCGGACACGGCGTCCCTCACATACCCGAAACCGTCGGAGCCGAGCACGCAGCCGGCGTGGACCACTACGCGATCTGCCAACGTGACGCCGGGGTAGAGCACAACATACGGATGGAGGGTGCAGTCCGCGCCGACGTGAACGGAGTCCGCGAGGACGCAGCCAGCGCCGATGCGCGTGCGCTCGCCAATGTAGACATGCTCGCCAAGGACAGCGTAGGGGCCAATCGAAACTCCGTGAGGCACATGCGCGTTGGAGGGAACGATGGCGGTTGGGTGAATTTCAGCGAGGTGCGTAGTGGGACGTAACAGCTGAGATGCCTGGGCGAAGGCTAGCCGCGGCTGTGCGGTGATCAGCAATGGCTTTGCCGGGGATGAGATGGAAACCGCGAGCTGCGGGGTAGTCAATATTGCTCCAGCGTTCGACGCTAAAGCTTCTCGTAAGGAAACTTCGCTTTCGGCGAAGACCAGAGATGTCACATCGGCGTCGCGCACGCTGGCCACGCATTGAATCGCCGGATTGGGTGACGTAGCGTTTGGGATGAATAGCGCTTTGAGGTTTTCAGCGAGCTGAAGCAGCGGCAACATACCGCAATGGTAGCTGAGACGGGGGACTTGAGCAGGACGCCGGTTTCGGACCGTGGATTTCGTATCGGAGGATTGAAGTCCGACCAATCCAGATCTCAGATTAGAGACCTGGGCATTCACTGTGCTAGCACAACGGTCACTGCCGGAGAATTAATATATGCGCGCTTCGCCCGGCGGCCGCGTTTTCCAGCGACGATGTACCCAGAGCCATTGTTCTGGATAGCGGCGAATGATGCCCTCAAGCGCGCCGGTGAATAGCTGGGTGTTGGCGACTGCGTCGTGTTCGTCGTCGCCGGTGCGGGTCAGCTTCAACTCCGGCTGAAAGTACAGGACGTATCGGTTTTCGGATGGCTCCCACACCAGAAAGCCGGGCACCACGGCTGCACCGGTTCGCAGTGCAACACGCGCTATCCCGGAAGCTGTACAGGCAGCATGGCCAAAAAAATCCACGAAGACACCCTGCGGTGGAGTCATGTTGGTGTCCATCAATACGCCGACGGTTTCTCCGGAACGCATGGTGGCGATCAGTCCGCGGGCAAAGTCGTCCTTATGCAGAACGCGGTTGCCATGTAGACAGCGGATACGGTTCACGAAGCGATCCACAAGTGGATTGTCGAGGCGGCGGATCACCATGCTCATCGGATGGCCGGCGAGCGAATGATAGAAACTGGACAGTTCCCACGCGCCGATGTGTCCGGTAAGAACAAGCACACCTTTGCCATGCGCGCGCGCAGAGAGATAATTCTCGAAGCCGTCGTAGCGGATGAATTGGCTGGCCCGTGCCAGAGTGTAGCGGGGCAGTTGGCAGAATTCCGCCAACTGCCAGCCGAGACTGCGGTACATGGCCCGCAGAATCTGTTGGCGTTCCGCGGCGGACTTTTCCGGGAAGGCAAGTGTGAGATTTTCCGTGCCGACGTAACGCAGGCGTGGAACGCAGGCGAAAGCCAGCCATCCAATGCCGCCGCCGAGCCATCGGGCTGCCGGACGTGGCGGCAGTCCGAGCAGCCGAACAAGAAGCCAGACCAGCACGAATTCCATTCTTTGCCGCATGTAGACGCCAGGGACTATCTTAACTGGTGGAAAGCGTGCATTTACGAGCAACCGAATGATGAGAGAGATGCTCTAATATGGAAGACCTCAGCCGAAAAATGGCGTGAGATAAGACTGGGAGCGATTACATGGATACATGGAAGTTTTGGACGGCATTTGGAGTGGGAGTAGCAGCGGGCGCGGCGGTGGCGTTATTGTATGCTCCGCAACCCGGAGATCGGACCCGGAAGCAGATCAAGCGCGGGCTGGAAGATGCAACCGATCGGATACAGAGTACCGCGGAAGACTTCAGCAAGCAGGCCGAGCACTATGGAAAGCATGCAGAACGGGTCATCAAGCGTGGACGCGAGGCGGTGGACGAAACCTTGTCCAAGGCAAGCAGTGTGGCCGGCAAGGTTGCGGGGTTTATTTAGGATCATCGAGAATCAATCTTGAATTACGGGCCGCAAGCCCGCAAACCAGCCGTCATGGCCTGCCGGATTCCGGTGGCAATTCGACGCGCTGACAAAAAAGAAGCTCCGTCAAGGCGGAGCTTCTTTTTTTGATCAGGCTTTCGTCCCTAACTGCTGAAGAGCAAAATGCCCTCAGCGGTGCGCTCTTCGCCTTCCTTGCCGATTGGCCGGTAATAGAGCTGGTTGTTGTCCAGATAGACCTCCAAGAATGCTGGACGATCCAGAATCTGGCCGCCGATCAGCGCTTCCGACAATGGGTCTTCGACATAACGCTGTAACGCGCGGCGCAATGGGCGGGCACCATAGCTGCGGTCGCCCAGCGTGCGGTCGAGGATCCATTTCTTCGCGTCTTCCATCACGGAGATCGTGATGGCCTTCTGAGCCAGGTTCGCGTTCAACTGCTGTACCAGTAGCTCCATGATCTGGATCAGGTCGGCATCCGTCAGCGCCTGGAAGATAATGATTTCGTCCAGTCGATTCAGGAACTCCGGGTTGAACGTCTTTTTCACTTCGCTCTTCACCAGCTCTTCGATCTTTTCAGCGACCGTATCCTCCACGTTCGACTGGAAGCCGAGACCCTGACGCTTCTGCAGGTGCCGCGCGCCGATGTTTGAGGTCATAATGAGGATGGTGTTTTTGAAGTCGACAGTATTACCGAGGCCGTCAGTAAGCTGGCCGTCTTCAAACACCTGCAACAGGATGTTGAAGACATCCGGATGCGCCTTCTCGATTTCATCCAGAAGAACCACCGAGTAGGGCGACCGCTTGACACGTTCGGTGAGTTGGCCGCCTTCCTCATAGCCGACATAGCCCGGCGGCGAGCCGATTAGCTTCGAGACCGAGTGCTTCTCCATATACTCCGACATATCGAAGCGGATGAGCGCCTTATCGCTGCCGAAGAGGAAGCTGGCAAGCGAGCGGGCAACCTCAGTTTTACCAACGCCGGTCGGGCCGAGGAACAGGAACGAGCCGATGGGCCGGTTCGGAGATTTCAACCCGGCGCGGGAGCGGCGAATCGCACGCGCCAGCGCGGAGATGGATTTTTCCTGAGAGATGATGCGCTTGTGCAGTTCTTCTTCCACGCGCAGCAGCTTCTGGGTCTCTTCCTCTTTGATGGACGTGACCGGCACACCTGTCCAGCGGCTGACGACATCTTCGATGTCTTCCCGCGTGACCACTCCAGCGGTCGAGTCGTCGAGATGATATTTGTCGCGCAGCGCGCGCAGGTTCTCACGCTCCTTACGTTCTTCGTCGGAGTAGAAACGCGCCTTTTCAAATTCGTGGTTGGCGATGGCATTTTCCATGCGGTGCACGATGAACTTGATGCGTTTCTGAATTTCGGTGATCTCCTCCGGCAGAGAGGTCTGACGCAGCTTGACGCGCGCCCCCGCTTCATCGATCAGGTCGATGGCCTTATCCGGTAGAAAACGATCGGGGATATAGCGGCTGGAGTGATAGACCGCGAACTGGATAGAGTCGTCGGTGTAACTGACGGCATGGAATTTTTCATAGCGGTCCTTGATGCCCATGATGATTTTGACCGCATCTTCCTCGTTCGGTGGGGGTACTTTTACGGCCTGAAAACGGCGTTCCAGCGAGCGATCTTTTTCGATGGACTTGCGATACTCCGCCGGGGTGGTGGCGCCGATGCACTGAATCTCTCCGCGTGAAAGCGCAGGCTTGAGAATGTTGGCGGCGTCGAGCGAGCCTTCCGCAGAACCAGCGCCGACCAGCGTATGCAGTTCATCGATGAAGATGATGGAGTTCTGGTTCTCCATCAACTCTTTCATAATGGTCTTGAGCCGCTCTTCAAACTGTCCGCGATATTTAGTCCCGGCGACGATGAGTGAAAGGTCAAGGCCGAGAACTCGTTTGTCGGCGAGGAAGCTGGGCACATCCCCGTCGGAGATGCGCTGCGCCAGCCCTTCGACGATGGCAGTCTTGCCCACGCCTGGCTCGCCAATCAGCACTGGATTGTTCTTGGTGCGTCGGCAGAGAATCTGGATGACACGATCTACTTCCTGATCGCGCCCGACTAGCGGATCCAACTGATTGTCGAGCGCAGCCTGGGTCAGATCGCGGGAAAATTCTGCCAGCATACTGGACTCGCGGTTGCGCTGGGTCTGCGGGGCGCGCTCCTGTGTGGTCCGAGCCAGTTCATCGCGTACTGTAGACAGGCGCAGTCCGCGCTCCAGCAGAATCTCTGAAGCGAAACATTTTTCTTCGCGCAGCAGGCCCAGCAGCAAATGTTCCGTGCCGATGTGCTTGTTCGACAGGCGTTCGGCTTCTTCCGCCGCGTAGGCGAGCACGCGCTTACATTCGTTCGACAGTGGCAGGTCGACGGAGGTGGAGACTTTTTCGCGGATAGTGGTATGCGCTTCAATCTGTTTGCGGATGGACTCGACGGAGGCATGTGACCGCAGGAAGCGGTTGCTCAGTGCTTTGTCTTCCCGCAACAACCCTAGGAGGAGGTGTTCCGTTTCAATATAGGGCGAGCCGAACTGGCTGGCCTCGTAGCGCGCGAAGAAGATGACGCGCCGCGCTTTCTCTGTGTACCGTTCGAACATATTCCCTCCCTGGCTCATGCCGTTTCCGGGGTAGGCCCACCGGAAATTGCGGTACGAACATTTAGATGCCCCTGGGTGTCCCCCGGACTCTTCGGGGTTGGCGGAGGCGCGTCTTCCGGCCTGGCGTCGTGCAGCCGGATTTCCTGTAACCGGCCTGCGTGCAGCCGGAGCGTGCGTCCACAACGCTGGGCAATTTCCAGGTTGTGGGTGACGAGGATGGAGGTCAGCCGATGGGTGGCGTGCAGCCGTTCGAGCAGGCCGAACACCGCTTCGGCGGTACGGTTGTCGAGGTTGCCCGTTGGCTCGTCGGCCAGCAACAGGCTTGGTTGAGTGACCAGTGCCCGAGCCAGCGAAACGCGCTGTTGTTCCCCGCCGGAAAGTTCCCCGGCAAGGTGATGCGTTCTTGCTTCGAGGCCCACCTCGCACAGCAGTTCGCGTGCTTTGGCGAGCGCAGCCTGCCTGGGTTCATTCCGCGCCAGCAGGGGCATGGCAGCATTTTCCAGTGCCGTAAATTCCGGCAGCAAGTAGTGCAATTGCCATACATATCCAATCTCGCGGTTGCGAAATCGGGATGCCTGTCCCGCGGTCAATTTTCCCAGCCAGGTTGAGGCGAAGTATACGTCACCAGCAGAAGGTCGATCAAGTGCAGCCAGCAGGTGTAGCAGCGTACTTTTGCCGGAACCAGATTCGCCAACAACAGCGAGCATCTCGCCGCGACGGACGGTCAGGTTCAGCGCGTCAAAAAGAACCAGCGACTGCGATCCGCTTGGGTATTCTTTTCGCAGGTTTTGAACGCGCAGCAGGACTGGTTCTTCCGAAGCCGCATCGGTGGGCTCGCCGGTTTCAGGCAGATGATTGACGCCGCTGCTAAATGCGTTCGCCATGATTATGTGTCTATCATAACGATTCGGAAGTTATTATCCCTGCTTTCCTGAACATGACTTTGGGAAAGTTACCGTTGCCTCAGCCGGTTCAGGGATGTTCGGGCGTGAGCGATCGTTCCAGCTCTTCACGGTTCCAGTGGCCCAGGGTTGCTCCCGCGATGTAGGTGCTTTGTAAAAAGTCCAGCAGCGCGGTACGCGGCGAAGAAGACTGGCGTACATCGTCATACATCAGAAGAAATTCTTTCAACTGCGGATGGTAGAAAGCTGTTGCCGGGCTGACGGTTTGCTGGGAGAAACCGGAAGGCTCCGGTGCGGCGTAGGTGTAATAGGCCGCACTCTGGACTTCTCCTCCGCCAGGCCACCAGCCGGAACTAATGACCTCATGCGAATAGGCCTCTTGTGTAATCGGGTCAGCGCCCGGACCTGCCGGTGCTCTGCGGCCAGAGAAACGCGTCAGCGCCAGATCAAAACTGCCCCAGAAAAAATGCGATGGGCTGGCCTTGCCGATGAAACGGGCGCGAAATTCTTTGAAGACCGCATCGGTACTGACAAGAATTCTCCAAAAGCGGTTGGCGTATTCGGCATCGTAGGAGGCATGGACCGTGTCCTGATCGAAGGGGATCGGATCTGGAATTTCGACCGGCATCTTCCATATTCTGACTTCAATGCCCAGCGACGACAGAGCGGCCATGAACTCGCAGTAAAAATTGGCAACGGAGCGGGGAGCCAGATCGAGCGTAGCGATTGTTGCATCGCTGGTTTCAATTCGCAGCTTGTGATGGATGAAGTCGAACTGGATTTCAAAGATGCCAGCGGCATAGGGAATCGCCGAGGTAGTCAGCCCAACGGAGTTCACGTACAGGGGAACCTCCCACCAATGATTGATCTTTGGGCTGAGCGCGAGCCGGACTTTTCCGACAATCTGCATCCACATGTGGAGGGTGCTGCAGGTGGCCTGCCAGGACGTGAGTGGGAGATCGGGCCAGGGATTGGAATCGGGTTGCGGAATGGAAGAGATCATGGAACCCCTCACAGGAGCGCGCGTCACGAATGCACGGGCGGCCCATCACCTAATTGAAGCATGGTATGGTTCGAGTCGTCACTCATACCGCAGCGCTTCAGCAGGCAGAATCCTCGCGGCGGAGGAAGAGGGATAGAGTGTTGCCAGCAGGGAGACACTGAGCGATACCAGCGCGACGATCACACCGTCCTGCCAGCGGGGGGCGAATGGCAGGTAGTCGAGCGAATAGACCTCTGCCGAGAGATGGATGAAGCGGTAATGCCCACCAGCCCACGCTAGCGTGTAGCCGATTGTGAGACCGATGATGGTGCCGAGAACGCTGATCAACATTCCCTGCCATAGAAAGATGCGCCGTACTTGTGCCGGGCTGACGCCATAGGACATCAGAACGGCGATGTCGCGCGTTTTCTCCATCACCATCATGGTTAGTGCGATAAGGATGTTGAGCGCCGCCACGCAGACGATGAGGCCGATGACGATGAAGGTGACCACCTGCTCCAGGCGTAGAGCGTGAAACAGTTCCTGGTTCTGTTCCATCCAGTTGGTCGTCATATAGCCCTTGCCGGCGGCGGCTTCGATTTGTCGCCCGATACTGTCGGCGTGATAGAGATCGTCCACCTTAAAGCTGATGACGGAAGCAACATTCGGTTCGCTGAACAGGTGTTGCACGTCCGAGAGCCGCGCCAGCGCGAACGAGGAGTCGTATTGATAGAAGCCGGAATGGAAGATGCCGACGACTTGAAAGCGTTGGTACCGGGGAACCAGGCCAAAGGGAGTCAGCTCGCCCTGCGGGCTTGTAACCAGGACGGTTGAGCCGACGTCTGCCCCGATTTGTTGCGCCAGGTCGGAGCCGAGAACCAGCGGCGGCACGGCATTGCCGGGTGTGGTCTGCTGGGCAGTGGGAGCGAGTGCTGCGGCGCTACCTTCCCTTACGTTGTCGAGCAGAGCGCTGACCGTGCGTTCTTCCCGCGGCAGAATGCCTTTGATGAGCGCGCCGCCGGATCGCGCGCCGCGCGAGATCAACACCTGGCCATAGAGCGCGGGCGCGTCGGCTGTAACGTGGGGCAGATGACGTAGATGATCAGTCAAAGAGCGCCAGTGCCGGATGCCGTCGCTGGCGACGCGCATCAGTTCCACGTGCGCGGTGGAACCCAGCAGACGCTGTTGCAGGTCGCGTCGCATTCCATTGGTGATGGCCAGCGCGAGGATCAGTGCAGCAACTCCAGCCGCCACGCCTACTACCGAGATGGCGGTGATAACGCCGACCAGCGCCTGCCGCCGTTTGGCGCGCAGATAGCGGCTGGCGATGAAAAACTCAAATCGCATGTGTTCGCCTATGCGTCTTTCTGATCAACGCTACTGCACAACGGTCTTCTCTGTGGCCGCGTTGCCCGCTCGGTCCACCACGCGCACGGCGATCACATGCTGCGGGGAGACGGGCGCGACCGCAGCCGGGGGATTCGTATCTGTGTCATGCTTCGGCAACGGCACTGTGAAGTCATAGTGTTCCTGACGAGAATCGCTCAGCTTGCCCACCGGTTCGACATAATGCCACGGCCCCGCATCCACTGAATAATATGCGCGCGACACGGTGGAGAGTTTTGTCTGTGCGTCGAAAACCACGTGGACCGAGGCGTTCTGCAAGGCTGCCTGGAGCACCGACAGCATTGGAGTTGCCGTATCCAGCAGGAAATGCCTGCTGTCTTTGTAGCCGGTCAGGGCATCGCCCGCAGAGTGTGATGGCGCGTCACTTGCAACCACGCGCAGCGTGTATCCGCCATCGGGAATACGCGTCAGATCGAAGGACGTGTACGGGTGATGAAGATCATTTTGGAGAGGCAGCCAGTTCGATTCGCTGTCGCCACGGTAGTAAACGGAGTAGCTGAGATGATCGCCATTGTCATCGTGCGCGCTCCAGCGGGCCGTTGCCCAGTTGCGGGCGCGCGCGGCCATCAGCGGGGCCCCCGGTTGCTCCACCGGATTAGAGACGCCATCGGTAGCGTTGGCAGGCAGGTTGATCGCCACCGGGTTCGCCTGCGTGCCAGGATTCAGTGCGGCATTTACGCGCGTGTGTAGTCGGATGACTATCTCATCCACGACCGGAGCGACATTCTGCGGCAGGTAATAAAAGCCAACCTCATCGAGAGTTGCACCGGGATGCAGGACTGCCTTCCATTGCAGGAAGCGTGCCATGGCAAGATTTGTAGTACCACCGTCGGAAGAAACCGGCTGCCAGTCGCTCCAGCCTTCTGTAGGCTGCTCAATGTTGCCAACGCGTGCGAACAGATCGTATTTGCCAGTGCCGCGTACCTGCGCCCGTCCCCATTGGGAGAAGAACCTGGCGTCATGCACCTGGCTGGTGTAGGTCGAACTGTCCGCTTTACCCGTGCTGGACAACCTGTAAAGTTTGCCGATGTTGCTGGTGGCGACGTAGAGGGTGTTCTCCGCAGAGGCGAAGGCGGTGGCCTGCACTGCCCCCAGATGCGCCAGATCAGAGTAATTCCCGTCCGGAGCGATGCGGTAGAGATGACCCTGATTGCCGCTCCCGGCCAGCAGGCCTCCGGTTGCACCGGGCTGCCAGGCGAGCGCGTAGACCACATCGTGCGGCGAAGACCATAGCTCTCGTGGAGCGCCATCGGGCGCGATCTGGTAGATGACCGTACCGTTCGGAATCAGTGCACTGTCTGTCGCTGCTGCCGTCGATCCGGCGGTGACAATGCGGATGGTCGCCGTCATGGTGGGGGCGCTGTGGACGGAAAGCGGCGGCAGGCTGGAAGCGGCTTTTTCGCCGAGGGCAGCGACGTAGAGATTTCCCTGCGGATCGAGCGCCATCGCGGGGACTTCCTGCTTGGGTGCTTCGAAGAGCACATAGCCTTTTCCATCTGGGGATATGCGATACACCAACCCGCGCCCGTCCGTACCGGCGTAGAGAGTGCCGCCTGGGGCGAAGAGCAGGCAGCGAATGTGTTGCTCACTGCTTGAAAAGAATTTCTCCGGTTGTGCAGAAGCGTTCTTCGTGTCGATGCGATAGATGGCTGCGGGCCCGCCAGTGGCAATGTACAGACGGCCAGCGGCGTCAAAGGCCAGGTCCCAGATGTAGTTGGGTTGGGGATCGAGCCTGCTCGAATCGAAGACGACAGTCGCACCGGCGCTGTCTGACTGGGCCGGTGCGTTGCCGTGCTTGTATACCGGTTGCGGCGCATTGTCGATCACAGTGTCCGTGCCGTTGGGATCGATGCGATAGATTTTCCCGTTGGGCAGCGTGGCGGCATACAGCATTCCATCCGGCCCCAGCTTAACCGCCTGCACCGAGACGTCCTTGGTTTCGAGCAGTTTGGTCAGCTTGCCGTCTGCCGAGACTTTGAGCACGCTGGCGGGTGAGCCGGTGCCCAGATACACGTTGCCATGCGGGTCAGCGGCAGCCGACCAGATTGCAGATGTCTGCGTCGAGACCATTTCGACGGCTGCCGGAGAGGGTTCTAGGCGGCCATCGCTGCGGATGGAGACGCCATGTGGAGTGCCTTTTTCAAAATTTTCAAAGCTCGATTGTTTCCAGAGTTGCGTGCCCTGGGCATGCGCGCCCTGGACCGGCAAGAATACCGAAACGGAAAGAAGCAGAAAAGCAAACAGGCGCATACGCATTCTGTCTTTGAGTGTATCGAATGCTCTAATTTCCCAGCACGGCGCGATAGCGGATCTGGTTTTTCTTGAGTTTTGCAATTGCTTCATTCACCTTTGACATGGGGAAGGCCTCGGTAATGGCCCGGACATTGTGCAACGCGGCCACGCGCAGCATTTCCTGCAACATGCTGGGACTGCCGCTCGGGCTGCTGGCGATGCTGCGCTGGCCGACGAGGAGCGGGAAGATCGGCGTGGACACGGGGCTCGGCGGTACGCCCAGGAACCAGAGGGTTCCGCGCGGCCGCAGGGTGGCGACCATGGTACCCCAGTCCTGATCATGGTTGACGGTGGATAAAACCAAGTCAAAGGAACCGGCGAGCTTCTTCATCGCCTCATTATCGCGGGAGCTGACGAAGTGATGCGCGCCGAGCGATTCCGCCTCTGCCTCTTTGCCTGCCGAGCTGGAGATCGCCGTCACCTCCGCGCCAAACACGTTGGCGAATTGCAGCGCCAGATGGCCAAGTCCGCCAATGCCGATCACAGCCACGCGGGAGCCGGGGAAGACCCCGGCACTGCGGATCGGGTTGTAGACGGTGATGCCGGCGCACATCAGCGGAGCGGTATTTGCGCTGTCCAGGCTTTCCGGAACGGGGATGGCGAAGCGGGCGTTGACGCGAATCTTGTCGGCAAAACCTCCGTTGCGATGAACGCAGGTGGGCACGCTCTGGGCGCAGAGGTTTTCGTCCCCACGCAGGCACCATTCACAGGTGCCACAGGAATTCGCCTGCCAGCCTATGGCGACCCGCTGGCCGACGGCGCGGTCTTTGACCTGGCTGCCCATGCTGGCAATAGTCCCGACAATCTCATGGCCAGGGATGAAGGGGAATTGCGTCATTCCCCAGTCATTGTCGATCAGGTGCAGGTCGCTGTGGCACACGCCGCAGTGGGTGATGTCGATTTCAACTTCGTTGGGCTGGATGTCGCCAGTCTGATAATTGAAGGGCAACAGTTCTGCGCCGGCAGCGTGGGAGGCGTAGCCATGAATCTTGTTCATTGAGTTTATCGCTTCGCTTTCGTGGGTTGGTAGTGCTTCGAGTGCATTTTGATGTGTCTCTTTTAAATGTCGCGCCCTCGTCAGGGCAGTACATCGAGTGTGATGACATGAGAACCGCTTAATGCCAGATTGAGTTTTTTTGCTCCCAGCGGGATCGCGGTTTCTCCATCTATGATAAATCCCTCCCGGTCTTCGCCCGGTTGTAGAACGTTAGCCATCGACAGCGGAACGGCAGGCAGATTCTTGCCCTGTAGACTTGCCTGCGGGACCGGCGCCAGCAGCGTCACGTAGAGCTGATTGGTTGGATGCAGTTCATTCAAACGGACAATCGTCTCGTTCAGATCTGGCGGCGGCGCTGCCGGATTGGGGATCAGGTGCAGTGTGTGATCGAGCGTAGTGCCATCACTGACCAGCAGGCGGATTGGTCCGGGGACAAGCGTCTTCGGAAGCTGTACGGCCATGCGGACGATCCTTTGCGGCTGCCGGTAAGGATGCAGGACGGTTTCAACTGTAATGCTATCTCCGGCATGAACCGTGGAGGTGAGTACATTGGCATCGGCCAGCTGCGCCGAATGCTGGCCGGGCATGGAGTCCAAAGAGAGAGAGACAGATTCGATGGGCGGCAGAGCGCGCGGATTGCTGAAGATGCTGTCGAAGCGCTGCGCCACGGCCAGCGCGGCTGCCAAGCTGGCTGGCTGGCTGCCCGGAGCGATCCATTGATCGATCCGCACGGCGGGATAGCCGGTCAGGGTGATTTCTCCGTGCAGATTGTATGTTGCAGGATCGTTGTAGCTGTTCATGTCCTGCATGGCCTGATAGACAGTGGAGACCAGCGCAGCGGAGGTCAGGCGCGGATGCTCAGCCACAGCAAAGTGATATGTGTGTGCATTGGCGACACCATGAAACGTCATCGTTACCGGAATCATGTGTGCCTGTTTACCGAAGACGCCCAGGATTCCTGATTGCCGGTCCTCGGTAAAGGAGCCAACCGTCTGCGTGGTGTTGATGATCTTCATGGGGTCGAGTGAAGATGCGACGGTAGCAACAACCACAGCTTTGGTCATAGGCAAGGAGATGTCGCCGAAATGAGTGATGGGATGGCCACAGGCGAGCAAGTGCTTTGCGTCCACATAAGTAACAGTGCAGGTGGCCGCCATGTTGAAGTCCCCGGACACGATGATGGCGCTAATGGCCGAGCCAGCCACCACAGGTGCCGGGTCGGCTTCATTCGGGCTGGCACCGCCCAGGCCGGAAACAGGCGTCAGGCCCAGCCAGGGCACATGCTGCTGGAACAGATCGATGGCGGCGAGTGAGAATCCGTCGAAGGCCACCTGGGTGGCGATAGGTTGCAGCAAGCCGGTGCCGGTGTGGATTGCGCTTGGCTGCACTGGAATCTGTATGGACGGAGGAAGTTTGTCTGGAGAAACATAATTCTCGTAAGTGTTTATTTTTTCTTTATTTTCACCTAATACCTCAAGCATTTGTTGAATCGGAGTTACGCCCGCTATGGGCTGCCTGGTGAATTGACCAATACGAAAGCCAATGGCACCCAACAGCTTGCCATCGATGTAAACCGGCGAGCCGCTCATACCGGAGGCTACTCCGATATATTCCGCTTTTTCGCCGCGCAGCCGCACCAGTATCATGTCTTTGCCGGGGCCGATGGCGTCGTGAAGCACGCCGAGGATCTCCACGTCGATCGGCTCGGGTTTGCTGCCTTCGAAAACAGTGTAGGCGGTTCCGTGCATTCCACGCTGCACCTGCGACAACGGAAAAACAGGCTGGGTGGGGAACGGCTCGCTGGAAGAATGCGCGGCGGCTTTGGCGGGCTGCGAGGTCTGGGCGCGGCAAAGGCCGACAAGCGCTAGGGCAAAAATGGCGCCCACCGTGACGCGGTTTCCGACGCGGAGTTGAGATTTATTCAAAGCTGACGGATGCACCTTTATAGAGTAGAGCGGAACGGGTCGAGGCGAAAGGGCGGCAGCCCGAGGGTCTGCTTTGAGAAGGCTATCGTCCGAAGGGAATCCGCATCGACGCTCCGATGGTTTGGGTGCGAGGGTCGAGGACCGGATCCACCGAGCCGATGAAACGGCTGGCTAAAGTTTTCTTCGCACCGGGCCGGTACAGCGAGCGATGATCCAGTATGTAGCTAGCACTCAAAAATCCAATTGCCTGGCCGACCAGCACATCGGACGGGAAATGCGCCAGGGCCAGCACGCGGCAAATGCTGACCGTTTCGGCAAATCCATAGGCGGGAACCATGACGTACCAGTGGGGATATTCTCCAGCTACTACGCGCGCGAGGGCCATGCTCGCGGTGGCATGGCCGGATGGGAAGGAGGAGTCCCAGGTGTAGCCCGAGGGAGGGTTGGTCCAGAAATCTCCTTTTCCATTACCCTCGCGGGGACGTTCCCGGTTGGTTACCAGTTTCAGCGCTCCAGTGACGGTGCCAGAGGCCAGGATCGATTCGGCAGCAAGCCTTCCGGTTTCCGCCAACTTGGGGTTTTTCCGGTAAAGGCCGAGGAAATATATGCCGGCGCTTTCGCCGCCTGTGGCCCAGAACTCACCCATGTTGGAGATGCTGCCTGCGGTGTTGATGCGGTCCTGATCGTGACCCAGTTTGGCGGCGGCATCGTCATCGTAGGCAAATGCCAGGCCGGTGGCCGCGCCCAGTGGTGCCAGCCAGTAAGCGTCCTTAGGCTGCGTCCGCAACGGGCTGGTGAAAATTCCTCTTTCGTCCTCACTGAGGTTTGCGATACAGGTGCCGAGATGCTTGATGCCGCAGATGGTTTGATCGGTCTGACTGTGCTGCGCGGACGCAGCCGGCGCCTGGCTTGCATTGACTGTGTCGGCACCGAGCGAAGATGCTGGGGTCTGGAATCGGACAGCAGCCTCTGCCATCAAAAACGTGTCTCGAGATGTATCAGAGGCTTGCGGGCTAGGGTTTGCCGGCAAAGATGCGCTTTGCGGACATGCTTGTGTGACGGCAAATAAAAGGACGGCGAGTCCAGCCAGACGGAAATAGCTGCGCATAGATTTTCAGTGTACGGGATATGCGTTTCAGGAATTGTCCAGGCGACGGAAATCCTGTTTGTGCATGTCCGTTTTTGGTTTTCAATCGACTATGTCGACTGCTTTGCAGTCACCATAGTCGTCAATTCATTTAGGGCCTCTTGCAGGCGTTGACGCGGAACGGCCCCCTGGGCCATGTCATTGGAGCCGCCGCCGCGTCCGTTCCGGGTGTTGATTGCCTGCCGCAGAGTTGTGCCGCAATCGATATCGAGATCCTGACTACGGGCGAAGAGCACGGTGGCCGATTGCTCGGCTTCCAGCGGGCACCATACAAAAATGGCCACTGTTTTTTCTGCCTGTGCGGTCAATTGACTGGCCAGCATCTTCGCGTGGTAGGCGTTGGGGCAGTCAGGCGGAGTCAGATGCAATTGGACCAGCCGTAACCCATGTTCTACCGGTGTCTGGCGGACCAATTCTGTCGCGCGATATCGGATTAGTTCTGTTTGATTTGCCTCCGTCCGTTTCGACGCAGCCTTTATTTCCGCCTGCATCCTGTGGATGGCTTCGGGCAGTTCCGTAAAGCCGACGGAGAGCTGCCTTCCGGCATCGGTAAGGATCTTGAAATCATTCCGTGCGGCCCGCACGGCCCGCAAGCCGCAGGCAAATTCGACGCGCCAACCCTGCTTCACTTTTTCCATGCCGCGCAGATGCAGTCCGCCAATTTGGCCGGTCGAGCGGACGTGCGTGCCTCCACATGCGGTGCGGTCGAAGGGAGCGGTTTCTCCTGCGATCTCCACGATGCGCATGTCGCCAGCGCGGGTCGGAAGCTTCCGTAAATCACCCGTGGCGAGCCATTCCTCCGCTTTAGCGCGAGAGACTGTGTTCGCCCCCACGGGTCGATTTTCAGCGATCATCCGGTTGGCGAGATCTTCAACTTCCTGAAGTATCGTATCGGAAATACTCTCAGTCGCCAGGTCGATGGTCGATAGATTTTCACCCATATGGAAGGAAACCGTGGGTGCGGCGCATATCCGGATGAATGCTGCGGAGAGCAGGTGTTGTCCGGAGTGCTGCTGGATGTGGTCGAGACGGCGTTCCGAGTCTATCCGGCCACGGACAGCTGTGCCCGGCAGCAGCGGCTTCGCGGTGTGATGCCAGACTTCGCCATGCTCGTCTTCTTCCACGCCGACGATTTCCGCTGTAAGCTCGGCCCCGCTGCGAGCTGTGGCAATCAGTTGCCCAGTGTCGAATGGTTGGCCACCGCTGGTGGGGTAAAAAGCGGAGCGGTCGAGCGCAACGCGCCACAGCGACTGACCCTGGGCGCGGGAAAGCTCCTGAATCTCGGTGATGGTCGCGTCGAACTCTGTGAGAAATGAATCGGTGGAATAGAGCCGGTCTGTCATGTCGTTTCCGTCGGTTATTTTCAAGACGGTGGCTACTGCGGAATGATGATGCCACCGACACGCGTCTGTCGGGGCAGGAGGATGCCGCGATGGTCATACTCACGGTGTTCTTCGGTACCGGCCTCAGAAGGTTCGACTGTGATAACAGCGGAATCTTTCCCGACGCTTTCTGGAATCGGTTGGCCACAGGTGGGGCATACTTCGGGCGGATGACTTGTCATGGAAAATATTGCTCCTGACTGGATTGCGCGGTGCCATCTCCAGCAACAGAATCTTATGCTCCATTCATTTTCGCCGATTAGACTGGAGCTATGCCATCGCTCCCGGCAATTTCACCCTTGGCGTCCCCGCGCATGCTAGTTTGCGATCTGGATGGAACCCTGCTGAACGGCAGCGGGATCATGACCGCAGCGGTGGTAGCAGCTCTGCGCCAAGCGGTGGAATGTGGCGTGCAGCTTGTCTTTGCCACAGGCCGACGGCATAGCTTCGCCAGCCATATTCTGGCGCCGCTGGGGCTGGACCCCGGTACGGTGCTCATCAGTTCCAATGGCGCGGTGGTCAGCACATTCGGGGGCGAGAGATTGCGGCGGATCAGCATGACTGTGTCGACGGCGCTAGGGTTATGCCGCCATCTGGACGGTTATCGCAGCTCATTAATTTTTACATTTGAGCGCACGGGGCCGGGCGCGCTAGTGATCGAAGACATTGAAATGCTGCATCGCCGGATTCCACGCTGGGTCGATGCAAATGCGCATGAGATTGAATGCTTTGTTCCGCTGGAGCGGGCTTTTGCCGGCGGAGAGGAACCGGTGCAGGCGATGATCTGTGGGACGTTGAACGAGATGGAAGCGGCAATGTCGGTGCTGGACGGTACGGAACTGGCTGCCACTGGACTGCGCGAGAACCTGTCTATTCATCGTACTGAATATGGGTTGCGCGATCTGTCGATTGTCGATCTGATGCAGCAGTGCTGCTCGAAGGGAACTGCAATTGCGTAGTTGGCAGCGGAGAAGGGAATCGACGCGGCGGAGATTGTCTGCATCGGAGACAATATGAATGATGCCGATATGCTGGCTTTCGCGGGGCAGGCGTTCGTCATGCAAAATGCACCACCAGAGCTGCTGGAGATGGCAGGTGCGAATTGCTGGACAGTGGTAGGAAGCAATGACGAGGATGGCGCGGCGTGCGCGATTCTAGGTATGCTGGAGAAGGCACAGTTGACGTCCTCGCCGGTTTTTGTTCCTGGGGACTGACAGGTTTCAAGTGAATCCATGAGGACTTTCACACAACTCGTGCGGGCACACACAATCGTCTTCATATTGGCGGGATGTTTTGCGTCTGCGCTGGCTGCCCAGCGCGTCTACCTCCGCAGCGGTTCCTATGTGGTCTGCGATCATCAGAAAAATCTGGAGGGACGCGTCCGGCTGTATATGACCCAGTCCGATGAGAGTTATCTGGACGTGACTGCCAGCGACATAGTTCGGCAAGAGATGGTGCCGGTCGATCCCTCAGCTCCTGCGGTGCCGCAGATGGTTTCGCCAGTTTCAGTTACCGCCGCGCCGGTGTCTGTCGATCTATCGGAATTGTTAACGCACGTGGGGGCGCAGCATCATCTGGACCCGGACCTGCTGGCCAGCGTGGTCCGCGCGGAAAGCGGCGGTCGCGCTCGCGCGGTGTCCCGCACCGGGGCGCGCGGCTTGATGCAATTGATGCCGGGTACGGCGAAAGATCTGGGCGTGCGGGACAGCTTTGCACCGGAGCAGAACGTTGCCGGTGGAACCACATATCTGGACGCGTTGCTGATGTACTACCACGATAACGTGGCGCTGGCGCTGGCGGCGTATAACGCCGGCCCCGCCGCCGTGGCGCGGTATCGCGGCATCCCGCCATATGCCGAGACGCGCCGGTATGTGGCCCGCGTCATTCACGACTACAACCAGCGAAAGCTACGCGAATGGCGGACAGTGAAGACGGTTTCAGCGTTGTCCGTATTGGCTGCGCGTCAGTAGTCGGCAAAAAAATCCAGCAAGGTGATCTGAAAGATCCAATGAAAAAAAACCGATGGCTGGTAATGGGGGCTATTTTCGCCGTTCTCGTAGTTCTGGTCTACATCCAATTTCGGACGCTCAAAAGTTTCCAGTGGTCGGCGCTGGCGCAGGCCTTCGATTCCATTCGCTGGGTGGAACTGGGGCTGGCGGTCGCGTTGATTTATGCGGCGTATATTGCCCGTGCATTTCGCTGGAGCGTTTTTCTGCGGCCCACGAAACCCGCGACCCCTGTTCAGATGATGCCCGCGCAGTTTATAGGATTTACTTCCGTGGCCATTCTGGGCCGACTGGGAGAGTTTGTGCGGCCGTATCTGGTGGCGCGGCGGCAGCAGGTCACATTTACTTCGCAGCTGGCAGTGTATGCAGTGGAGCGGGTATTCGATCTGCTGGCGGCGGCGGCGATTATCGCGGTGACGCTATCGATCAGCAAGTCTGTGCGCGGCCTGCCTCACCATGAGGCGTTTCGCCGCGCCGGCTACTTGGGCATTGCTGCTGCGCTGCTGCTGGCATTAATCGCTGTGGCCATCCGCATCGCCGGACCGAAGATAGCGGCCATGTCGCATCATGGTTTCGGCGCAATCTCGAAGAAGGCCGGGCATATGGCGGAGGAAAAAATCCTGGCGTTCAGCCACGGACTGAATGCTATTGCGGGCTGGCAGGACCTGCTGCTGGTACTGTTTTATTCTTTTCTGACCTGGGGCATGATCGCCTTGGCGTATGTGATGGTGGTGCATTCCTTCCGCCTGCCGGAACTGGCAGCGATTCCAGCCGCGCAGACGATTGTGCTGATGGCGGCGAGTTTGTTTGCATCATTTGCACAGCTGCCGGCCATTGGCGGCGGCTCGCAGGTGGCGATCCTATATGTGCTGACCAGTATTCTGCATGTCGGCGTGGAGGCGGCGACGGCCTGTACCCTGACTTTATATGTAGTGACATTTCTGAGCGTGGTTCCGGCGGGACTGATTTTTGCCCGCGTCGAGCATGTTTCGCTCGGCAAGCTCGCCAGAGCCTCGGAGTCAGAGGAAGAGTCGCTGGTCGAAGAGGGCGCCATCTAGGTCGGCGCTTGCCGCGAAGCGCGCTCGTCTGGGCCTGCCGCAAGCGCGGAATGACCGACCAAGTTTAGTTGCAGGGAGAAGATGAAGATTTCGGAGCGCGCAGAACACTTCGCTGACGATCCGTTCCATGGCCGGCATCCAACCAGTCACGAACGGCTAACGGGGCTGCCCTGGGATACGTCATACCACGACGGTCCTGCGCCCTGGGATATTGGCCAGCCGCAGCCGGCGATCACGTGTTTGGCCGCCAAAGGCGGATTCACCGGAGCAGTGCTCGATGTGGGCTGCGGGACGGGTGAGAATGCTCTCCTCCTTGCCTCAATGGGGTTGCCTGTTCTGGGCGTTGACGTGGCGGAGACTGCGCTGGTGATCGCCAGAGAGAAAGCCAGCGTCCGTGGGATCGAGGTTGAGTTCGCTGCGGCGGACGCGTTCCACCTAGAGCGTTTGGGGCGCAGGTTTGAGACGATACTGGACTGTGGGCTGTTCCACGCCTTCGACCGAGACGAGCGATCAGTGTACGTGTCAAGTCTAGCGTCGGTGACCGAGCACGATGGGACCCTCTACGTATTGTGTTTCCGTAACGATGGCCCCGATACTGGCCCGCACCCCATCAGTCAGGAAGAGCTGAGAGCGGCGTTCAACCCAAGCATTGGATGGAACGTCGCTGCCATCGAATCCGACCGGATTCAGACGAGATATCACGACAACGGTGCACCGGCCTGGTTTGCGACAATCAAACGGATCGAGACTGCGGAACAGGTCGGCCTGGTACGGGCCAAGCTTCGGGGAATTGACACCAAAGAATCCAAATAATCTATCGGACACATGAGGATTCCGGCGGCGGCTTACAACTTCATCCTTGCGAAGGTGGGAATCTTCGACAGATCGTTGAAGAGCACGAAGACTGTCATCAGAATCAGGAAAACGAACGCCATCTGGTAGACGCGTTCCTTGAACTTTTCATTCAGGTCGCGCTGCATGATGGACTCGATCAACAGAAATAGAATCACGCCGCCGTCGAGGATGGGGATTGGCAGCAGATTCAGAATGCCCAGGTTCAGGCTGATGGTTGCGGTCTCGCTCATCAGCGGCGCCCAGCCGGGCAGAGCGACGATTTGTCCGGTTTCGCGTGCAATGCCCACTGGCCCGCTCAATGTGCGGACGGACATCTTGTGGGTGATGACGCGGCGCAGCACATCGAGGATCAGGGTCGAGTCCTTGATGTTTTCGTGAACCGACTGCCGGAAGGCACTGGGCAGCGAAAGCCGCTCGATATGATATGGCGGTGGCTCGGTGGCGAAACCGATCTTATAGGCGGGCTGTCCGTTGTTTCCCCCCGCTTGTTGCGGCTGGACCACCAATGTGACTGGCTTGCCGTCGCGCAGCAAGGTAAGTGTCACTGCTTTGCCGCCATTCTGTTGCAGATACAAAATCATGGATGTAAGGGAGTGGAGCTTCGTTCCGTCGACGGAGACGATGGCATCGCCCGCTTTCAGGCCAGCTTTCGCTCCGGGCATTCCCGGTTCCACCAAAGCAACCTTCAGCGGGGTATTTTGTTCGACCGGAGTAAAGCCGACGTCCTGCAAGGTGAAGTTGTCCGGATCGGCAGGTGACTTTAGAGGCAGAGAGATGATTTTGCGCTGGCCGTTCTGTTCGACCTGCATGGAAACCGAGTGGTTCAGGTTCAGCACCGCATGGACAAAAATCTGTTCCCAGTTGGGGTTGTCGATGCCGTCAAACTGGACAATTTTGTCGCCGGGTTGCAGGCCAGCAGCCCCTGCGGCGGAATTCGGCAGCACATAGTCGACGAGGGCCGGCTGGCTTAGGTAATTGGGAACTGCATTGTGTCCCATAAAAACGACCGTGACGAGAATGAGCGCCAGAATAAAGTTGGCTGCGGGGCCGGCGCAGGCGATGAGTATGCGCTGCCAGCGGGGATGACTCGCATATTCACCGGGATCGCCGGTGGTCTGCTCGACGGGTAGCTCGCCGGACATTTTGACATAGCCGCCGAGGGGCAGCAGACTGATTCGATAGTCTGTATCGCCACGGCGGAAGCCGAAGATCCGCTTGCCGAAGCCGATGGAAAAGGTTTCGACGCGCACGCCGCAGGCCTTGGCGACGGCGAAATGGCCAAATTCATGCACCAGCACAAGAATGCCGAGCATGACGAGCATGGAGACGAGACTTACAAGAAAAAATGTCATGCGGGCCTAAATGTATTCATTGGGTCGGGTGTATCCATTCTACAGGTGCGACTGGTTTTTGCCGGATGCCAGAACTTCACGGGAAACTTCTCGGGCACGAGCATCCGCCTCCAGCACTTCGGCAATTGTTACGGGATGCCGGTCTGGGGTAAGTTCCAGTACCGACTCAATTGTACGCGGGATGGCAGGGAAAGAGATTCGTCCGGCCAGGAATGCCTCCACCGCGATTTCATCCGACGCATTCAGCGCAATGCAGTGTTCCCCGCCGCTTTCCGCCGCCTGGTAAGCAAGGCGAAGGCAAGGGAAACGGGCGAAGTCCGGCGGAGAAAAGTTGAGCTGCGTCAGGCTGGTCATGTCAAAGGTCAGGTCGGAGACGATGCGTTCCGGGTAGGTGAGTGCGTATAGGATCGGCAGGCGCATGTCGGTGATGGAGAGCTGCGCCAGGATGCTGCCATCAATAAATTCGACCAGAGAGTGAATCGTGGACTGCGGATGCACCGTCACTCGTACCGAGTCGGGCGCCAGATTGAACAGGCGGCAGGCCTCGATGATTTCAAGTCCCTTGTTCAGCATGGTGGCTGAGTCGATGGTGATGCGCTGCCCCATGACCCAGGTGGGATGTTTCAGTGCCTGGGCGACGGTGATGTTCTGAAATTCTTCAATAGGCGTGGTGCGAAAGGGGCCCCCGGACGCCGTTAGCCAGATGGAACGGACCTCTTGCGCCGCGCCACCGCGCATACACTGGTGGACTGCGTTGTGCTCGCTGTCGATGGGCAGTAAGCTCACGTTGCGTCGGCGCGCTTCCGCCATAAGGATTTCGCCGGCTGCCACCATGCACTCCTTATTGGCGATGCCGACCGCCTTGCCTGCGGCAATGGCGGCATAGGTGGCTTCGAGACCGGCCACGCCGACAATCGCGCTGACGACAAAGTCAACCTCTGGCAGCGTGGCAGCATGAACGCTTCCTGCGGGGCCATAGACAACCTCAACGCCTGTGATGTCCGCAGACACGAGCCGCTGGCGAAGCTGGCCTGCAAGAGATTCGTCCGCGAGCGAGATGACGCGAGGCCGCCAACGCTGGCACTGCTCGAAGGCGGCATCCAGATTGCGGCCCGCGGCGAGGCTAATGACCGAGAAGCGGTCGGGATAGCTTTCCACAATGCGCAGAGTACTTTGGCCGATGGAACCGGTGGAACCGAGAATGGCGAGATGTTTCAAGAGATATCCTGATTTTATGCGTAATGCAGGTAAACCGCAGATTCCTCGGCTACTCTACGCTCCGCTTGGAATGACGACTCTATTGATGGATTGACTTGACCGAAAACTGTTCATTCTGCGAGACAGGTGATTATTTTGTGCCGCCAAACGACATTTTCCGGACGCACGGCCCTAATACGCCTGGCGGAAAAGCAGAGCGTACCACAGTACCGGCAGGGCGAGCAGCAAGGCATCGATACGATCGAGCACGCCGCCGTGGCCGGGCAGGATGGAGCCGGAATCTTTGATGCCCGCGCCGCGCTTGATGGCCGATTCCATCACATCGCCAAATTGCGCGGCGATGTTCAGCAAAATTGCCATGCCGGCCCAGTACCACCAGGGCTGCGTGAAAAGCAGCAGCGAAAAGCCGTGACGATAGAGATGGCTGCCGAAGGCAACGACCGCCAGTCCGGCGGCAATACTGCCCAGTAGCGAGCCTGCGGCGCCTTCCCACGTCTTTTTCGGACTGAGGACAGGCGCCATGCGATGGCGCCCTATGGAGCGCCCAACGTAGAGAGCGACGATGTCTCCGGCCCACACCACGACCAGTAAAAAGAGAAGCTGCGCTATTCCATTTTCCTGAAGAGTAATTAGCGGCGCGAGGGCGAGAGGGAAGGCGACATAGATCAGTCCGAAAAAGCCGGACGCGGCATCGCCCAGTACGCGATTGAGCGGCGAGCGCAGCGAGCAAAACCCCAGGAAGACAAGCGCCAGGATCCCCAGCGCAGGCATCAGGAAAACCGGCATCCAGAACGCCATGATAAACAGGAAAGTGCTGGCAGACAGGACCAGCGAGCGGGAACTGCGCAGGCCGGAAGCATCGGCCAGCGACAGATATTCATATAGTGCGAGTTCGGCCACGGCCCAGGCGGCCAGAAATTGCAGCCAGAGAGGTCCCCAGAGGATTAAAACCAGGACCAGCGGAATCAGAATCGCCGCAGTAAGAATGCGTTTCATTTTCTATACTTTCCTTTTAGCATTGCGGATCGCTCTGGGCTTCTTCAGGGCTGCCTCCACATTATCCATGAGAATGGATTCAAGGGCACTTTTCTCCGGGGACCATGAGACGGGTTTTCTCCCGGCGATATGTCGCAGAATGCGAGCTGTCTTATCGAACGAGCGCCTGTTCTAGTTCAGGGGTCTTGCTGTATGGAGCACCGGCGAGGCCGCCGAAACGGCGTTCACGGCGTTGATATTCGCGGATGGCTTCTAGCAGATGGATGCCGCGAAAGTCGGGCCAGTAGCGCTCGGTGACGAAGATTTCTGCGTAGGCGATTTGCCAGAGCAGAAAATTGCTGACACGCATTTCACCGCTGGTGCGAATGACGAGGTCAGGGTCGGGCATGTGCGCGGTGTAGAGGGCTTCGGACACGCGTGTCTCCGTCAACTGAGACAGTAGAGCATCCAGCGGAAGCGCGTCGTCATGCTGTGCGGCGATCTTCGATAAAGCGGCGCGGACAGCATCGACGATCTCACCGCGCGCGCCATAATTCAATGCCAGCGTCAGGGTGGTGCCGGTATTGCTCGCAGTCTGCTCGGCGGCCCAGCGCATGGTGTCCTGTACTTCGCCCGGTAACTGTGCGATGCGTCCCACATAGGCAATTCGGACGTTGTTGTCGTTCATGCGCTTCACGTTGGAGACAAGGTAGGTGCGGAGCAGCCGCATTAGAAAATTGACTTCCGTCTCTGGGCGGCGCAGATTGTTTTCCAGTGAAAATGCGTAGAGTGTCAGCCAGGGAAGGTCGATGCGAGACGCGGTCTCGACGACATATTGCACCGACTCCGCGCCCTGCTGATGCCCGAGAAACCGCTGTAAACGGCGCAGTCCCGCCCACCGGCCGTTGCCATCCATAATTATGGCGATATGTTTGGGTAGGCGTTCCGGATCGAGGCGGCGATAGAGAGCCAGTTCCTCCGCCGGAAGTTCGTTTAGGCGGCTGGTTGCGGGCACAGGAGACAAAAGAAAATACCTCTACGTCTTTCGACCGTAGCATAGTGCCAAAGGCACCTGCAAACAAAAGCACCGGTGTGGCGACGGGGCAGCTGGGGGATCGCTGGTGCTCGCCGATACTTACCCGCCGCAGACATGGCGGCTATTGCAGTGAGGCATGTTGTGCAGCTAGGCGGTGCGGCGGCCTCCACCCGCCATTTCCCGGATGTGGCTGAGGACCATGGCGCGATGCAGCGGATCCAGTCCGGCGGCCCACTGGCTCAGTTCGGCCAGAAATGGGTCTTCCATCATGGTGGCGATTTCACGTTCGCGTTCAAAGCGGGCGTCATGCACCATTTCGCACATAGGCACCGCCAGTGCGGCGGCGAGACGTTGCAGGGATGAAAGCGTGGGCATGGCACGGCCGTTTTCGATCTTTGAAATGTAGGTTCGTGGAACGTCGAGACGGGCCGCGAGTTGGCGCTGACTCAAATGCCGGGCGTTGCGAATCTCTCGCAGGCGCACGGCCACTTTCGAGTTGCGTGTTCCCGGCGCACGTGTTCCCATCACCTCAACGGCAGATGACACGACAGGTTCAGGTTTTTCCAGTTCCAAGGGTTTGTGGCAGCGCCTGCACAGCAGATTACTGGTGCTGAACTGCACCAGGCTACAGTGGTCGCAACGTAGAACCTCCCTGGATGCAACGGGAGCCATCATAGTTGCCATAGATGTTTACGGAGGCCAGAGCGGACTTCCGTCGCACGCTTGCCGCGTGCTTCTCTCGATACGTTGCTGGTAAATCACAGATTTGTCAAGATAAAAATGAGTGAGAGCCGTTGATTTCCGGAATTACACGGGCAAAACCCGAAGCTTTTATCCATCCATCAGGAGGCAATTTTTTGAAATGAGCGAAACATCGATCCATATTGCATCACCGGAATCGACCGCGATCCGGCATAAGGACCGCGCCGCGGCCTGGCGCCTGCTGAATGAGCACACGCAGTCCGCAAGTCTGTTGAAACATGCGCTGGGCGTGGAGGTCTGTGTTCGTGCTTATGGGGAGAAGCACGCAGCCGAGCTTGGGCTGCCCGCCGAGGAAGCCCGTGTCATGGCGGAGATGTATGCCATCACCGGACTGCTACATGACTTCGACTACGAACTGCATCCTTCGCCGGAGGAGCATCCGTGGGTGGGAAACCAGATACTCACTGAGCAGGGCTGGGCAGAAGAGATTCGCCACGCCATACTAGGCCACGCCGAATATACTCGGACACCGCGAGTTTCTCATCTGGACAAGACGTTGTTTGCCTGCGATGAGTTGGCTGGATTCCTGACAGCGAATGCGCTGGTCAAGCCTACAAAGTCCATCCTGGATGTAAACGTGGCTTCAGTCTTGAAGAAGATGAGGGACAAGGCGTTCGCTCGTGGTGTGAATCGGGATGACATCATTCAGGGCGCAGCTGAACTGGGAGTCGATCTGGAACAGCACATTACATTTTGTCTGGCCGCGATGCAGAAAGAAGCGGACACGTTGGGTCTGGCAGGCAGCGATACTG